>Ga0129298_10000578_pt1 | contig 14745 bp, 13 predicted proteins | sample I19B2metaG_FD_94707 | JGI IMG/M metagenome (GOLD analysis project Ga0129298, IMG submission 94707) | Lake sediment bacterial and archeal communities from Gulf of Boni, Indonesia to study Microbial Dark Matter (Phase II) - ​I19B2 metaG | ecosystem: Environmental > Aquatic > Freshwater > Lake >... | reverse complement strand
ATCGATTCGGTGGAGACACCTTTCGGCAGGGGGGAGAACGTTCTGGGTGGATCGGCGACCTATTTCGCCACCTCGGCCAGCTTCTTCACCGACGTCAATCTGGTGGCAGTGGTTGGGGAAGACTTTCCCCAGGAGCACATCGACTTTCTCAGGTCGCGCAATATCGACCTTACCGGCCTCTCCCGGGAGAGCGGCAAGACATTCCACTGGAAAGGGAGATACGGCTATGACCTGAACGAGGCCCAAACCCTGGATACCCAGCTGAACGTCTTCCAGACCTTCCGTCCGAAGATACCGGCCGAATACGCGAACACCGACTACCTGATCCTGGCCAACATAGATCCCGACCTGCAGCTGGAGGTCCTCTCCCAGGTGAAGACCCCCAAGGTGACCGCCTGTGACACCATGAACTTCTGGATCTCCTCCAAGCCCGAGGTCCTGAAGAAGGTCATCTCCAGCGTGGACTTCCTCATCATCAATGAGGGTGAGGCAAGACAACTCACTACCGAGACCAACCTGGTGAAGGCCGCCCGGGCCATCCAGGCCATGGGGGCGAAAAACCTGATCATCAAGAGGGGGGAGTACGGCGTCCTCTACTTCTCAGGCAACTCCATCTTCGCCGCTCCGGCCTACCCCCTGGAGAGCGTCTTCGATCCCACCGGTGCCGGGGACACCTTCGCCGGTGGATTCATGGGATACCTGGCAAACACCGGCAACCTCTCCGAAGAGGGGGTCAGGCAGGCGATTGTCTACGGCAGCGTCATGGCATCCTTCACAGTGGAGGAGTTCAGCCTCAACCGCCTGAGGAGGCTGGACTATGAACAGATAGAGGCCAGATACAAGAGCTTCAAGAGACTCACCCACTTCGACACCCTTTGAATCGGGGGAAAGAGTCGGAAGAAATGAAAAAGCCCTCCCGCATACGCAGGAGGGCTTTTATCGTGGTCCTGCGCTAAAATCTAGGCCAGCTCCAGGGCGCTGAAGAAGTAGGGGATTTCGAAGGCGGCAGTCTCCGGAGCATCGGAGCCATGCACGGTGTTCTCCTCGATGTTCTTGGCGAACTCCTTGCGAATTGTCCCATCCTCGGCGTTGGCCGGGTTGGTGGCGCCCATCAGGGTACGCCAGTCGGCGATGGCGTTCTCCTTCTCCAGACAGAGAACGACCACGGGGCTGCGGGACATGAAGGCGCAGAGATCGGCGAAGAAGGGGCGCTCCTTGTGCACGTAGTAGAACCCTTCTGCCTGGGCGCTGCTCAGCTGCATCTTCTTCATGCCGACGACCCTGAAACCGGCAGTCTCTATCCTGTCGAGAACCTTGCCGATGAGGTTGCGCTCGACGGCATCGGGCTTAATGATTGCAAATGTTCTTTCCATATTGATTCCTCCAAAAAAATGGGAGAAGTATCTCCCCCCAGTTCATGCTCTAAAAAAATGGCCCGCAGATAGCTGCGGGCCATTTTTCACTTCGATGTGGGAAAAATTACTTCTTTTCCGGAGCAGCAGGAGCCTTCTCAGCAGCCGGAGCAGCCGGAGCAGCCGGAGCCTGCTTGGAGGTAGCCTGGCCCTGAACCGGAGCAGCCGGAGCAGCAGCCGGAGCCGGAGCCGGAGCCGGAGCTTCTTCCTTCTTCTTGCAGCCAGCAGCGAAAGCAAGAGCCATGGTGAGGCAGAGAGCGAGCGAGATCATTTTCTTCATTGTAATATTCCTCTTTCCTTTGTAATTAACCTCTGTCCGTGGACAGGGCAGCATTTATGAACAGAAAGGATATATTCCTCGAAATAAGTTTTGTCAATATCATTTTTTATTTTTCCCGAGCAGATGTAAAAAATTTACATCATCCGGGAAAGATTGATCCATGCACCGCAGAGCAGGGTCTGCGCATTATTGATTTCCCCGTGGGGGCCTGCTATGCTTTTTTGCTGCAGGATGCCAAGCAGATTACTTAGAGGAGGAGAGGATGGGGATTAGGGACAAATTCTTCCTGGACCGCGACAACGCGGTACTGGTGGTCATCGATGTACAGGAGAAGCTCTGCCGGGCAATGGATGAGAAGATACTGGAGAGGCTGGTTCGTAACAGCGCTATTCTCCTGGAAGCAGCCCGGGAGCTGAACATTCCGGTGGTGGCCACTGAGCAGTACGTCAAGGGGCTGGGGGAGACCCTCCCCGAGCTGCGGCAGCTGCTGAGCGATGCGGCCATGGAGAAGATGAGCTTCAGCTGCTGCGGTGACGACAGCTTCCTCGTCAAGCTGAAGGAGCTGGGGAAAAAACAGGTGCTCATCGTCGGCATGGAGACCCATGTCTGCGTGCTGCAGACGGTCATAGAGCTGCTCGATGCGGGCTACTCCGTCCACCTGGTGCGCGACGCCGTCATGAGCCGGCGCAAGGAGAACTGGTTCGTCGGCCTGGAGGCCGCCAGGGATGCCGGTGCGGTCATCACCTCCACCGAGGCGGCCCTGTTCCAGCTACTCAGGGTGGCAGGTACGGAGCCGTTCAAAAAGCTCTCCAAGCTGGTCCGCTAACCCCTTTAAACGGAAGGGCGACAGCCTTTACTGGCTGCCGCCCCTTCTCGTCTCAGGCGACCTTCTCGAAGCCACCCTTCTCCTGGCACTGGGGGCATTTCTGCGGCTTGCAGCGCCCCTCCTTGGTGAAGCCGCATGACTTGCACTTCCAATCAGCCATAAATCCCTCCTATTTGGCCGTCTCCAGCCGGATCTCCCTCACCGGACCGAAAGTGGTGAGGGGCTTGTCGAACTTCTTCCCGTCACCGACCACCATTACGCTGAGGAGATCGGGGCGGAGGTACTTGCGGCTGACCCGCAGCACGTCATCCCTGGTCACCCTGGCGATGTTTGCGCGAAAATTCTCCAGGTAGCCGTCGGGAAAGCCGTAGAACTCCAGGCGAGCCTGCTGGTTGACAACCGAATCGGCCTTGGCGAAACCGAAGATGAATGAGTTGATGATCGACTCCTTGGCCAGCAGCAGCTCCTCGGTTGAGACCGGCTCCTTCGTCATGCCGGCGATGATCTCCTCCATCAGGGAGATCGCCCTGGCGGTGGAGGCGGCCTTGGTCTCGGTCTCGGCTATGAACAGCCCGGGGAAGCGGCGACCGATGTCGAACCTGCTCCCGGCATGGTAGGCCAGCCCCTGGTTGGACCTGATCTCCTGGGTCAGTCGGGATGTGAAGCCCCCCCCCAGGATGTAGTCCATGACCCTTATGGCATACTGGTCCGGGTTGTTCTTCTCCACCCCCAGGTGCCCCATCCTGACCACGCTCTGGCTGACCTGCTTCTGGGCGAAGAGGACCTCTCTCCTTGGGGTCGGAAGCGGCTCTGCCACTGCCGGCAGGGGCTCACCTGCCGGCCGCCAGCCTCCGAAGAGCTTTTCCAGGCGCGACTTCATCTCGGCTGAATCGAAGTCACCGCTAACCGCCAGGATCATCCCCTGTGGGCGATAGAAACGCTTGTAAAAGGCAATCATGTCATCACGGCCGATACGCTGCACCGTCTCACTGGTCGCCACCCTCCCCAGGGGGTGTCCGGCGTAAAGGGAACGGCGGATCTCCCTGCCGGCGATCCCCTTGGGGTCGTCGTTCTGGCGGCGTATCGCCTCCAGGGTGTTCTTTCTCGCCAGCTCGAACCTGGCGTCGCTGAAGGCCGGGGCGGTGATCACCTCGGCGAACAGGGACATGGTCCGGTCCAGGTTCTTCTTCAGGGTGTACATGGAGACATTGCCCAGATCGTCGCCGATCCCCGACTCCACGCCAGAGGCCATGAACTCCAGTTCGGCGTCCAGCTCCTCCGGGGAGAGGCTGACCGTGCCGCCGCTGCGCAGCACCGCACCGGTGATCCCGGCCAGTCCGGCAAGCTCCTCCGGCTCATAGATGCTGCCGGTCCTGATGTAGGCAGTGACGTTCACCAGGGGGAGTTCGTGGTCCTCCAGGAGGTAGACGACCATGCCGTTACTTAAGGTAACACGCTCACTCTTCGGGATGGTGAAGTCCAGGGGGGGGAAGGTAAGCTTGCGCGGATCGACCGTCCACGGAGTGGTGGCGCAGGCAGCTAGGGAGAGGATCAGGGTCGTCAGGATCGCAAAACGGAACATACATCTCATTTCTTGGCCACCTCCTGTGGGGTGATGAAACCGACGATGCGGTTCTCCCTGATGAGATACTTCTTCGCCACCCGCTGGACATCCTCGGGGGTGACCCCGGCCACCTGGCGGCGGTGCTCGATGAGGTAGCGCCAGCTGCCGGCGATCGCCTCGTACTCCGTGAGGTTTCGCGCCAGGCCGCCGATGGAGGTCATCTGCCTGGCCTCCTCGTACTCCAGGCGGTTGAGGATCTGCTCCAGCTCCCGCTGGCTGACCGGCTCGCTTTTCAGCCGCTCCAGCTCCCCGTAGATGGCCGCCTCCACCTCGGCCGAGGTGTGGGGCGCCTGTGGGGTGGCGGATATGATGAACAGGTTGGGGTAGCGGTGCCCCGGGGCAGTGAAGGCGCCGATGCTGCTCACCAGCTGTTTCTCCACCACCAGCGACCTGTGCAGGCGGGAGGTGCGGCCGTTGGAGAGGAGCATTTCGATGACATCGAATATCAGGTCGTCCCGGTGGGGTAGAGTCGGTTTGTGGAAGCCGACCATCAGCTCGGCACCCGAGTCCCCCACCACCTCGATCCTTTTCTCCCCCTGCTGCTGCGGCTCCTCAGCCGCTACCGGCGGCACCGGGCTCCCCGGGGGGATATGGCCGAAGTAGCGCTCCACCAGGGCAATTGTCTTCTCCGGGTCGATGTCACCGACGATGGCGATGATGGCGTTGTTGGGGGCGTAGTATCTCTGCAGGAAACTCTCCGCCTTGGTGCGGGTGAGGTTCTGGATGTCAGACATCCAGCCGATCACCGGCTGCCCCATGGGGTGGGCGTTGAAGGCCGAGGCCAGGAAGGTCTCCCAGAGCTTCCCCTCAGGCTCGGCCTCGTAGGAGCGGCGCCGCTCCTCCATGACCACGGAGCGCTCCGTATAGAACTCCCGCAGCACGGGGCTGCGCATCCGGTCTGACTCGATGGCCGCCCATAGCTCCAGCTTGTTGGATGGGAGGCTGATCAGGTAGGTGGTGCCGTCCTTGCTGGTATAGGCGTTGTAGTTGGCCCCGCCGTGGCGGTTGTAGATCTGGGCGAACTCCTCCTTGACCACGTACCTGCCGGCCTCCTTCTCCAGCTCGGCCAGCTCCTTCTCCAGCTTCTCAACCAGGACGGGATCCCCCTTCTCCCCCTTCGCCTTCTCCAGAGTGAGCTGCTGGGCCACCACCTCTATCTTCTCAAGAAGCGGCTTCTCAGCGGCGTAGTCGCTGGTTCCCAGGGTTCTGGTCCCCTTGAAGAGCATATGCTCCAGGAGGTGGGCTATCCCGCGCTCGTCGCTCCTCTCGTCCACGCTCCCCACCCGGTAGCGGATCCAGGCCGCCACCGTCGGGGAGGTGTGCCGCTCCACAAGTAGGAGCTTCATGCCGTTTTTCAGGGTATGCTCCCTGACCCTCTCCGCCAGCCCCTGGGCATTGGCGGTGGCAGCAGTTGCCAGCATGGCCGCGGCAGCCAGTATCCTTGCGATGCGCTGCATCATCTTTCACCTCGTCAACAGTTTACGGCCGGCCTTCACTCATCTTGCCGGTCCGGTTCTTAATGGGCGCCGAACAGTTTAGCGTAGCAGCTCACCGGCTGTAAACCGGGAAGTGATGGGAGAAAAAAGTTCCCTTCCTCTCCCCGGTTGTGGTAAAGAGGAGCGAAACAATCTCTGCAAAGGAGCCATCAATGAGCGGCGAACAGAATCCACGGGTCCTGATGGAGACCTCCATGGGCAACATCACCATCGAACTTTTCAAGGAGAAGGCCCCCATCTCGGTGCGCAACTTCCTCTCCTACGTTAACGACGGCTTCTACGACGGCCTCATCTTCCACCGGGTAATCAACGGCTTCATGATCCAGGGGGGGGGCATGGACGAGAACATGCAGCCGAAGAAGACCAAGTTCGCCATCAAGAACGAAGCTGCCAACGGCCTGAAAAACCTGAAGTACACCCTGGCCATGGCCAGGACATCGGTGGTTGACAGCGCCACCTCCCAGTTCTTCATCAACGTGGCGGACAACGCCTTCCTCGACTACAAGGGGAAGCGTCCCGAGGAGTTCGGCTATGCCGTCTTCGGCCAGGTGGTGGAAGGGATGGATGTGGTGGAGGCCATCAAGGTAGTCAAGACCGGCAACAAGGCCGGCCATGCCGATGTGCCGCAGGAGCCTGTGTTCATCACCAGGGCCTCGCTCATCGCCTGACTTTCGGGAGAACCGCGTAATAAAGCAGAAGGCCGCCGGCTTTGCCGGCGGCCTTCTCACGTTTCAGCCGCAAGAAACGGCACCGCCTGCCATCACTCCGCCGGGGCAGGCTCCCCCTCGGTCACCCCTGCCACTGCATTGTGAAACACCACGCAGTCCCGCCCCTCGGCCTTTGCCAGGTAGAGGGCATCCATGGCCGCGGAGAGAAGCGGCTCCACACCCCCGCCGTCCACCGGATAGGCGGCGACGCCGATGCTGGCGGAGATCCTCCCTCCCGGGATGGAGTCCGCTCCGGGAATCTTCAGTCGGGTGCAGGCCTTGCGCACCCGCTCGGCCACCGGCTCCGCCTCCACCTTGGCCGTGCCCGGGAGGATGATGCAGAAAGTCTCGCTGCCGTAGCTGCAGACCACGTCCATCTGCCGGGCGGAGCGGGATATGGCGGCGACGATCTTCTTGATTGCCGCCGCGGCCGCCGCCTGGCCGCAGAGTGAGCCGTAGAGGGAGAGGTGATCCATCTCCACCATGACGATGCTGAACTCCAGGCCGTGGCGCTGGCTCCGGTTGATCTCCTCGGCCAGGCGCCTGTCGAGGAAGCTGCGGTTGTAAAGGCTTGTGGCCGGGTCAACAGCCGCCAGGTTGGTGAGGAGCTCCGCCTGGAGGCGGGACTCGGCCCTCTCCATGACCATGGCCGCCTGCCCCAGGAGCAGGGTTAGGAGCTGCTGGTCGTTGTCGGTGAAGATATCGCTCCCCCCCTTGTCAGAGAGGTTGAGCACCCCCACCACCTTCTCCCCCTTGCGGAAGGGGATGCTGATGAACGACTTCGTCCTGTAGCGCGGCCGGTTGGTGGTGGCCACCCTGCTGTCGGTCTCGATGTCGTTCACCACTATGGGGTTGCCGCTGGCCGCAACCCTGCCGGCTATCCCCTCCCCCACCTTGATCTGCAGGCTCCTGGAGATCTGCTCGTTCAGGCCGATGGCGGCCACGATCCGCAGGGAGAACCCGGAATCATCCGCCAGCATGAACGAGCCGCTGCCGGCGCCGAGGAAATCCGCCGCTGTCCTCAGGATGAGGCTGTTGAGCTCGTCCAGGGAGCCGACCCCGCACATGGAGTTGGTCATGGCTATCAGCCTGGCGGGGAGGGAGGAGTCGGAGAACTGGTTGGCCTCGTTGCGCAGCTGCAGCAGCCTAGTGGCGGCTCTGCCGGTGAGGATCTCAGCCAGGAGGGCGTCCCTGGGTTGCAGCTCCAGATCGGGGAGGAGGACGCACCCCAGGAGGTCGCTCCCCGCCAGCAGGGGGAGGAAGGTGGCGCTCTGGGAGCCCAGGGAGCTGAAGAACTCGCCGGTCTCGGAGATCAGCCGCAGCGAGCGTTCTCCCGGGTGCTCGGCCATCAGCCGGTGCAGCACCACCCTGGAGGTCTGCCCCAGATCCCTGGGGAGCCCCCAGGTACCCTTGATGGCGAACGCCTCGCTGTCCTGTCCGGAGATGGCCACCGCCACCTGGCGGCAGTCGAAGAGGACCCCGAAGGACTCGCTCAGCAGGGAGATCACCTCGTCCAGGCTCTTCCCCCGGTCCAGCTGGGAGGAGATACCAACCACCGAGTTGAGCCGGGATACGGTGGTCTCCAGGGCATGGTTGTGGGGGGTGGAGCTGAGCAGGGAGGGGAGGATGCGGTGAACCCGTTCGGCGGTGCGGCGCACCTCCTCCAGCTCCACCACCGGCAGGCTCCCCAGGCGCTCGAGGATGGTGAACGGCTCCCCATCCCCTTCGCGGCTCATCCCCTCCAGGTAGAAGAGATTCACCGAACTGGTCCTCACCCCCCAGGCAACCAGACAGAGGTCGGAACTCTCCTGCTCTGGGAGGCGCACGGCAAAGCCGAGGAGCCCGAGGGGACATCGGCCGATAACCGGCACATCGCGGACAAGGGCCTCCCGCACTGCGTCATCCAGCGGCATGGTGCAGCTGGCCCCGCAGTTGGCGGTGGCCCCGGCAAGGCCGCAAATCTGACCCGTCAAAAGGTTCCTGGCAATCACCCCTTCCCGCCGGGAGTGGATCGCCATGCCGTAAGGGGCCATGAAGGAGTACCCCCTCAGGGCATCCAGGATATCCACCGGATTCAAGCTGCTGCCGTTTTCCGCCAAGTACGACCTCCCGAAGCTCTCCGCCGCCGGCATCCCCTCTTTAGGAGACACCCTGCTGGCGGGGAAGCAAATGCAATCAGCGAGCCATCACGCGGCCCCGCCAACCACCATGTCGGCGATGAGCATGGTGGGCTGGGCATCGGCCACCGGCACCCCCTGCCCCTCCTTGCCGCAGGTGCCGATGGCGAAACCGAGATCCGAGCCGACCATCAGGACCTTCTGCAAGACCTCCGGGCCGTTGCCGGTCAGGGTGGCACCGCGCACCGGCTCCCCCAGGCTGCCGTTCTCGATCAGGTACCCCTCGGAGACCTCGAACATGAAGTCGCCGGTAACCGTGTTCACCTGCCCTCCACCCATCTTGCGAACGAAAAGGCCGCTGGGGACAGACCTGACTATCTCCTCCGGGTCGCTCTCCCCGGGGGCGATGAGGGTGTTGGTCATGCGGACTATCGGCTTGGCGTGGTACGACTCCCGCCGGCCGTTGCCGGTGGAGGCGCACCCCTCCTTCATGGCTGCCAGGCGGTCGTAAAGATAACCCTTGAGGATCCCCTTCTCCACCAGCACTGTCCTCTGCCCGGGGCTCCCCTCGCTGTCGAAGGGGAATGAGCCGCGGGCATAGGGGATGGTGGCGTCGTCGATGACCGTCACCAGGGGGGAGGCGACCTGCTCGCCGACCCTCCCCCGGTAGACGGATATCCCCCCCTGGACCAGGTCCGCCTCCAGGCCGTGGCCAATGGCCTCATGCACCATTGTCCCCCCCGCCTCTGAGGAGAGGACCACCGGCATGGTCCCCCCCGGAGCCCGCCTGGCGCCGAGCATCAGGGCGGCCCGCCTGGCCGCCTCAATGGCTATCTCCACTGCGCTCTTCTCCCTGAAGAGCTCGAAACCGCGGCAGCCCCCGAGGGACTCGTAGCCGGTCTGCATCACCCCGTCGGACTCGGCGACAACCTGGGCGACGAACATGGTGCCAACCCGCTCGCTGTCGACAAACTCCCCCAGGGAGTTGGCCACCTGGATCCTGGCCACCCCGTCGCGGTACATGGTCATCACCTGGCGCACAGCCCTATGCACCCCCCGGGCGGCCCGTTCCGCCTCCACAGCGCTGCGGATCTTCTCCTCAAGGGAGACCGACTCGGGGCGGAGGAGAATGGGGGGATTCACCCCCATGGTCCGGGGGGAGACGACGATCTCACGATCGAAGCAGTTCCCCTTTACCGCCGAGCTGATGCGGGAGGCCAGCTCAATGAGGGAGTCCGGGGTCACCTCGTTGGTGTAGCCAAAGGCGGTGCGCAGGTTGCTGATGACCCGTATGCCGACTCCGCGGTCGGAGAAGGCGAGGACCTTCTCCACCTTGCCGTCCTCCACCAACACCTGGGTGGAATCCCCCCCCTCGTAGTAGATATCGGCGAACTCCCCGCCATTGGCAAGGGCGGCGCGAAGGATCTTCTCCAGGGGAAGGTTTTCAAGCATGGTCGCTCTCCTCTTTCCGGCAGGGGGGCTCCCCGCCGATCTCCTCCAGTTTGATCTCCATTTTCAGGGCGGCAATCAGCCCGTCCATATCCGCGGCAAAACCGGCCGGCACGCTGAGGACCACCAGCGCCCCCCTCTTCTCCACGGTGGAGAGGGTGGACATCCCCTCGTAACCCTCGAGGATGAACTTTAGGTAGACCAGGTCGTGCCGCTCCACGCGGAAATGGCGGACAATCTCCGTTGACCGTTGACCGTTCTCAGTTATCCGTTCACCGTTACCCGTTACCGGTTGTTTCTGCTCAGCTCCCAGGGGAAAACTCCTCAAATCCAAGATATAAGTCCCGTCAAACGGTCAACGGCCTCTGTATCGCCACGTCGCCTGCCCTGCCGGGGAGCCCCCCCATCATCAGGTCGCACACCGGCGCCCCGGCAGCGAACTCGACCGCCGCCTCGCCAAGGGTGACGAAGCGCACCCCCCGCCCCTGCAGGCGCTGCAGCAGCTCGACAAAGGAGGCTGCCATCACCCCCCCCTCCATCTCGGCATGGATGGTATGCACGTTCAGCCCGCTTTTCAGCAGGGATATGTAGTGGTCGTTGATATTGCCGGGGGTGATGCCGTTCTCCCCAAGGATCTCGTCCATGGTAGGCCAGGTGGTGGGGATCTGCAGGGTGCGAAACTCCCTCCCGGCCATGCGGGGGTAGAATGGGTGGCTGCCGCGGCTGTCGCTGCAGTAGTCGAGCCCCATGGCATCCTGGATCTCCAGGGAGTCGGGGGAGACGGTCCACCCGGGGGCGGCCGTGGTCCTGGCCCTGCGCCCCAGGATCCTCTCGAAGAGGCTCCCCGCCTTCCCCAACTCCATGGCGGTCACCGGCTTGGGGAACCAGGGGAGGAGATCGTGCCACTTCACATGGTCCCAGCAGTGGATGCCAACCTCGTGCCCGCTTTCCGCGGTGGCGCGCAGCACCCCGGGGAAGGATTCGGCAATCATCGGCGCCGGCAGGAGGGTGCCGTAGAGCATGGTCTTCAGGCCGTAGGCGGAAGGTGCCCTGGTGCGGAGCATCTTGGCCAGGAACCCCTTGCGGGTGAAGATGCGGCGGATCGCCTTCCCCGAGTTGTCCGGCCCCATGGAGAAGTAGAAGGTGGCACGGATGCCGAACCTCTCCATGGTCTCCAGGAGACGAGGGACTCCGTCGCGGGTCCCAGCGTAGGTATCCACATCCACTTTCAGGGCAACTACTTCGCTCCCCATATTCTCGACTCTCCCCCTCCTCTTCATCATCCGTAAACCGGGGAGTTAATTTACCCTTAAACACCTTCGGACACAAGAGGTTATCGCTCACCCCCCGGCTGCAAATCCCCCTTGCGCCGCCGCCCCCAATCTGCTATCACAGGCACCCTATGGATTTTATCTCCTCCCTCAACAGTGAACAGCGCCAGGCTGTCAGGCAGACCGAAGGTCCGCTCCTCGTCCTGGCGGGCGCCGGCTCGGGGAAGACCCGGGTAATCACCTGCCGCATCGCCCACCTCCTGCTGCACAAGGGTGTGGCTCCGGAGAACATCCTCGCCGTCACCTTCACCAACAAGGCGGCCAGGGAGATGGGGGAGCGGCTGGAGGAGCTGGTGGGGAAGGAGCGGCGCGATGGGGTGATCGTCTCCACCTTCCACTCCCTCGGGGTGCGCATCCTGCGCGCCGAGTGCCGCCACATAGGCTACCGCCCCAACTTCTCCATCTTCGACAGCTCGGACCAGGTGGGGCTGATCCGCCAGACCATGCGCGAGCTGGGGGCGGACCCGAAGAAGATCACCCCGGAGACGGTTCTCTGGAAGATCTCCATGCTGAAGAACGCCATGATTGCCCCGGGGGAGTTCAAGCCCCGCTTCAGCGACGACACCGAGCTCCTCACCGCCCGGGTCTACCCCCGCTACCAGGCCCAGCTCAAAGCCTGCAACTCGGTTGACTTCGATGACATCATCCTCCTCAGCGTCCGTCTCCTCAGGGAGAACGCCGAGGTGCTCGGCCGCTGGCAGGAGCGCTTCCGCTACCTGATGGTCGACGAGTACCAGGACACCAACCCCTCCCAGTACCAGTTCATCTCCCTCCTGGCAGCCGGCTCGCGCAACCTCTGCGTGGTGGGGGACGACGACCAGTCCATCTACGGCTGGCGGGGGGCGGACGTGCGCAAGATCCTCGCCTTCGAGGAGGATTACCCCGGATGCCGGGTGATCAAGCTGGAGCAGAACTACCGCTGCAGCGGCAACATCCTCAAGGCGGCCAACCATGTCATCCGCCACAACCCGACCCGCAAGGAGAAGACCCTCTGGACGGAGAGCGGCCCCGGCGGCCCCATCGACCTGGTGGTCATGGCCGACGAGGAGGAGGAGGCGACCACGGTGGTGGAGAGTATCCAGACGGAGCGCTTCCGCCGGGACGCCCCCTTTGCCGACTTCTGCATCCTCTACCGCACCAATGCCCAGAGCAGGGCATTCGAGGAGCAGCTCCGCTACGAGGGGGTACCCTACGTCCTCGTGGGGGGGATGCGCTTCTACGACCGCAAGGAGGTCAAGGACACCCTCTCCTGGCTGAAACTCCTGGCCAACCAGGAGGACGAGCAGGCTCTCCTGCGGATCATCAACTTCCCCCGCAGGGGGATCGGCGAATCATCGGTGGAGAAGGTCAACGCCTGGTCCATGGCCGAGCGGGTCCCCCTCTTCCAGGCATTGGGTCGGGTTGAGGAGATTCCGGGCATAGCCCCGGCGGCCCGGCACCGGATCTACGACTTCTTCCGCCTGGTCCAGGGGGAGGCGGAGCTCTTCAGCGACGGCCGTCGCCTGGGGGAGAAAGCCAGGGAGCTCTTCAGCCGCCTCGGCATCGAGGAGGAGCTGATGGCCTCAAGCGACGACAAGACCGCCTGCCGCCGCAAGGTGGAGAACGTGGAGCAGATCGTCAACTCCCTGGCAAGCTTCGAGGAGCGATTCCCCTCCCCGACCCTGAGCGGCTTCCTGGAGAGGCTGGCCCTGATGGACGAGGACCGGGGGGATCGGGACAGCAAGGAGCACGGCCAGGACGCGGTCACCCTCATGTCCCTCCACTCCAGCAAGGGGCTGGAGTTCCCCCACGTCTTCCTCGTCGGCCTGGAGGAGGAGATCCTCCCCCACCGCCGCTCCATCTACGAGGATATGAGCGTGGACGAGGAGCGCCGCCTGATGTACGTGGGGATCACCCGGGCGAAGAAGCGCCTCACCATCAGCCGCTGCCTGATGCGGCGCAAGTACGGACGCAACGAGGAGCGCACCCCCTCCCGCTTCCTGGCCGAGATCCCCGACGAACTCCTTTGCCACCAGCATGGGGCAACGGCAAGGACGGCGACGGAAGAGGAGAACGACAAGATGGCCGACAACACCTTCGCCCAGCTCCGGGCCATGCTGGGTGGTTAGGCGTGGAGCACAACCTGGGTGCGCCCATCGAAACGGGCGGAGGGAGGGTATCCGCTACGCCATGGAGGAGATGACCAACATCAAGCTGGCCTGCCCCGACCTCTGACAATCCCGCCCCGAGTGAGAGCAGGGAAAGCCCCGGAGAAGCCAATTCTCTCCGGGGCTTTTTGCGCCCGGGCAGAAAAACCGTTTCGCTGCTGCAACTGCCGGCTCCGTTCCTCGCCCCTCATGCCAGGGGGGCAGGATGGCAGTTCCCCGGCACATCCCCGCGCACGCGGGGAACATCGGCGGCTCCTGTCCGTTATTTGCCTTTATACATTCGCCTGCTTTTGGTATAGTTCTGCCATGTTAAGGGAGGATGCCATGCGAAGCACATCTATATCCATAAAGCTGCCTGAACCGGTCAAAGCCCGCCTGGATCATCTTGCCAAAGCAACCCACCGCAGCCGTTCATCCCTGATTGCAACTGCTGTTGAGGAGATGCTCTCCGTCGAAGAGTGGCAGATCAAGGGGATCAGGGAAGCGATGGAGGAAGCGGATTCCGGCAATCTGATCGCCCACAAAGATATCAGGCTGGAATGGGAGACGCGCCGTGCAGGTAAAGTGGACGAGTAAAGCGCGTCGCGACCTCTCCGACGTCGAAGCGTGAATTGTGCGGGACAACCCCACCGCCGCCATTGATACGGTACTCAAGATCATCACCGCCGCCGAAACTCTCGCCGGATTCCCAGACACTGGACGCCCCGGCAGAATTCCTGACACCCGCGAGCTGGTCATTTCCGGCCTCCCCTATATCGTCCCATATAGCATAAGTAATTCCATCATCGTCATCCTCCGCGTCTACCACACATCCCGGAAGTGGCCGGAACAACTTTGAAGCCACAGGGGGGTACAAATTGTCCCCTCACTTTCATTCATCCCGCAGCATTCGCAGGGGGGCTGCTTGCCGCGCCCGCATGTTTCGCATCCGATTCCGTAGGGGCGAACCTTGTGTTCGCCCGCATTTATACGACAATGTACCCACCGGATAAAGACCAGCGGTTCATCCCCGCGCACGCGGGGAACATTAGGAGGGGGGGGGCCTGGGTTTAAAACTGTCGGTTCATCCCCGCGCACGCGGGGAACATCGGGACACCAGCCACCGGGAGCAGTCATCGAACGGTTCATCCCCGCGCACGCGGGGAACATAGCCGCTGCATCACCCCGTTCTTGTCCCGCCCCGGTTCATCCCCGCGCACGCGGGGAACATTACACAGCTTTGCCGACAATGTTTGTGAATCGGCGTGCAAAAATGACCCACCTATAGCCTAAATCGGCGTCCAAATTGACCCACCCCTTCAGCTCCCTCCATACTCTTCGGACTTATCGGAGAGAGGAGAATCGAAAGGAGATGCT
>Ga0129298_10000577_pt1 | contig 14751 bp, 14 predicted proteins | sample I19B2metaG_FD_94707 | JGI IMG/M metagenome (GOLD analysis project Ga0129298, IMG submission 94707) | Lake sediment bacterial and archeal communities from Gulf of Boni, Indonesia to study Microbial Dark Matter (Phase II) - ​I19B2 metaG | ecosystem: Environmental > Aquatic > Freshwater > Lake >... | reverse complement strand
TGTTACGCTCAACCCCTGTACTTTTCAAGGTTTGCAAACTTCGTATACTGTCCGAGCCATGCAAGGTCGATAGCCCCGGTAGAACCGTTTCTGTGTTTTGCAACTATTACTTCCGCAATATTCTTTTTCTCCGACTCGGGATTGTAATAGTCGTCCCTGTATAAGAATACGACAATATCCGCATCCTGCTCTATTGCACCGGATTCCCTCAAATCACTTAAGACCGGCCTGTGGTCTGTTCTTGCCTCAGGCGCACGGCTCAGCTGGGATAGAGTTATTACGGGCACATTGATTTCTTTTGCCAGAATCTTAAGCGAGCGGGATATTTCAGATATTTCCTGCTGTCTGTTGTCGCCTTTGCCACGTCCCTGCATCAACTGAAGATAATCAATAACTACAAGGCCAAGGTTTTTTTCAAGCTTTAGCCGTCTGCATTTGGCTCTAATTTCCATTACGGAAGTTCCTGCGGTATCATCGATGTAAATCGGTGATTCGGACAGAGGCCCCAGGGCTCTCGCAATTTTCTGCCAGTCATCGTCTTCAAGCTTACCGGTCCTCATTCTCTGGCTGTCGACCATAGCTTCACTGCACAGCATTCTGCTGACCAGCTGGTCCTTTGACATTTCCAGGCTGAAAACAGCAACCGGAATCTTTGCATGAACCGCAGCATACTGTGCGATATTGAGTGCAAAAGATGTCTTCCCCATCGCAGGACGCGCAGCAACGAGGATAAGATCGGAGTTCTGAAGTCCGGCCGTCTTATAATCCAGGTCTACAAAGCCTGTTGGTATCCCTGTTATATAGCCTTTGTTGTTGTAAAGCTCCTCCAGCCTGTTGAAGGTATCTACCAGAACATCCTTGATAGGGAAAAATCCCTGAAGATTTCTTTTTTGCAATATGTCAAATATGCTTTTTTCCGCCTGGTCAAGCACGAAGGAAACCTCTTCAGAGGCCTCGTAACCCATATTTACTATGTCTGAAGAAGCTTTTATAAGCTTTCTTAAAATGGATTTCTCTTCAACAATCTTGGAGTAGTACCTTGCATTCGCAGTAGTAGGAACAGCTGACGCTACATTGGTCAGATAGTCCAATCCTCCAGTGCTGTCCAGAGTTCCTCTCAATTTCAGCTGTTCGGCAACCGTTATCAGGTCAACAGGCTCTCCTCTGTCAAAAAGATCCATAACAGCCTCGAATATTTCCCTGTTATCTTCCCTGTAAAAGTCTTCGCCCCTTAATATTTCAGTTACAACAGGTATCGCTTCCTTGTCGAGAAGCATTGAACCTATTACAGATTGCTCTGCCTCCACATTTTGAGGCGGTATTCTTCCCAAAGCACCAATATCCATGGTCTACTCCCGATATATCAAATAGAATTCCAAAGTAATAAAGTAGTATTAACCTTAAATCACTCCTGCTGGATTTTGACGGTAAGCTTTGAGCTTACTCCGGGATACAGCTTTATCTCTGCCTCTGTCACCCCTAATGACTTAATGGCGTCAACAAGGTTTATTTTCTTCTTATCTATATCAAGCCCAAAATCATTTTTCAGCTTGTCAGAGATGTCCTTGCTGGTTATTGAACCAAAAAGCTTGCCGTTTTCACCGGCCTTGGTCTTTATAACAACAGTGGTTTCCTTTATCTTACCAGCCAGTTCTTTCGCTTTTGCGAGCTCTCTTTCATTTTTCTGCTTTTCTGCTTCTTTCTTCGTATTCATTACATTCACATTTGATGCTGTAGCTTCAACTGCAAGGCCTCTTGGAATAAGATAGTTCCTTGCATATCCATCGCTGGCTTCTATGAGTGTTTCCTTCTTCCCCAGACCTTTCACATCCTGCTTTAAAATAACCTTCATGTCAATCCCTCCGTAATTTATGCCTCCCTGTTTGCGCTTTCAATATATTCAATTATAACATATTTCAGCTTTTCTTTCGCATCCTCAAGAGTTATTCCTTCCAGCTGTGCTCCTGCTACAGTCAGATGCCCGCCCCCTCCCAGCTTTTCCAGGATCATTTGTACATTCAAGTCGCCAAGGGACCTCCCGCTGATCAGTACTTCATTGTTGGAATAGCCCAGCACAAATGCTGCGCTCATTCCGGACAGGGTAAGCAGCTGGTCTGCCGCTTGAGCGGCTATAAGCTGAGGGTTTTTTACATTTACGGGACAAACCGACAATGCAATGCTGTCGTTAATTATCTCTGCCTCCCGCACAACATTCGATATGTTTACGTAGGTTTCAAGGTCGTTCTGGAACAGCTGTCTGACCGAAACCGTATCCACGCCCTGTCTTCTCAGAAACGACGCTGCTTCAAAAGTCCTGACTCCGGTTTTGAAGGTAAAGTTCTTTGTATCCACAACTATTCCAGCGTACAATGCTTCCGATTCAACAGGAGTCAGTCTGATTTTTTCCTCTACATACTGCAGAATCTCCGTTACCAGTTCACATGTGGAAGATGCATATGTCTCCTGATATGTAAGGACTGCGTCCTGAATAAAATCCGGCCCTCTCCGGTGATGGTCTATGACAACTATCTTGTCGGTATATTTCAGAAGTTCAGGGCATTCCGTAAAGCCTGGCCTGTGCGTATCCAGCACTATCAGCAGGGTCTTTGCGGATATTCTGTCCAGTGCTTCGCTCCTGCTGATAAACAGGTTTGCATATTCATCACTCTTTTCGATTTTTCCCATCAGCCTGTCAATTGTGGTGTTTGAGCTGCTTAAAACTATGGCGGCGTCCTTCTGCCTGTTTCTTACTATTCTGTATATGCCCAGAGACGAACCCAATGAATCTACATCGCCATTTTCATGCCCCATTATTATAACATCGCTTGACTGGTCTATAAGCTCCCTCAAAGCATAGGCGATAACTCTGGCTTTAACCCTTGTCCTCTTTTCAAGCTCTCTGGTTTTTCCCCCATAAAAGCTGAAGTCCTCGCCATCCTTGATCACAACCTGGTCCCCTCCTCTACCCAGTGCCAGATCAATGGCGGCTGCTGCAAAATAGAAGTCTTCCGCCAGAGATTTGCCGTTTATTCCAAAGCCCAGGCTCAATGTGACAGGTATCTTGTTGCCTATGTTAATCTCTTTTATTGTATCAAGAATTTCGAACTTCTTTTCCTCAAACTCTTTCAGGTACTTATACTCAAAGACGAACAAATACCTGTCCCGTTCAAATTTTTTTATGATTCCTCCTGTAAAACCCATCCACTGGATTACCTTTTTCTCTATTTCCGCCAGCATTTGAGGTCTGCTTGTGTCCTCCATGCTCTGCATAAGGTCGTCATAGTTATCTATGATTATCATACCAATGGACGTCTTTTCTTCGGAATACCGTTTTCTAACCTCCACCAATTCGGTGCTGTCTATAAGATACAGCAGTAATATGTAATTTGACGTGCCGCCCTTGTTGTCAATCTTCACGAAGTTGCCGAGAACATGATAGTATCTGCCGTTTATTGCCACATTCCGAGAAATATTAACTGTTTCGTTAACCAGGTTTCCAGGTTGAAGATCCTCGATGAAAGAGTTTATTGCCCTTTCAAGAAGGTCTTCTCCTTCGAATATTTTTCTGAACGTGGAATTGTACCATATTATGGTCCCGTCAAGTTCCACCACTACCAGGGGCATGGGAAAGTTCAGAAGGGTGTCTTTTGTTGCAGAGTCTATATTGAATGTAAGATTTTCTATGTATCTGGTTATTTCTTTCTGTCTTTTGTAATACGACCTGAAATTATGGTACACAAGAATAAGCAATATTAAAAAGCCGGGAACTGCAGCCCAGAATTTTAAAAAGCCAATCACCACCATCAGTATGAATATCACCCATAAATAAAAGCTTGTACGCGGTATAAAAATACCCGAAAATTTCTTGCTATCCATTTCCTCTACCCATTCCTACCTTTTATCCTTGAACTGTTAAGATGCCTTGCCAGCTCCGAAAGGTCACCGTAATGCTTTTCAACATCATGATTTTCTACAAGGCCGAGTTTTACCTTGTTTTCAATTTTCATCTCTATCGCATTATAGCTTAAACCAAGCCGTCGTCCCAAAAGGTATGAAATCAATATTATATTTGAAAGTATATCTGCAATGGACTCGTGAACCTCTTCCCGTAAACCGCCGGCAAGAGTTCTGAAAAGGTTGGCCAAATCGGTAAGCAGCTCACTTTTCAACCACTCTATCGTCTTAATATTTCTGGTAATATCTATTTCCTTATCAAAGAAGCCCATATAACCACTCCAGCCTGCATAATGTATGTATTTTCCACAAACATTATATCATTAAAGCAGTTATTGTTGTTGAATTTCCCAGCTCATAAAACCATATTGAAATTAAGATTGAAATCATAAACCTTCAAATTGTCTTAATCCCGGTCTTTTTCTCAGCCTTTACCTTTCAGCTCTCAGCCTTCATCCCTATACCTCGGATAAGATCCAAGAAGCCTGAAAAACGAAGTTTTTCTTCTGATCATGGTGATTGCATCCCTTACGTCCTCATCATCCCTGTGTCCGTCTATATCGATAAAGAATATGTAACGTCCCAGCTGATCCTTGGCCGGTCTGGATTCAATGCGTTCCATGTTGATATCCCAAAGGTTGAATATTTCCAGTATCTTATAAAGACTGCCCGGTTTGTTTTCCGTTGAGAACACTATGGACGTCTTGTCATCTCTGGTCCTGGCACAATCATGACCTGATATGACGACAAATCTGGTAAGGTTGTTATCCCCGTCCTGTATTCCAGGGGTCAACACTTCCAGACCATATGCCTCTGCTGCAACCGCCGATCCGATGGCAGCCGAATCGTTATTCCCAAGGGCGACCTCCTCCGCCGCTCCTGCCGTGCTGTATACATACCTGATTTCCACCCCCGGAAGCCGGGTGTTCAGAAATTTCCTGCACTGGCCTATGGCCTGGGGATGCGACAGCACATGTTTAATATCTTCCACAACCGTACCCTTTTTAACCAGGAGATTCTGATTGATGGCAATGACTATCTCTGCTTTTATCATAAGCTTTACATCGGTAGCCATTATATCCATGGTAGCGTTTATCGCACCCTCTAAAGAATTTTCTATGGGAACTATGGCTTCCTCAATTTCACCCGCTTCAACAGCAAGAAGTATGTCCGGAATGGAAGCATAATCAACCGCTTTGTGCGGCTCCCCATCCTTCATGTAATATTCAAGAGCCTCGTGGGAAAATGTCCCTTTAGGCCCCAGAAATCCTATTCTAAGCATCTGTACACCCCGTATTATATTATATTCTTTCTAAATTTCCAATCCTGAAAACACATGTGTTACTGCTTGAGCATATGAAAACAGCCTATAGATAAAGACAGAAAGCTGTAACAATCAAACTTTCAAATATCCAGGCAGCCTCATGCATATTAAATGATTGTCAGCTGCCTGGTAAATCAAGCTTTTTTCTTACAGCCAAGTCCCTGTTAATCTACAGGCCGGTATCATTCACATCCGGTTGATTATTCTGCTGTGTACGGCAGTAAAGCTATATGTCTTGCCCTCTTAATTGCTACTGTCAACTGGCGTTGGTGCTTCGCACAGTTTCCCGATATCCTCCTCGGAAGTATCTTGCCTCTCTCTGAAATATACTTTCTAAGTTTTGCAACTTCCTTATAATCAATATCGGTAACTTTATCTATACAGAATGAGCAAACTTTTTTCTTTGCCCTTCTCATTCTCATACCGCCCTTACCTTCGCCCTTGTCATAGGAATCAGAATTTCTGTTCCTGTTGTCTCTTTTTGGTCCTGGCATTATATTACGCCTCCTTCCTAATCAAACATCTTTTATATAATCCGCTTGTACGTTCTGTATCAATCAAAATGTATTACAAGTGTTCACTCGTATTTCATACTGAATGAATGTATGATTTCATTAAAACGGCAGCTCATCATCATTGTCAACAGGATAGAATCCATCCACCTGTCCTTCATCCGAGCTACCTGATGGCCTGGCTGAAGTCCCTTCATTTTTTTTGCTGTCTGCAAAGTATGCCTCATCTGCAATTACTTCGGTCACATAATGTCTTTTGCTTTCATTATCATCCCAGGTTCTTGTCTGAATTCTTCCCACAACAGCTACCTGCCGGCCTTTCTGGAAATACTTGCCGCAGAACTCGGCAAGCTTGTTCCATGCAACGACGGGTATAAAATCAGCCTGTCTTTCCTCTCCCGGTTTTGAAAACCTTCTGTCTATCGCAAGAGTGAAACTGCATACCGCCGTATTGTTCGCGCTGGTATACCTCAATTCAGGGTCTTTTGTAAGCCTTCCCATCAAAATAACCTTGTTCATAAAATCACCTCGCTAGCATTAAATCCAATGCTAGTCCTTCTTAATGACTATATACTTGATTATGCCATCGGTAATTTTGTAAATTCTTTCAAGCTCATGTGGAAAACTTGAATCTGCACTAAAGTTTGCCAGCACATAATAACCTTCGTTCAGGTCATCAATCTCATAAGCCAGCCTTCTTTTGCCCCATTCGTCAATGTTCTCCAACTGGGCCGAAGTCTCAAGCAAGTTCTTGAATTTCTCTACGAGAGCTTTTATACCATCTTCACCAATTTCTGAATTGATAATAAAGATAGATTCATACTTATTGATCATTCGACGTCACCTCCTCCCGGACTATTGATATCAAGCCGCAATAATAAGATGTTTCATCAGAAATACTGTATGAAAGTGTATTCCCTTTAGCACACACGTTATTACAGCTTGCATCCAAAAGGCCCTGTATCCAGAGTACAGAGCAAGGATAAATATTATGCTGAAATATTTTATCATATTCCCAAAAAATACACAAGAATTTTATTCTTTCAATGCAGGAGTTTTATATAAATTGTCTTTCGTTATAATGGAAATAATTCCCGCTGTATTCCCTTATAAAAAATTTTTACCTTCCAAAGCATGCATTTCCGGCTTTTTAAGCATCTACATCATCAAATGATTTGATAGAAATAAATATATATATATAATTGCAATTTTTACCTTTTATGTTATACTACTTTCGAAAGGGTGAACATTTGTGCTGATACCAAAACCATCAGGAAATCCTAAAAAATATTCAATACACAATATAGCAGGTATACTCCTCACAGTATTGCTGTTTGGCAATCTTGTATTCATGCTTTCATACAATGTACACAACCAGGATTTCATATACCTTGCTTTTCCCGCAGGCATATTTGGAGCTGAAGCTGTGCTCCTTGCAGTTGTCATGGTTTTTTTTGCAATTGTGCTGTTTAAAATGTCAGGAATCAAGCGCGCATATTTGCATGAGCTTGAATCTTTCACTGATGCACTGCACAACTCCAATTCCGAAACAGATGCATATGAAATAATGTATAATTTTCTGAGAAAAATGGCACCGGGCAGTGAAATAACCGTATCATTCCACAAGGGCAGCCTAGCGGAGGACAGCCTGTGGCAGAATACCACCGGCCAGAAATCTCCGATATGTGACATGCCTCCGAATAACTGCCCTGCATTGATAACCGGCATAAACGGAAAACCCGGTATGAACAATGCCGGGGTTGAGTGTCCCTACCGAAAATCTGATAATATAAGAGGTAATTACTGCTGTATACCCTTAATCGACTCATCCGGCAGCCATAGTGTCCTTCAGATATACAGCAAAAGTAAAAATTTCTTCAGCTATATGGATGTGAAAAAAATCAGGCTTTATGTGGAAATTGCAAGAATGGCAGCTAACAATAGAAGGATTGTTCAAAGCTTAAGCAGAAAAGCCTCGATAGATAAACTTACAACCCTTTATAACAGGGCATTCCTGGACTCATACCTTGATAATCAGCTTGAAGCATCCAGGCTGTCTGCATTGGACTTGAGCGTAATCATGATAGACATAGATCATTACAAGGAAGTGAACGATACCTTCGGGCACACTGCCGGAGATTATATACTTACGGTCTTTTCAGACGTAGTTTTGAAATGTGTACGCAAATCAGACCTTGTTGCACGCTATGGCGGGGACGAATTCATAGTGGTACTTCCTTCAACCACCACCGAAACAGCATACATTATAGCCGAAAGAATCAGGGAAACTCTCTCTTCAACCTTCATCCCACCCTTTGACGGCATGTCATTTCCAAATATAAGCTGCAGCCTGGGTATATCCACCTTCCCTTTGCACTGCAACGGCAAAAGCACCCTGATTAAAACTGCAGACCGTGCCCTTTATAGAGCAAAATCTTCCGGAAGAAACAATACCGTCATATACACTTGTCAGGTTCAAGATTTTGAATAACGTTCTTGCGCTTTCAAACAATCTATGTTAGAATTACACAATACGAACACACATGTGCGCCATACATGTACACAATATAAATCTGTAGCAAATTATATTGCTTTACAGTAAAATAATTAAAAGCTTTATTTAGTATAAATAATAATATATCTACAGAGGTGGGTAAAATGGATAAAAAACTAAAAGTAGGAATAGTTGGAGCAACTGGAATGGTTGGGCAGAGATTTGTCTCTCTTCTCGCAGACCATCCCTGGTTTGATGTGGTTTCGGTTTCAGCAAGTGAGCGTTCCGCCGGCAAACGTTACGTGGATGCAGTGGGCAGCCGCTGGATATTCAGCACCCCCGTACCCGGAAAGATAGGCAACCTTATTGTGAAAAATGCCTCGAATGTTGATGAAATAAGCAAAGAGGTTGATTTTATATTCTGTGCGGTTGATATGCCTAAAGACCAGATAAAAGAGCTGGAAGAAAGATATGCAAAGGCGGAAATACCGGTTGTGTCAAACAACTCAGCTCACAGGGCCACTCCGGATGTCCCCATGGTCATACCGGAAATCAATCCTGAGCATCTGGAAATAATCAGCAGTCAGCGCAAGCGTTTGGGAACCAGTAGAGGCTTTATAGCAGTAAAGCCGAATTGCTCCATACAAAGTTATGTACCTGCAATCACACCTCTCATGCAATTTAAGCCCACAGAAATCACAGCATGCACTTACCAGGCAATATCGGGCGCCGGCAAAACTTTCAAAGACTGGCCTGAAATGATTGATAATGTTATCCCCTATATTGGTGGAGAAGAGGAAAAAAGTGAGAATGAACCATTAAGAATTTGGGGTAAAATTCAAGGCGGCGAAATTGTGTCGGCAAAGGAGCCGGTGATTACTACCCAGTGCATTCGTGTCCCGGTAAGTGACGGACATATGGCAGCGGTGTTTGTTTCTTTTGAAAGCAAACCTTCCAAGAGTGAAATTTTGGAGTTATGGAAGAATTTTAAGGGAAAGCCGCAGCAGCTCAATCTGCCCAGCGCACCAAAACAGTTCATCAGATATTTTGAAGAAGATAACAGACCTCAAACCAAGCTCGACAGGGACGTTGAAAACGGAATGGGCATAACAGCAGGAAGGTTGAGGGAAGATAAGGTTTACGACTACAAATTTGTATGCCTTTCCCACAACACATTGCGTGGTGCCGCCGGAGGAGCCGTGCTTATTGCAGAGCTTCTGTGCGCCGAGGGCTATATACGGGCAAAATAATTTTTAAAAATGTAGGGGCGGACGACTCTGTCCGCCCGCATAGAATCGATCCAAATTGAACAAACAAGCAGGTAAAGATGTTTATCTTTACCTGCTCGTTTTTTTATATGCCACATTTCCTTTTACCAGTGTCATTACCACTTCAAGTTCCTTGTCAAGCAGGACAATATCTGCATCCTTGCCTGCCGTCAAACTACCCTTTCTATCGTCTATGCAGGCAATACGGGCGGGGACGATTGTTGCCATTGTTACTAATCTTATACTTCTCCCGGATTTGTCAATAAGTTTCTCCAGCAATTCTATGGAAGGGTACATTTTTAGCAAATTTTTCTATATTATTCAGCAAAAAACAGGAAAAATTTTGCATCAGCAGATTAGTATTATTAAACCTTTAGATTTGAATAATATAAAGCGTTATAATATAATCTTGTTAATAACTATGGACCATGTGGTAATTAGCATCTACACTACTCACGAATAAATCGGCTTTCCCCGGAAAAGAGGTATGAATATGGATATAACAGTAAATACGGACGAGGTCCTGAAAGTTATAAATGCAGAACACTGTGACCCTTTCAGCATACTTGGCATTCATCGGCTCGACGACTTGAACAACAAGCAAAACAGCTTTGCAGTCCGTTCTTACTTTCCCAATGCAAAGGAAGTCTTTGTTATAGAAGCTGAAGGAAATACCAGACATAAAATGGAGAAGCTGCATGAAAACGGTTTTTTTGAGGCCGTCATCAAAAACAAAGATGGCTTTTTCCAATACAAGCTGGAAATAACCAATCATGACGGCAGCAGTTATGAAACCTATGATCCCTACAGTTTCTGGCCTGTTCTTACGGGCTTCGACCTGCATCTTTTCAATGAGGGCAATCATCATAAGATTTTTGAAAAGCTTGGAGCTCATGTCCGCAGAGTAAATGATATAGATGGCACACTATTTGCCGTGTGGGCACCATGTGCAAAACGCGTGAGCGTAATAGGCAGCTTCAATCAATGGGATGGCAGGAGGCATCAGATGAGATGCCTTGGGAGTTCAGGCGTATGGGAAATATTCATTCCCGGTATTACCCAGGGAGAAGTTTACAAATATGAAATAAAAACCAGCGGTAATGAAATTTATACAAAATCCGACCCATATGCTTTTTATTCGGAGCTTCGGCCAAACACCGCTTCAATTGTATACAGCCTGGATGGTTACAGGTGGGATGATGCTTCCTGGATGAGTGAGAGGGACAACAGCAATATATTTGAAAAACCTGTATCCATTTATGAAGTACATATGGGATCATGGGCAAGGATACCCGAGGAGGACCACAGATTTCTTACATACAGGGAACTTGCAGACAGGCTGGTAAAGTACGTAAAGGAAATGGGTTACACCCATATAGAACTCCTGCCTGTTGCAGAGCATCCTTTTGACGGCTCATGGGGCTATCAGGTTACCGGCTATTACTCCATAACAAGCAGATTCGGCACTCCCGAAGATTTTATGTATTTTGTAGATAAATGCCACCAGGGCGGTATAGGTGTCATAATGGATTGGGTCCCCGCACATTTTCCAAAGGACGGGCACGGCCTTGCAAGGTTTGACGGAAGTGCCGTTTATGAACATGAGGACAGAAAGCAGGGAGAGCATCCTGATTGGGGGACGCATATATTTAACTATGGCAGGCATGAGGTAAGGAATTTTCTGATTTCCAATGCGGTATTCTGGTTTGAGAAATACCATATAGACGGGCTGCGTGTCGATGCGGTAGCCTCAATGTTGTACCTTGATTACGGCAAAAAGGAAGGAGAATGGATACCCAACCAGTGGGGCGGAAAAGAGAATGTTGATGCCATAGATTTCCTGCGTCAGTTAAACAGCACAGTATACAGTTATTATCCCGGCATAATGATGATAGCCGAGGAATCCACCTCATGGGCCCAGGTATCAAAGCCTCCTTATGTTGGCGGTCTGGGTTTTTCCTTCAAATGGAATATGGGATGGATGAATGATTATTTAAGATATATAAGCATGGATCCCATATACCGCAAGTATCACCATAACCTTATCACCTTTTCGCTCATGTATGCCTTTTCCGAGAACTTCGTATTGGTTCTTTCCCACGATGAGGTTGTCCATGGAAAGTGCTCGATGATAAGCAAAATGCCCGGTGATTACTGGCAGAAGTTTGCAGGCCTGAGAGTCAGCTACGGGTACATGTACGGCCATCCGGGCAAGAAACTGCTGTTTATGGGGGGAGAATTCGGACAGTTTATCGAATGGGATTATCAGCGCAGCCTTGATTGGCATATTTTGGACTACGAAATGCACAGCAAACTTCAAAGATATGTAAAAGATTTAAATGAACTCTACAAAAATGAAAAGGTCCTGCATCAGGTAGATTTCAGCCATGAAGGCTTTGAATGGATAGACTGCAATAATGCCGATCAGGGCGTGGTATCTTTTATAAGAAAGGGTAAGGACTCCCGTGACATATTGATTTTCGTCTGCAATTTTACACCTGTGGTTTATTCCGATTATCGTGTGGGTGTTCCTCATAACCTGTATTATGAGGAAATTCTGAACAGTGACTCTGAAATATACGGAGGAAGCAATGTGGGAAACTTTGGGGGTATTCATCCGGAACAACTCGGTATTCACGGCAGGCCGTATTCTCTTAAACTGCAGCTGCCCCCATTGGGTATAATTGTGCTTAGGCCAAGGTTTATGTGAAAACGTTTGACAAAAAAATCTGCCTGGTATTGAGTTTGGCAGATTTTTCGTTAGATGATACATAATTTATAAAAGCCGCTCAACATTGAACGGCTTTTATCCTGATCTACTTCTTTTTGTCTTCAATGATTACAGAACCTGATATGTCATCCCAGTCAACATCCTTCCTGAATGTTTCAGCGATAAACCTTAAAGGTACCATAGTCCTGTTGTTTACAAGCTGCGGCGGAACATCCAGTCCGACTTCATTTCCGTTTACCTTTACAACACGGGTTTCAAGGTTCAGCTCGATTTTGACCGTCTGTGCACCATATACATCGCTGTAAACTGCCTTTGTTACTGTGGCTGTTGCAGTGGATTCATCCCATTGTACATCCGCTCCGAGAGCTGCTGTAACTGCTCTTACCGGGATGAGCGTCCTGTCGAACTTGATAACCGGAGGAACATCAAATTCTACTTCCTTCCCCCCGACAAATACCGGTATGGAATCATCCTTGTTGAGTTTTCTTTCCTTTGTAATCTTCCTTATCAATTCCTTCCTTTTTTCCCTGTCTTCTTCACGTACTTCTTTGAGCTTTTCCCTCAATTCCTCCATACGGTCTTTTAGGGCTTCCACTTTATCTTTCGCCTTATCTTTTAATTCTTCTTTTTCTACATTATTTACCTGGGCATTTGCATTGTTTAACTGAGCGTCTACACTGATTTTCACATTCTGTTCGGTTCTTTCATTATCTTTGTCGCTATCTCCTTTGAAATCCTTATCATTCCTGGCATACGCTGTACAAATGCTGAAAGACAAAGCTACAGCCACTGCTACGGATATGTACTTGATTTTTTTCATTTCAAACCCTCCTTATTTTAATTTATACCATATAATTCGTACGAACAAACTATTATTTTGGGGTTATTTTAGATATATTGTTAAAAATTAAAATTTTTGTACAAATTATCTGAGTCTTGCATGTACACATTCTTTATCAATAGTTTCCGGGTTTAGTCATTTTTGTCCTTGTTGGTTTTCTGTTTATCGTTCGTATCATAATCCTGCTGTTTCATTCCGTTTAAAGTATTTTCCTGCTTGTTCTGCCTGGTGTTGCTGTTCTGCACGGGCGCTTTGGGATTGTTCCTGTCATCCTTTCCACCTTCCCGGGCATTATCCGTATGTGAGTCATTTTCTCTGCCCTTATCCCTGTTATCCCTGGGCTCCGTCCTTGGAGTAAACCTATTGGTAGGTCTGGGAGTAATTGAAGGAGTAATTATGATGGGATAACTGCTCTTCTGCTTTGCATCATTATCTCTGGCATTATCAGGCCTGTTAGCCTTTCCGGTATTCTTAACATTATCCTTCTTATCGTCCCTGTCTTCTTCACTCTCTCCATTCCAGTCCGTATCACCAATTACATCCTTGCCTGGGCTCTTAAGGTTGAGTTTTGGATTTGGTGCGGGGATGGGTGGCCTATTCTGGGGACTTTTTGTTGGCAAGGGACTGAAAGTGTTTTTTGTGTTTTTCCCATTATTCCTGTTATCAGTCTCTTTTTTATCCTTGTTCTCATCCTTTTTCTCCGGAAGAATTTTTCTGTCTCCGCGTATGGACTTCAAAATGTCCTTTACAGGAGCATTTTTAAGGTCTGCTGCCTTCAATTCCGGATTGCTTTGCTGGGCTTTCTCTATAAGCATGAGTTTTCCCGGAGACAATCCCTGCTCCCTGGCTGCTTCACGCCTTTCAAGCGGTATTTTCTCAAGAAGTATTTCCGTATTTACTTTTTGGGATTTCAGCCTCTCTGCTGCCTTATTATTAACAATGGCTCCGATTTTTTCCGCCTTTTTTTCATCCTTGCTTGATACCGTGAGCATTACGGCATTTTCATCCGTTCCTGAAGAGAGGTAACCCTTTTCAACAGCTTTTTTAAGTATGTTTTCTACCCCGTCCTCCAGCTTTTTATTGCTGAAGGAATTCATGGCTATCAAATCCCTGGCATCATCATTTAAGGCTTCAACCTTTATAATCCTGTCAAACATGTTGGCTGTGAGTTCTATGCTGGGGTTTATATCAACGTCAATATAGCTGTATGGCTTATAATAGCTGTATGCTCCAAAACCGGTACTTGTTATCAGCAAAAAGACTGCTGCAACGGCGGCAAACTTTGTAAACGCCGGTACATTGAAACTGCCGGCTGATGGGACCTCCACTTCATATCCAACCTGCATGCGTCCGTTGTTGCGTATTTTTTGAAACGTTCCGTTCTTTCCCATAACTACAGCATATTTACCGCTTATTTCGACAACCACTGCTTTCATCCCATCACCTCCAGTCAATATAGTCTTTTATGAATTGATAATCACCTGTGATAATAATCAGTACCGCTAGTATATATTTTCGTGCTCTTTCTATAGTTTTTCGGGGTATCCCCAAAGCTTTTTCAATTTCTGCAACAGGTAGATATCTTTTAGTCTTAATTGTTGTTAAAAGCTCATTCTGCGTCTGGAGG
>Ga0129298_10000576_pt1 | contig 14754 bp, 15 predicted proteins | sample I19B2metaG_FD_94707 | JGI IMG/M metagenome (GOLD analysis project Ga0129298, IMG submission 94707) | Lake sediment bacterial and archeal communities from Gulf of Boni, Indonesia to study Microbial Dark Matter (Phase II) - ​I19B2 metaG | ecosystem: Environmental > Aquatic > Freshwater > Lake >... | reverse complement strand
GGTCAGAAATGTTAGCCTTCAAGCATTGGCAAGAAATACGAATTTGATTTGTGGCGGAGGCGGTTCGCTTGCAGCGGGTCCAGGAACTGAACAACAGCTTTGGGAGATTGCAGGTCTCGCCTCGATCATTTCGGTGGCAGGAGGTCACATCATGCATGGGGCAAGAAAATCTAAGCTTGTGAAGCCTAATCAGGGAACAGGCTTGGAATCGAGATGGATGGCCGAGGTTGCTCGGGCAACTGGGTCTCTTTCCCGCGAAGAGGTTAATGATCTGGTCAATATCATTTTGAAAAAATTTGAAGGCCAAACAACACCAGATCGAGCGGACCCTGGTCATTCCTTTGAGGAGCTTTACGATTTTGATAAAGTTGAGGTGAAACCAGAGTATTTAGAAAAGTATCACAAGGTGAAAACTGAGCTTGAATCGTGGGGACTTCGATTCAGGTGATAAAGCCTCTTTAAATAAAAGATCCTTATTCCTGGAGGATTAAAGATAAGTCCTAAAAAATTTTTAGCGAAAGGAGGCCTTTATGAGAGTGAAAAAGATTTTTGGAAAAAGTTTGATAGTGATGTGTAGTTTGACCATCTTTTTGTTCGCGGGATCTTCATTTCAGGTCATAGCGGCGGAGCCATTTGTAGTCAGTATATGGGGGGGACATTGGAAGGAGGTAATTGATAAGGCGGTTTGTGTATCATTCACACAGAAAACTGGGTTAAAAGTAGAGTTTGACGTGGGAGAAACAACAGATCGGCTTGCCCGTGCGCGTGCGACAAAGGGAAATCCACAGGCGGATGTTTCTTTTACTACATCGCATGTAGCCCGACTTTATGCATCTGAAGAACTGGTTGAGACTATTGATGTTAAAAAATTAAGCAGCGCTAAAGATGTTCTTAAAATTGCCTTTAAAAGCCCCACCACAATCGCACCCTATGCAACCATTTATACCATGGCCTATCGAACCGACATGATTAAACGGCCAATTACATCATGGGAAGATCTCTGGAGCCCAGAGTTGAAAGGAAAGATTATTCTTCCCGCATTTGATCCCTCTCATATCATCGTTGTCAGTGCCCTCCTTTCCGGGGGAAACGAATTCGATTGGGAGAAGGGGTGGGAGAAACTAAAAGCCCTGAAGGGCAACGTTGTGGCATTTTATGCCACCGGAATTCAGAGCATCGAGATGATGCGCCGAGGCGAGGCAGCGGTTGGACTTATGAACAGCCCTAACATCTTCAGACTTCAGAAAGAAGGGGTGCCAGTGAAACTTGTGATTCCAAAAGAAAAGGCCATCGTAACGACAGATGCTGTTACCATAATGAAAGGGACAAAGAAACTGGAAGCGGCTCATCAGTTCATCGATATCCTCCTATCTCCTGAGGCACAGGCAGAAATCGTCATGGGGTTCAATGTTCCACCTATGAATCCCAAAGCGGCGATTCCGAAAGAAGTGATGGAAAGGCCCGGCATATTCACCAAACCTGAAGATTGGGCTGGAAAAGCTTATATCGTAGATGATGAACAACGGGCAAAACTGCTCGATGTCTGGAGAGAGAAATTTCGGCGAGACATCATGAGATAGATCATCTGAAACAGCAATCTTATTATCCGGCCCAGGGAGAAAATGCATGGGGTACCTTGAAAAAAAAGGGGAAGAGCTGACCTGAGAGATGTGTCTTCTTTCGCCAAGCATGATTCTTGTGGCCCTCTTTTTTTGGGGTCTTCTTCTCCTGTTCCAGTACAGTTTCAGATCCTATATCCCCGGGTCTTTAGAAGTAGGAGGATTTACTTTTGCCAATTATGAACGAATTGTGGATCGTCTTTACCTGGGTGCTGTGTGGGAGACGTTAGTGATCTGCTTCTGGGTCACAGCAATTACTCTTGTTCTGGGATATCCACTTGCCTACGTCCTCATACGGCACCCCTCCCCTCTCCTCAGGTCTACTATCCTTATCCTTACAGTCCTCCCCTTTTTTCTCGGTATTATTGTTCGATCTTATGCATGGATGCTCGTTTTAGGTAGCCGTGGTTTTCTGAATCAGGTATTAACTTCTTTGGGGGTTATCGAAGAACCTCTTCAGTTCATTTTTCGGAGAAGTGGCGTTATCTTAGCATTAATACAAATTTCCTTACCTATTATGGTGATTATGATCGCTGCTGGTCTTTCTCATATCGATCGGAGTTATGAGCGGACGGCCGAAACACTGGGAGCTAATCCACTCAAGGTTTTTCGCCATGTCACTTGGCCATTGAGCTTACCTGGAGTAATTTCTGGTTGTATCGTCGTCTTCGGATGGACATTGAGTGCCTTTGCAACCCCAATCATGATTGGAGGAGGAAAGGTATATGTTATGACTGTAATGGTATACGATCAAATCTTAGGGAGTGGAAATTATCCCTTTGGTGCAGCGCTCGGGGTATTTGTTCTGATCGTTGATCTTGTTCTGCTCGGCATAGGACAAAAGGTGATCAAAAGGATTCAAGGGAGGATGAGGCAGTGATCTCTAAAAGTTTTCGTTACTGGAGTCGATTCACAATCGGGTTAATCATCTGCTCCATAACCTTATTTTTGACAATTCCCACCATCCTTGTCGTGTTTTCTTCGTTTAACCCTACTTCCGTTTTAGACTTCCCCCCAAAAGGCTTTTCCCTGCGGTGGTATTTCAATCTGGGGGAGAGACCGGACTTTCGTTTAGGATTTATCAACACAGGTCTTGTTGGTCTAATTTCCACTTTTTTTTCCATCTTGGCTGGAATTGGAATGGCGCTTTCAATTCAGCGTGGATCGTTTCCAGGAAGACATGCAATATATGCGGTCGTCATGTCTCCTCTTGTTTTACCCGGTGTGATCATCGGGGTAGGTTTATTGATGGTTGCTTCGAAAACGGGGGGTGTGGGAGGATTTCCAATCGTCATCGTTGCTCATACACTCATGGTTCTCCCATTTGTTTTGCGAAGCATTTTAATAAGCTTGGAGAACATGGATGAGAATTTAGAGAAGGCCGCTGCAATCCTGGGAGCTAATCCCATGAAGCGTTTCATTTACATCACTTTACCCATGTTAAGACCTGGGATCGGTGCAGGTATCCTCTTCGCTCTCATTATGTCGGTGAATGAGTTCACTGTTTCGCTCTTCGTCACCGCGAGATCAACGCAAACGATGCCAGTGGTCCTATTCAATTATACAATGGCTTATATAGATCCAACGATCGCAGCGGTATCCACGATCTATATCGTTACAACGATCATAGCGATCTGGTTACTTGATCGGTTAGTTGGTATAGCTAAGATCTTGAGACTGGAAGGAAAATCGTGAAGGATTCCCAATTAGATTTTTGCAGCCCAGAGCCGATGGTCGGTCTACTTGGCCTTACTAAGCGATTTGGATCAATATCGGCAGTGGATCAAGTTGACTTAGAGATCGGAAAGGGAGAATTGTTTGCTCTTCTGGGCCCGAGCGGAAGCGGGAAAACAACGCTCCTCGGCCTGATCGCAGGATTTCATGAGCCCACGGCTGGGAAAGTAGTGATCAACGGAGTCGATGTGACTGCGATCCCTTCCTACAAGAGAAATCTTGCCATGATGTTTCAAAACTATGCTCTCTTCCCTCATTTGAGTGTTTTCGATAATGTAGGGTTTGGTCTTCGAATGAGAGGTCTTCCAAGGAATGTGATCAGGGAAAAGGTACGCAAATCGTTATCCCTCGTACGCTTGGAGGGTTTTGAGGATCGTTGGCCAAATCAGCTCTCAGGGGGGCAACAACAGCGCGTGGCTCTGGCTCGAGCATTGGTCGTTGAACCAAAGGTCTTGCTCTTGGATGAACCGTTAGCAGCTCTGGACAAAGGTCTTCGAGATGAGATGAGGATTGAGCTGAAGGAAATCCAGAGGAATTCAGGAATTACAACTATCTTTGTGACCCATGATCAAAGTGAAGCGCTTAGCCTGTCAGATCGTCTTGCCATTATGGATCAGGGGAAGATTGTGCAGATCGATGCCCCTCGACAGATTCATGCCAATCCAAAGAACAGTTTTGTTGCTCGCTTTCTCGGTCTTCGGAATGTCTTTTCTGGAAAATGGATACGAAAGGAGGGAGATCTTGTTTGGATAGAATCGGGCAACGGCAAGGACCAGTGGGTTGCCATCCATCCGGACGACAGAGTCTCAAAAGAATGTACCTTCTATATACGGCCAGAACGAATTCAGATCATAGATCGACTGCACAAAATTGGTTTTAATTATCTTTCGGGCATTATAAAAGAAATCAACTATCTTGGGACCTATTCCGAAATAAGGATACAGTTGTTATCTGGTACTCAATTGACTCTGTTTGAAATGATGTTTGGAGAACCATTCTCTCGTTCAGTAGATTCAAAAGTGAATCTTTATATTGATCCCAAAGACGTAGTTATCATTTGAGCATTGCCCAATCTATATGGTTAAAAAGATAAGAATTTAAATGAAATATTTTAGCCCAAGAACATTAAACGAGACTTTGATCCTCATGAAGAAATGGAAGGGCAAGGCCAAACTCATTGCGGGGGGGACGAATGTTATTCGAGATTTGAGGGTCAAGGCTATCAAACCACAGGCTCTCATTGACATCAGCTACTTAAAAGGCGTGTCCTATATTGACTATTCCCTTTCATCAGAGGGTTTCGAGTAAAATTTTGATGGTTCATGTTCTTGAGGAGAATTGGGATCGTATCTTTTCAACGGAAGGATTGAAGTAGTATACACCTAATAGAATCACCAATGTGGTTCAACTTAAAACCCATTTAAAGGAGATTAAAGAGAAGGGATATGCCTTTAGTGACCAGGAGGTCGATCGGGATGTTAGGGCCGTCGCTGCACCGATCCTGAATGGATTAGGGGAACTGGTGGCGGGATTGAGTGTGGCCGGTCCAGGTTATAGGATTAATAAAAAAAAGATAAGCACCTGTGGGAAATTGCTCATCCAATATGCAAAGAAGATTTCATTCAACTTGGGCTTGAACCATTAATAAGCAAAGTAACTTGATGTTTAAATGAGTCTACCTTCCCGACAAAATCAAAGTGCCATTATTAGAGACTTTGTTCTTTATCCTGAAAAGTGTACAGCATGTATGTCCTGTATTTTGGCCTGCTCGTTTCATTACGGAAAGAGATTTGATAGAAAAACCGCAAGCATAAAAGTGGACATTTTGGGGAAAGAGAGAGAAATACGTATCCTGATACAGAGGGGAAAAGACGGGGAGCTAAAAGCCTGCGATGATTGCGAAGGAGAAAAAGTGCCTCTTTGTGTTAAATACTGCATCCCTAAAGCACTAAGTTTAGGTAATTCATGAATGAAGACTACAGATGGGAAAATATTACGAGTTGATCTGTCAACTCATAAAATAGTGACAGAACCCTCCGCGAAATATGTTAAACGTTTCTTGGGAGGCAGAGGAGTAAATCAATGGATATTGTTCAATGAATTGGTTGCTGATGCAGCCCCACTGAGTCCTGGTAACATTATCACATTTGGTACCGGTCCTTTAACAGGGACATTAGCGCCCGCAGCCTGCAGGCTTAGCATAGATTCAAAAAATACTTTTACAAACGGAATTGGATCCTCTAGTTGCGGAGGAAACTTTGCCCCAGAGCTTAGATTTGCAGGTTACGATAATATAGTGGTCAAAGGTAGGTCGGAGACTCCGGTTTATCTACTTATAGATGACGATAAGATAGAAATAAGGGATGCATGGCATATCTGGGGCCATACAACTTGGGAAACCGATGCAATTATAAAAGAGGAGATCGGCGATAACGATATAAAAATGATATACATAGGCCCTGCCGGGGAGAATTTAGTAACGGGAGCCTGCATTATTACAGACTTAGAAAAGGCTGCCGGAAGGTGCGGATTAGGTGCTGTGATGGGGTCAAAAAATCTTAAGGCGATCGCTGTAAGGGGAACTGGTTACATTGAGGTAGAAGATCCCGAAACATTTATGGAAGCTGTTGATGAGGTTCTTGAAAAGCTGAAGTCGAATAACTTCCTCAAGAGACGTGGGGAATATGGAATATATGGTCAGGTGTTGTGGGGCGAAAATTCCAGAGAGACCTCCTGGCGAAACTTCCAAGGTGGGTATATACCCAATCCCGAACAAACATCCAGGATCCATCCTGATATTTTTTTAAATAGATTCAAGAAGAAAAATATTAGTTGTTTTAGCTGCCCGATTCACTGTAGGTCAATCCATGAAGTCAAAGAGGGGCCATATGCAGGTTTGTTAAGTGAAGGATTAGAAAATAATGATATTCAACTTTTTGGTGCAAAACTTAATATTTTTGAACCATCAGTAATTCTAAAGTTGCGTTCGATTTGTAATCAATACGGACTAGATACCGATAATGTGGCAGGTGTAATTGCATGGGCTTTTGAATGCTACCAGAGAGGAGTGATCAACGAGGAAACGACCGATGGGTTGAAACTCGAATGGGGAGATCATGAGACTTATATGGAACTCATAAAGAAAATAACTTATAGAGAGGGCTTCGGAAATATACTTGCTGAAGGGAGTAAAAAAGCTTCTGAAATGATTGGGAAGGGATCTGAAAGGTATGCCATCCATGTGAAAGGTCAAGACCTCATGGAACAAATATGGGTAGACAAGGGGTGGGCACTCGGGACTGTCCTTTCTCCAAGAGGAGGGACTCATACAAGAGGGGCTGTCCTTGGCACTCGTCTCGCAGGCCTCCCTTCTTATATCAGTCAAGAATATTATGGGGTCGAAAAGATTGGATTGCCTAATGAATATGAGGGGAAAGCTAAATTAGTCACTTTTTTTGAGAAACTTGAAGCGTTAGCCGATAGTTTAGGCTTATGTACTTTTGCAACAATCATATGGGCACCCCCACCGGACGCAATGAATCAAGAGAATATGGCAAAACTTCTATCAGCGAGCATCGGTCTATTGATCGAAGGTAAAGAACTTATGGTGATCGGGGAGCGAATTAGTAATCTTGAAAAAGCATTTAATGTTCTTCATACCCATTGGACTCGTAAAAATGATTATCCACCCATAAGGTTCGTCGAGGAACCCGTAAAAATGGATGGCCCGTTAAAGGGGGAATGTTTACAATTAGAAAAATGGGATAAGATGTTAGATGAATATTACGAATTACATGGCTGGGATAAAATCACGAGCTGGCCTGTAAGAGAGACATTAGAGAAACTTGATCTAAGGGAGATTGCTGATATATTAGAGGAGGCAGGAAAGTTACCTAGCCAATATGGAATTGAGGGATATTAAGATGGAGGTGAAAGGATGAAAGAGAATACAAGATCACTCGAAAAAAATTATATTGAAACCGACATTCTAATTATCGGTGGAGGGGTGACGGGTTGTTATGCTGCGATTTATGCTGCCGAAAAGGGGTTGAGGGTAACCTTGATCTCAAAAAGTCTCGTGGGCAAGAGCGGCTGTTCGAGGCATGCGACAAACCTTGCGGGTGGTCCCCCTCATATGTATATGAGTATGGAGGAGAGAAAAAAGCTTGCGTCCATATCGATCCAGGCTGGTGATGAAGATTCAAAAAAAGAACTAACAGGGGCTCAAAAAGAGCAGTTGAGAAGGACGTGTGCTTATTATGGTCACTTCCTGATCGACCAAGATTATATTATCGAAGGGGATAAGTGGGGACAGAAAAACTTTTTTGATTACTTAGAAAGAAGAGGCCTCTATTTTCGCAGGATGCCAGATGGTCGGATCTTAAGCAATACCGGTCCCGCCCATTCAAAGATAACTTGGGCCCCAAGGCAAGGACAGACAGGAGTCCAACTTATGGATTTACTGCGGCATGAGGTATTTGGCTCAAACGTGAAAGTCATTGAAGAATGTATGGCAACTTCCCTCCTAACAAATAACGGGGAAGTGCAAGGCGCAATCGCTCTCGATATGCGTAAGAGTAAGCTATTTATCATATCGGCAAAGTTCACATTTCTCTGCACTGGCCATTCGGCTAACACAGCCAAAAGGACGACTGCCACAAGGGAAATGTACGGGGATGGATGGTGGATGGCTTATAAGTCAGGTGCTGAGTTGTCAAATCTCGAATTACATTACATCCATTGTGTGGATACCAAGGACCCGATTACGATGAATCAACATTGTTATCCTAATCCCAATCCTAACACAGATAAATCCCCCCATATCGTCGATAGCGAGGGCGAATTCATCTTCACCCCCGACATGTTTAAACAGGGACAAACGGTAATGTATCACCTACAGGTGAAGAGGGTCATTAAGAAGATCCTTGAGGGGAAAGCAAAACCGGATGGTGGATATTACTCCAGTTACAAACATATGATAGATGATGTTGATCCTGAGTATCAGCGTGCAAAAAGGGTGTTTGATAAATTGGGCTACAATATCACAATAGAGCCGATAGAAAATGCCTTATGTTGGGAGATGAATGAAGGGGGAGTCAGATGTGATATGAAGACGATGCAGTCTAGTATGCCAGGGCTCTATGCCCCAGGTTCAACGGGTGCTCATGGTTTGTCGGCGTTTCAGAGGTGCATGTACGATGCCACCCTCGCTGTCAACGATGCTCAGAGGAGGTGTCAAAAGGTAACCAGGCCAAATCCCAATGAAGATCAGGTGACTTCAGAAGAGGCCAGGTTGCTCAGTTATTTAAGAACCGAACCAAGAGAAGGATATAGACCTGGCGTTATTCAGACCAGAATACGTCAAATAGTATATGACACACTGGTTCCCATAAAGAACGAAATGAAGATGAAAAAGGCTCTCGAGGAGCTTAAGAAAATAAGAGAGGAAATGGTTCCAAAAATGTCACTCGAATCTACTTCTTTAAACTACAATGTGGGGTGGATTAATGCGATAGACGTTGAGACGATGCTTGGTGTATCAGAACTTCAGATTTTGGCCTCTTTGGAGAGGAAGGAGAGCAGAGGCCCCTTCTTCAGAGAAGACTACCCATACGTGGATAATGAGAATTGGTGTGTAAGTAACATTGTGAGAATGGCGGGTGGAAGGCCCCAATTCCACCAGCAGCCGGTGGACTTAAAATATGTGGGGCCGGATGAAAAAGGGAGAGTGGATTACTTCAAGGTAGCCTATTAAGAAGGGAGGAACGGCATATGGAGTTAGGCGAGATGGTAGAGGTAAAATTGTTTAGGTTTGATCCCTACGTAGATAAAGAACCTCGATACGAAACCTACGAGGTGCCTTACCAGAGTAAGATGAGAGTGCTCGGCGCGCTGAGGTACATCGCAGATGAATTAGGGGTTGAATTTGCCTTCAGGAACTATTGCGGGATTAATCGATGTGGCTGCTGTGGGGTTAAGGTCAATGGGATTCCAATGATGGCTTGTTGGGAACCAGTGCAGCCAAAGATGGTTATTGAACCCCTCGACAATTTTAGGCATTTAAAAGATTTAGTAGTGGATATGGACGAGTTTGAGGCAAATATTGAGCGATTGAATCCGAGGCTGGTGCGAAAGAAATCTTATCCAGGCTTTCCCGAGGATTTGAGTCACGACGATATGCTCCGTGTCTTTAGGTTGATCGATTGCATTGAGTGTGGATTATGCACCTCTGCTTGCCCAACTGTTCGACAGATGGGGTTTGAGGTCTATTTAGGACCTGGGGCGTATGTAAAGCTGGCAATGCGTGCTTTAGATCCTCGAGACGAAGAAGAAAGAGCCTCGATGGTAGTGGATGGCGGAATTTTCCATTGTATCTCTTGCCTAAATTGTACCGAGGTCTGTCCACAGGGTATAGATGTCTTTCGAGATGCGATCGAACCGATGAAGAGGCTGGCAGTGTCCCAAAAGATCTACAAGGGACACCATACTTTTAGAGCCGTTAAAGAAGTGATAAGGGAGTCTGGCGATGTCAATCCGTTAATCTTAATTAAAAAGACACGTGGCATAATGGCTTTAAAGGACCTGTCCATAGCAGTGAAATTGGGGCTTAGGGGTAAATTGACAATAAGTCAGCCTGATAATCCTGGACTTACTGAGATCAGAAAAACCCTTGAGGCTGTGGAGGTGAAAAAATGAGGATAGCATATTATCCTGGTTGCGAGGCTAAGATTGTTGCCAAGGAGGCGAATCAAGCAACAAAGACAGTGCTTGAAAAACTGGGGATAGAATGGGTGGAGTTAGAGAATGCAGGTTGCTGCGGTTCGATGGAGCTACGAATAGATCATTTAGATGCAATGCTTTATCTTAATGGACGAATATTAGCGCTGGCTGAGGAGGTGAAGGCAACTAAGCTTCTGACAATATGTAATACCTGTGCACTGAATTTAAATACGGCTGCCTCAATTTATAACAAAGACGAAATAGAGCAAGAAAGGCTGAACCAGGTCCTTTCGATATATGGTAGAAGGTATACTGGAACAACAGAAGTGATAACGCTTCCGTGGTTATTATTAAGATTGATAGGCTTTCACGGCATGCGGAGGGCAGTTAAAAAACCTCTCGATAAGTTGAAAATAGCCACTTTCTATGGGTGTCATATGATACGACCCACGAAATTCTACGGGTTTGAGCATTCTATGAAACCCTCATCCATGGATATCATCATTAAGGAATTGCTCGATGGGTACACGATAAATTATCATGGCAAATCATCCTGTTGCGGGTTTCATACTTTGCTTACCGAAGAGAAGACATCCACTGCCATGGTCAGTTATCTTGTTAAAAACGCGGTTCAAGGAGAAGCGGATTGCATTGTCACACCATGCACTCAATGTCATACAGTCCTTGATACTTATCAGGAGCGTGCGTTAAAGGCATCCGGCGAAAACGACATGGAAATTCCGATCATCCACCTTTCTCAGCTTGTGGGATTAGCGTTTGGGATTCCCAAGGTGGAACTTGGTTTTGATCGGCATGTGGTTAATGCATTGAAGTTGCTGGAGGATAGAGGGTTTTAGTAAATTACCCCGCAGCCGAGCTGGGCGGTATTCAACAGGTATTTTTGTAAATTGTCTCTCATTAATGAGGTAATGGATTTAATTTTCGAAAGAGGTTATTAAGTGATTAAAATTAGAGAGGAGGTAGGAAAAATGAAAGCATCAAAGAAATGTGCAGTGATAATTGTTTTTTCAATAATTCTTCTTACCGGTGGCCTTTCAATTGCTCTGGCTCAAACAGAATATCCGAATCGCCCTATAGAAATTGTAGTTCCCTATAACCCGGGAGGATCATCAGATATCGCCCAATTAGCTTTTAAGGATAGGGTAGCGAAGGTCCTTGGACAGCCAGTCGTTCCTGTCTATAAACCCGGTGCAGGGAGCGCAATAGGGGCCGCCTTTGTAGCCAAATCTAAGCCAGACGGATATACACTGCTTGTAGGTGCTAATTCAACGATAGTCATTGCCCCATTGACCAGGAAGGATATAGGGTACACTATGGATGATTTTATACCCATATGCACCCTCTCGACAGCTCCAATGACCGTTTGCGTAAGGTATGATAACCCATACAAGACCATGAAGGATTTTATCGAGGCTGCCAAGACTAAAAAGATGAAATATTCAACTTACGGAACACTCACCGTTGCCCATATCTGTATGGAAGCTCTTTGCAGGGCAGCAGGGTTTCAGGCCATTCATATTCCCTACAGTAGTGGGAGCACCTCTCTATCTGCAGTCTTAGGAGGACATGTGGATATTGGGATGGCCTCTGGTTCGTTAGGAATGTTAGGTCCAGACAAGCTCCGTATCGTAGCGGTCGCTCAAAAAAATCGATATAGACTCTTCCCTGAAGTTCCTTCTTGGGGGGAAATTGGCTACCCTATTGACGGGCTCGCCACCTTTGCCATTTGGGCTCCCAAAAATACTCCAAAGGAGATAGTGAATAAAATCTATGAGGCATTTAAAAAAGTAGTGGAGGAAAGTGGGAAAGAAATTGCGGCTTTCTTAGAGAAAACAGAGTCTGATCTTAATTTCTTAAACCCTGAAGAGACGAGAAAGGTTTTTGAGGCTGACCATGAATCGAAAAAGAAGACGCTTGCAGAAATGGGGATGCTCATCAAGTAAATACCTGCAGAGCAAATAGCGAAAACGGATACGGATATTTGAGGATAACCGATGGCCAGGTATGATCGTATGAGCACTATTTTTTGGGTGGGTGTGGCTATGGCTATTTGTGTTGAGTCGATCCGACTAGGCATAGGATCGCTGTCGAATCCAGGACCAGGTCTATTTCCACTTGGATGCGGATTAGTCCTTGGGATCGTAGGGCTCATCGCTTTCGGCCGCACCCTTAAAAATATCGGAGAAGCTGTAAGGGGTCTTTGGAATTCAGAAACTCAGTGGGGAAAGATGATCTCAATCATTGTTTCACTTCTCGTTTATGCCTTTTTAATAGATCTAACAGGATTTCGTTTGATCACTCTTGTCTGGATGGGCTTTATATGTCGGGGGATTGGGAGGATGGGGTGGAAGACAACGATTTTCACTTCAGTCATCACAACATTTTTTTGTTATATACTCTTCGAACACTATCTGGGCATTCGGTTTCCCCGTGGGATATTTGGATTATGATTATTATGGAAGCTACAAAATTTAAAGTTTTTCTATTTTGAGGATTTGGGTCGATTCCTCACTTTCTGATATGGCTTCAAGAATTTTTTAATGGATATATTGCAGAACATAGGATTTGGATTTTCAATAGCATTCACTTGGCAAAACCTCATCTGTTGCTTCTTGGGGGTTCTTGTCGGAACACTTATTGGGGTGCTTCCAGGGATTGGGCCTTCTGCCACCATGTGTCTTCTTCTCCCTAGCACATACTATTTAACGCCTACCTCTGCAATTATCATGCTGGCTGGGGTCTTTTATGGAGCCATGTATGGAGGGTCTACGACTTCCATTCTTGTAAATATTCCGGGAGAGGCAGCCTCAGTGGTCACCTGCCTGGATGGCTATCAAATGGCGCGTCAGGGGAGAGCAGGACCGGCTCTCGGGATCGCTGCCTTTGGGTCCTTTATTGGAGGGACACTGACTGTGGTGGGTCTTATGATCGCAGCACCTCCGTTAGCAAAGTTCGCCTTGCGTTTTGGACCTCCTGAATACTTTTCATTGATCTTCCTTTCTTTTTCAATATTAACTTATTTGGCTTCGGGCTCCATCTTGAAAGCAATTATGATGGCCGCTGCAGGAGCTTTTTTAGGGTCTATCGGGGCGGACTTCATTACGGGTGACCTCAGGTTCACTTATGGAAGTTTGACTCTATTCGATGGAGTTGGGCTCATTCCTGTCATCATGGGACTTTTTGGGATCGCGGAGGTGTTGGAGAATATTGAAAAGAAAGTTGAAAAAAGAGAGATCATAAATACCAAGTTTAGGAGGCTTTTTCCAACCCTTCAAGATTGGAGGGACAGCTTGGCTTCCATTAGTAGAGGAACTCTTATTGGTTTCTTCCTGGGAATACTTCCAGGAGGGGGAACCATTATTTCATCATTTGCTTCCTACGGAGTGGAAAAGAGAGTTTCTAAACATCCAGAACTATTTGGGAGGGGAGCCATCCAAGGGGTCGCAGGACCGGAAACTGCAAATAATGCAGCGACCAGTGCTAACTTTATCCCATTGATGACCTTAGGGATTCCAGCGAACGTAGTGATGGCTATTATATTAGGTGCACTTATGATCCACGGCATCCGTCCAGGGCCCATGCTTATTCGGGAACAGCCAGAGCTCTTTTGGGGAGTGGTAACAAGTATGTATATCGGAAATGCCATGTTGCTTGTCCTAAACCTTCCACTGATTGGAATTTGGGTTCATATTCTTTCTATTCCTTACCGAATCCTCTTTCCCCTAATTCTTCTTTTTTGTTTAATCGGAGTTTATAGTTTGAACAATAACATTTGGGAAATCATTATTATGATTGTCTTTGGGGTCATTGGTTATTTGATGAGAAAATTTAAATATGAGGCTGCACCCTTCATCTTCGCATTAGTCCTTTCCCCTATTATGGAGAACGCCTTTCGACAATCGCTCCTAATGTCAGAGGGAAGTTTTAGCATTTTCTTCACCCATCCAATTTCTTGTGCCCTTCTGATTACAGGATTTGTCTTACTTTCTACCCAGGCATTGCCTTGGTTTAAACGTAAGCCATTCGTTGATGAATTCTAAATGAACGAGGAGAGCCTCATCTATCATTTTTGTATATTGATCATTAATTGAGGAGTAAAAATATGAGAAAAGTACGGAGTATTTTCAGCCTCCAAATTTGAAAGATGCTCTTCATGTGATGAAACGTTGGAAGGGCAAAGTAAAATTGATTGCGGGGGGGCCAAATGTTATTCCGGTTAGGCGGGCAAGGGTCTTCGAAGCGAATGTCCTTGTCAATGTCTCCCGTTCGGAGGGCCTCTCTCATATATCAGGAGGGTATAGAGAGGGTAGGTTGTTAAAGATGGAATTCATCTGCGAAAACGGGTTATGCTAAACTGGGTTTGAAGGACATTTGTGCACTTCAACACGAATTCTTCTAAAGGAGTAGAGTGGTGATAAAAGATCATCTTTTTCCAAAAACGATAAACGAAGCCTTAGGCTTACTTAAAGAATACAGAGGTAAGGCCCGGTTAATTGCCGGAGGCACGGACTTGATAACAGAGATAAGAGACAGGGGGTGTAGCTTTGAAGTACTTGTGGACATTGAAAAAATAAGGAAGCTCCGGTCGATGCGAGAGGAAGGCAGGAAGATATTCATCGGTTCTGGAGTGACTTTCACGGAACTGGAAGAGAATGAATTC
>Ga0129298_10000573_pt1 | contig 14786 bp, 12 predicted proteins | sample I19B2metaG_FD_94707 | JGI IMG/M metagenome (GOLD analysis project Ga0129298, IMG submission 94707) | Lake sediment bacterial and archeal communities from Gulf of Boni, Indonesia to study Microbial Dark Matter (Phase II) - ​I19B2 metaG | ecosystem: Environmental > Aquatic > Freshwater > Lake >... | reverse complement strand
TGAGCAGAATCGCACTCATCAAGAAGGATGAGAAGATAGACCTCTGGTCAGTCACTTAAGTTTTCAATGCTAGTAGCCGATGATTATGCGAATTTGGATATGATTGCCGGTTGAATTACTCTTACTTCCCATGTTCATTCAACGGGTTCTCTCTTTGCAGATTTTCTAAGTCCACGTGTCCATCAGGGGTCAACAGTAAGCCTACGCCGTCGCGAATATCACGCTTTGAGTACCAGAATTTGAGGACCTTCTCTGCAGGTTTACCTTGAAACTCCATATCTCTCAGCTGAATCGTATCCATATCATCGACATGCGTTGGCATGCTTCCAAGCCACTGGTTCCAACTGACTCCATAAACACATTCCAGGGTTGTAAGTACTCTCATCGCGGCCTCAATTAAGTCGGCCTGCTCTTGAAAATCTACAGCAGTCTCTTCCGTGAATTTTTCTGGGTAATACTGAAAATCTTCGCATGCAGCACCTTCATAACTGCAAGCTGAGAGTTCGGTGATTATGATTGGCTTACGGAATTTTCGGTACGCCTGTTCAATCGCTTTGGCGGGTTTCTGCCATCTTGCAATCAATTGAGGAACCGTTGGTGAATAGTCTTTGGGTTCGGATGAAGGACCTCCCCAATAGTCTGGGCTCATAGGGAACAAATTCATGGACAACCCCGTGTAATCCATCAACTCAAAGAACGTGGGAGTGACTTTCGTCAAGACCATTTCCCACCAGCCTGGATCAGGGTACAGGAATTCTACTACGATAGATGCTGAGAAATTGTCGCGCACCGCTTCAAGAATACGCTTCCACGACTCTCCATGCGTATACGACCTGTTCCATTCATTTCCGATCCAGAAGCATTCACATTGATGCTTCTCCGCCAACCTAGCCTGCTCCGCCTTAAACTCTCGATAGGCTTTGAATACAGTTGGAATTGGGTCTAAGGCGTTCTCCCAAGGCCACCCCTCTGTTATTGGACCCACATTCGGCCAATAGGCTAGGCGAAGCCCAATCTGATGAGCTACATCCATGGTATCTTCGATAAGTTCAGGAGGCCAACTTTCTATGAGTTGGAATCCGTGCCAAGGTGTTCCGTATTGGCTAGTGTCGTAAATCGGGAAGATTTTGTCAGATTCTGGAGTTTCTGTATAGTATGGGACATAAAGGGAGATCACGTTTGCTGGAACTCTCTTCTTGAGTTCTCTCATTCCTGGTTCAATGTACTGGTCATTCTCTCGCATCCATTCGACGAACATGACACCTCTCCAGAAGTCAGGCGTCTCTTGTCGAGAATAAGGCGTTGGCGTTGGTGTCGGAGTCGGCGTAGTCGTGAGTGTCGGAGCAGTTGTTGGGCTTGGCGTAAGGGTTGGCGTTGCCGTGGGCGCAGGCGTCACCGATGGTTTCGTAGCTTCATAGACGCCATATCCGGTCGCTGCCACAACTGCGACAGCAACGATTCCACCTGCATATTTCAAATACCTGCGTCTACAGATTCTGCCTCGGTCTCGGTTACTCAAAAAGTATCGCCGATAGAAAACTCTGTTCTCTGACATATCTCTCTTGTGAGTATGGCTTCACTCTAGTGAAATTGAAGAGTGCACGGAGATCCATGAGTGAGTCAGACTGCTGGAGGTTTTCGTTTCTTCGCTCGAACTCGTCTATAAAGAATCATAGTGGAGACGACGACGCCTGCAAAAGCTATGACGGTTGGTATGACAAGCCATGTCACCGCGAGATCAGCGGCACGACTTGCTTCCTCAGCCAGAAGTATCGCCTGAGTATAGTTCTCTTCGATCAAAGCCTTTCTAGCGTCTTCCAAGAGGTTCTCCGCTTTGTCCAAGTAAATAGTTCTGCCCTCAGCCTTCGCCCTACCGACAGCTTCTTCAGCCTGACCGATTGCTCGTTCTGCCTTGCCTCCGGCTATGGCTCTGCCAAGATCGATAGTGTAGGTGTTGCTTGCCCCCTCGTCGACATGAATTGTGAAATTCCCCGTAAAGTCCTTGGTGCTGACGGTGATGTTGTAGTCGCCTGCGAAGCCTCTGAACTCTAATTGGCCGTTCGCATCCGTCTTCATATGCAAGCGGGTCGTCCAATCTTCTGTAATTAGTTTCTCTAACGTGTAGAATGATTCCCTCGGTATGTACTTTGCGCTGACTATTCCTCTCCCGGTTGTGACATAGTCCGCGTCTAGGGCGGTCATATAGGTTATGTCAGTCATCATTAGCTTGCTGAAGGCAATCGTGTAGAATTTTTCGACCCACTCTGACTGGAGTTTTTCGTCCCAGCTTCTCCTATGCCAATACCCAAGGTTAGACGTGAAATTCGCAGGAGCATGAAAATAGGTGATGTGGATAGGCTCATTTAATGTACCATACCAATCCAGTAAACGAGAGATTGACCCCAGATCTCTGAAAGGGAAAGTCACTATATCCGTTTTTGCCAGTTGTATTTGGCTTATGTCCATCCAAAAACCCTTAGGAAATTCGTCTACTGAACCGTAAACAAGTCCTAAGGCTATTCCGTCATGATCGATACCATACTCATCAAGACGGGAGAGATACGTATAGGGATCCACCGAATACTTGTCATCATAGGGAAGGGGACCGACTGCCCAACCACATATGTGATCAACAAAAACTAGCACCTTGGCAGTCGGATCAATCGTCCTCACTACTCTTATTGCAGTCTTATATAGCTCGATTACCTGTTCGCGGGTAAATCCCATATAATTGCTTTGATAATGAGGGTTGGTGACCACTGTCCAGTAGTCGATGTAGTCTGCATATTCACTTACTAGCGTGTATACATGTTCGTAGACCTTATCTTTCAGTTCTTCAAAGCTTAGGCCTAGAAGACCAGTCGTCCATGTTTCCGGAGTTGGTTCGAGATTGATGAGATGTTCGCCTCCTAGCCGAAATCCCGTTTCTCGAAAAGATTCAAGATAAGTTCTGGTAGGAAGCGTCTCCCAGCAAAAATGACCAAGAGAGGGTTCTGTATAGACCCAACTAAGTGGCTGCAACGCGTAGTTCATAGCTGTTTCCTTGAAGAATTTATTCAGCTCGGTGCCAAACAGGAAGTCGTGAGTGACTTGGGTAAGGGAGACATCAGCGCCTTCAATGGGCTTGTCATTCTCGTCAACAACCCGGAGGATAACGTCGCCTTTCCTGTATTTCTCGATGTCCTGAAGGGCCCTCTCGATTTCGAGATCTTCGCCAACCCATAACGTTTGATTGAGACAAAGATCCGATAGATGCGCTTTCTGCACTTCGTCTGTAGCTGAAAGCGCTGTCTCTATCAGTCTCCCTGCAGATTGGATTCTCAGCAGCGTGCCCTTAGGAAAAGTGTAGTTATCAGCTAAGTACTTGTCATAGCTTTCCTTCAGAAGCCTGTACTCTGTCCTTGCCAGTTCATAGTTCAAGTTGACTGTAACCGTCTCGCCTTGCTTAGTCAGTTTAAAACCCTTTCCTCCATTGTCAGCTCTAAGTATCACCCGCCCAAAACCTTGCGCATCCCAAGGAAAGTTAATAACATAAGGCGTGCCAAGGCCAAGCACAAACATTCCAGCGTCGCGTATGAATTGACTTCTAGAGACCCTCCAATAGAGATCTGTAGTAAATGGCGTTGGACGGTCTGGAAATCGTTCGATTAGGGAACCGGTCGAATCATATGCCTTGATTCTTATTCTGCCAGCAGGTTCCAAAACGAAATCCTGTTCTATAACATTCGTGTTCTCAGTGTTCACAACGAGAAAAGCAGGCATCAATCCTTCTCTGACAGAGTCGACCCATATTCCGTAACCCTCATAGACTGGGCGGCCCCCTGTCGAGGACACCGGAACATCGAGGCGCTTCGGTCTCTGAAAAGAAAGAGTATAGTGGCCTCTGGCGTCTGTATTCGCATATCCATAGTCCACCCACGGTGGAGCAAGACTATTAGCAAAGACAAGTACGCTCTTGACAGGATTGCCTTCAACATCATATACGTAACCGGCGATCTGGACTACATCGGTCGCGGACGCAACCTCGGGATGAGGAATAGAAATAATGAATATGAGAACAATAAGAAGAAACCCAGCGACTTTCATTCTCTGCTTTCCTTATATTCTGAATGTCTTTCGCGGCTCTTTAGTTCTTTTTTATGAACTTGAACCGTGTTTTTTCGGGGTAAGTCTTGTATAGCCAGTTCATAGTTGCGGCGGCTCTTTCTGAGACGTTGTCTTAAAGGAGGAGATTTGGACATGAAGGAGAGGGTGCTGAAGCTTGATCGTGCGAGAGCGGTTGAGATGCTCTCGACTAGGAAATGGAACTCCTACAGCATCGACCGTGATAGACAGATCGTGAAGATTGAGGCTCCGATAAGTGATAGTGAGCGATGGGTTGTGGAGCTTCCGCATGATGATAAGGCTGAGAAGACGGGTATCGTGAAGGAGTTGGAGGAATGCGTTTTCATCGAGCAAACGATTAGGTTCGTCGCTGAGTGAAGATGCTTTGAGCCGTGAGTTCCATGGGACCGTAATCTATCCCCTTGACCAGAACGTTCGTAAAGCCTTGATTAGGCTTGCGGAGGTGGAGAAGCCTTTCTGGATCCCGGTAACGCTTCAGCGTGAGATCAAGGATTTGAAAGCAGGGGATCGAGTGCGGATAAAGGATAATCCTGGCCGATTCTACTGGTTCGCAACAAGGATCATGCCAAAGAATCATCTCCTTTGAATATCTAGAACTATCTTTAAGCATTCCAAGGCATAAATGACTTGTTAGAATGCGTACAGATTAAGTGGAGAGAAATGAAGGTATTTCTCGCGCCCGGTTTCTACAAGAACATTAAGAGAAGCGTAATGGACGGCGTCAATGTTGATGAACTAGACATTCGGGATTCTTCGCTCAGGGAAAAAATCCTTGGAAGTTATGATACTGGCGTCGTTAAGCTATGGGCTTTGAAGGGCTCTCTTCGTGACCGCTGGGCATCTCTTGATGAAGGTGATTATGTTCTATTTTATCATGCGGGTAAGCTGATTTACGTTGGCAAGGTAGGCTTCAAGTATCCTTCAGCTGATGAGCCTGAGCAGGTGGAGAGCGGTAGTCGTCTGGCGGAGAGTGTTTTGGGAAGAGATATCGATGGGAAAACATGGCCCTACCTATTCTTTCTAGAAGAAGTTAGGGAGATTGACCTTCCTTTGTCGAAACTTAACGAGTTGGCTGGATACAGCATGAAGGCTGTGGTTGGATTCATGAAAGTACGAGAGGAAAAAACGCTCAGAGTCATCGAGTATCTGCCGAAGGCCTATGTTAAACCTTCCGTTGTAGCGAAGCCCAAACCGCCATTATTGCTTCAGCATGATCAGATGATTGATGCTATCTACGCTCTTGGCGAGCTAATCGGATATAAACCTGAGAAGAAGTGGAGACATGAACGATACGAGTTTGACGTTGTTTGGCATAAACCGCCTAGAATTGGACCTAAGTACGTGTTTGAAGTACACCTGAAGGGAAGTCTAGAAGCGGCCTTGTTGAGGCTTAAGCATGCTCATGACCTATGGGAGTCCCAAATATTCTTAGTCTCAACAGAAGACCAACTTAAAGAAGCTCAAACCAAGTTTCTAGGCGAACTTCATGAGCTTAAGGACAGGGTAACTCTTCTAAATGTTAAGGGTGTCGAAGAGTTCTACGATTTCAAAGGCAAATATGAGGAGCTGTATAAGTGCGGTGAGTGTGGGAAGGCGTACTGCGAGGAATGCGCTGTAGCCGATGGAACCATCAAGGCGCTCGGTGTATGCTCAGACTGGGCGCTCGAGAATTAGAATCTTATTGCCTAGAAAAGTGGTCTTACCGCTTCCAAGAAGCCGGTCAGTATTACTAGGATGCTGTTGTTCATGGTGTTCTCTCTCGAGGCTTCAGGATGCTCTTGACCTTTAGTTCTTCAAGAAGAAGCTTAGAACCGCATCATAGCTGCGGACGTAACTCAGGTAAACGCTTTCATTTATAAGCGTGTGCACAAGGTGGCGGTTTATTGACATTGGCGGACATAAATTGCTGATAGCGAACCAAATTGCTTAAGAATAGAGCAACATAGAATTAAACAGGTGAAAAAATGTTACTCAAAGACAAAGTGTTGTTGGTTTCCTACGCTGCAAGTTGCGCAGGCTACAAGGCAATCGAAATTCCAGTGGAACACGCTTTGATATACAATCTCTGGAGAAAGAAAACCCTTTCGTTTGAGGGCTATCTGTTTGGTGTAGACTACTACCCGCCATTTGACGGATTCGAAACCGGTGTTCATTATCCTCGTAGCATTCAACTTGCGTCAGATCTTAACAGGTTGATTACCTGCGATCTACTTACCATAACCACGTCAAGTGCACAAGGGTATTCCTTGACAGAATTTGGTCGTCAAAAAGTGGAGACTATTTTGCAAACAACAGAGAAAATTGAAAACAAGTCCTTTAAAGACATAACTCATGATGTGGCAGATCGTCTATCCGACAAGCGCGCCTTGATCCAAGAATGTTATAGGATCTATCTAAACGAACCTGTCCGGAGCCAATAGAAGGTTCCGTATTGCCTAGGATTCTCTTTCCAGACCCCATTTTTGGCCATATATTTTTTGAAGGCATCATGGCGGAACTCATAGAAACCGCTGAGATGACTAGACTAAGATACGTGAAGCAACTAGCGACGCTTTACTTGTTCTATGTTAAAGCAATTCATACAAGGTACGACCACAGTTGCGGAATGGCGCATCTGGTTAAGGGATTCTTCGACTATCTTCCGACCGATATTCTGTCCAGTATTGGCTTCGAGGAACGTTCTATTACAACCATGGCGGCGCTAGTGCATGACACAGGTCAACCGGCGTGGAGTCATTCGGGTGAACTTTTCACTAAGTTCAGAGGCTTCGGTGATCAATTCAAGCATGAAAGAGTGACAGCTGAATTAATCAGAAATGGAAAGAAATTTGACAAATATTTCAACCATTGGGGTAGACCTAGAATCTATGAGGTGATCAACGATCAAGAGAAGTTAGACCTCATAGCCGATGTGGTTGAGGGCAGAGTGCCTATCCCTAGGGATGTACCCGAGAAGGATGAGTTAGAACGAAGAAAGAGATTTCTCGGCCAGCTTGTTAGTTCTTACTGTGATTTTGATCGAGTTGAATATTTGCTAAGGGACTCGTTCTTCATGGGATCGCTTCACACCCCCTTTAGTCTTGGGCTGATCTACGCTAACATCGGAATCGTTCCAGCCGATGGTGCAAATCAACTTGGGTTTCTGAACTCGATTTTCGGTCAAAGTTTTATACTCACAAGAGAGCTTTCGTACTCTATTTTCTACAAAGATGTAAGAGATTTAGTTGCAAGAGAAATGCTTGCAAGAGCTTGGCATAGAGTATTCCCTAAGACGATGGATGTCTATGAACTCTGGTTTTCAACCGACGAGCAACTTTTGTCTAAGTTGGAAGGCAGTGGGGACAAACTTGCGCAAAGAATTTGCTCTATGATCAAGTCCGGTAGAATCTACGAAATAGTTGCCGACATGAGTTTCAGGGAACTAGACTATAACGCGAGACAAAACTTGGTCACGCTTGATGAGGACAGAGTGAAATTGCTCAAATTCGAGCAAGAAATTGCCGACGACCTTGGATTAAGCTCAGACGATCTTGTCGTGGGGGTTCATGTCCACCCGACACCTGTTGAAGTCAATGCTAATGTTTTAGATGGGAACGAAGTTCATCAGCTGGGAGAGTATACGCTCATGAAGTCCCTTTATGATCCAGAATATTGCCGAGAAAGATCGAAACTGGTGGTGGGCGTTTATCACGAAGTAAACCGTGATCTGCGTAGTGAGCTGAAGAAGACTATAATTGACAGGCTGAAACAATTTCCTGGAAAAATCTCTTAAGCTCGTCTCCAGAGATAGGAAATTTCATGTATTCTGGTAAATGGCAAGAGCCAGTCTTGTGAGTTCGTATGTGCGAAAATGCAAGAGAATAAAAAGCTATCATGAGTGGCTAAGCAGCTCCGGAGTTTTTCAACGATCTAGAGGGTTACGTGATCCTTCGGTCTTCTTTTAAAGGAGATTCGGGCGAACGAAATTTGAGCTTTCTAATCGTTCAAGCATTCGGAAGACTTTTCTTACAGAAGCGGATAAAAAAAGGATTTCATGTCCGAAGAGCCTGAATTCAAGAGGTACATCAAAGAAAAAATATCTGGCAGCACGATAGTTGCTACTTTACGAAAAAAGTACGATATAATTAGACTACAGAAGAAAATAATGTTTGATGCTTATTTTGGGTTGACTGGCTTTTCTGAAGAATCATCTTTGCGTTTGAGGGAGGAAGAAGGTAATCTTGAAGTGACGCTGAAGATATATTCTTTTATTACGAATGAAGGAAAAATTGAGAGAAAAGAATTTAACAGACCAGTGGATGTTTGTCAACGACTTGGGATAGCATGGCAAATTGACCTTAGGCAGCTAGCCTCAGACCTTCTATGCAGATATGGGCTGAATTTTATTGTCCGACAAAAAAGAACTAGAGCCCTAATAGAAGATGTGGAGATCTCCCTTGACACTGTCTATTATCATCATGCGACTGGAAAGAACATTCCACCAGTATCCAATGCGATAGGCAAGATTTTCCACATCGCAAGAATATATGAAGCTGAAATAAAGGACGACTCAACTGAAATTGCCAATTCGATTACAACTCACTTATGTAGCCTGGGCCTGTTAGGCGACGTTTGTAGAAAAACGAAAGAGCAGATAGGTAGGGATGCTCTTTTCAGATCCCAATTGAGTGCTATATCGCCAGGACAATTTGACAAAGGATCAACTAGCCATTGAAGTACAAGATAGATGCGATGGTCAAGCTCTTATCAGTTTTGTAGGGTGTGCATCATCAGGGATTTTCAGTTCTTTCTTAACATGAGAAACAATTTCTTCATAACTTGGAGATCCTGGTGAAGCATTCGTGAATACGTTCATGATCCATCTTCTCTCCTTCTTTCTTTCATTGATGTAACATGCTAGATCCGAAACTCTATTCAACTCTATGGGACTTAACTCCCCGGCAACCTTCACTTTGACTCCGGCTTCCAAGAACTTCATGGGTGGAGGAAGATCGATGATAACATCCACTTTTTCACTACGAGCAGAGTTACTCTCTACGATTTCTTCCACTTCGCGAAGTTTACCAGGATCTCTTTCTAACTCTTCAACAAGTTTGATGACTTCTTCTTCATTTGGCAGATTTCTTAGGTTTAGGTAACTGAACTCTAATTCAAAGACTCGGTTGTAAGGCCGGCGTTCTACGATACGTGAAGCAATATCGATAGTATAGTCATCTCCTCGTTGGAGCATTGACAAAAGAGTCTCATCTGTCTGCCGCAATATATATTCTGCTGGGATTGAGTAGTCTTTATGTAGAATGTATGCACTCCGCAAAATAGATGCAAGCCCCCATCGTTCCACCGGATGGTGATATACCGTAGCGTACATAAGATCCCTTGAAGTCAGCAGCGCTTCAACTGCCGGTATCCCTGCCTCTTCCAATACAAGATCCAACGATCCTAGGTCAGTTTCATACAAAGCAAGGTTTTGGATGATTGAGTGTGCATCTACGCCGCCTTTTAGACCTACAAAATACGAATCTCGGTTGAGAAAATCTACACGATCCATATCAGCTGGTGATGATATTAGCTTCCGAATAAAGAGCCTTGGTTCATTCTTAGGTGGTCCATTAAACTTCCTATTGAAAGAATCTTCACTGGTTACGTAATACGCTAAATCATCTACACTAAACCCGAGTTCGTTTGCAATCTCTTCCAAAACATCAGACAGAAACTTTGTAGCTTTAGGAGCCAGTTCTTTGTCTATTTTCAAATATCTGCCTTTGATTACATCCTCACCAATTTCTTCGTTTGTTCTAAACACTTGATCAGTCCACTGAAGAAATGATTCAACAAAATGGCTGTAAGGACCATGCCCCACATCGTGGATAATTGCGCATACTTGAGCAAACGTTTTCCAGTTAGGAAATTCTGTCTTGTGAGTATCGAACAATTCAACTCTTGGCCAAGCAGAGGCTTCGGTTTGAAATCGACTCATTGCTTTTCCTACAAGATTAGCAACACCGATGCTATGCTCGAGGCGTGTATGATTTGCGGATCGATAAACCAAGTCGACCAGAGAAAGTTGACAAATTCTGGACAGTCTCTGTAGCTCATGTGTGTCTAGGACTTTGATGACCTCTAAAGGAGGCTCGTAGAAACCCCAAACGGGATCATGAAAGTAGTCTCTACTAATAGATAGCGGTATCCTCATTATTGTACCCCCGCTCGTACATTCTATTAACGAAGTCATTCAAAGGCTTGAAAGGCTCTACTGCACCCATTCGACATTGCATTTGAGGAATACTAATCTCCATATCCAGTTCACCTGGAATGACTTTGCAATCCGTTACTTCCGAAAGTGTTTTGCACAATTCATAACGGTCATTTCCAATTTCTTCTCCAAACTCTGACACGATAGTCAATTGAGGCCTTATTCCCTTAATCAATAGACTAAGCCCTTTTGCTCCCAAATGCCATGGTAGAAACCTATCGTCCTCTCGTTCTATACTTCCTAGATGTGCTACTAGGAGATTCGTTTCTGCAAAATCAGCATAAAGTTCATAGCTCCATCTGGTGTCGCCCGTGATCCCTATCTTAAATATTGTTGACTGATTCCTAGGTGACGTAAGGTTGAAGGTCAAACCGACCGGGCAGCTGCTGTAATACTCCCAGTGGAATGCGCGTGTCACACCAAGCCCTATCTTACCTTTCCAGTTCGGCAAAACAACTGACTGCCCGGGCTGCAAGCAGATTGGATTCAAGTATCCACCCTTGACGCCTCTTGTTATCATTTCATTATACTTAATCAAAGTTCCTCGGCTTGCAAGAAAATCGACTTTTCTCGCTGTGCCGCTTTCTTTTAGTTCAAAAAGAAGTGTTAACAATCCTTCTATGTCGCATGTATGATCAAAATGATCATGTGTAACGATTATTCCATCAATATCCTTTGGGCTGAGCTCTCGTCGGTAGAATCGAGTCAAGAAATTTACACCGGGGTCTATACAAAGGCACAAATCTTGCCACATCAAAATGTACCCCCCGCCTCCGATAGATCGTCCAAACTTCGGCATATCCAGAGGAGGAAATACAGGTGTCGCTGAGTTCCACAACTTTGCAACCACGAAAATATTCGAAAAGTTAATTTGACCGACTTTCCTTTCTTGTTGAAGTCTTTGCCTCAGACGATGCTCCCTTCCAACAACTCTCTTGCGCACCTCTTCAAGAACTTTGGAACGATTGCCAATCAATTTCAGTATTCCCGAACCTCTTTCTTCATCCAAAATAGCGCATCCTGCCGAGGTAATAGAAATGCGGCCTTTCTCGTCTGTTCTAATAAGCCGAAGGCCTTGCATCGACTCCAATGCGCCCATCTTTGTCGGTCCCAATTGAACACCGATAAACCTGCTATTATTTTCCCTTATCATTTCCAAAAGGTCTAGCCATTCTTTGGGTATTCTAGCGCCCACCATGATCTCACCGAGAAAGAGTTGAGTAACGTATTCGTCGCCAACGCATTTTAGGTTTGCGCTATTTCGAAAAAGTAACGGAAAGTTTTTAGTTTAAGGAGGAAACAATCATAGTAAGGTTGACTACATGCAGTCCAAAAGATCCACGAACAAGTCTGACGCTGTCGTAGAACACAAAAGTAGACTCCGAGACGTTTTCGAGAAGAGGGTGCAAATCTATTGGAGAACCAAGTCTCACGTCGATCCCAGATTTCTTTGCGATATCGTCAAAAGTTCGCGAGCAAGAAAAAACGGAATAGTCCTTGACCTTGGCACTGGCATCGGTATTGTTGCTCTCGCCTTTTCACAGAAAGTTGGTGCCAAGGGTACGGTAATCGGCATTGATTTGTCTTCAAGAGTTCTTGCAGAAGCTCGACATTGGGGGAATGGCTCTGAGAACCTAAACTTCACGGCTTCTGACATAGAAAACATGCCGTTCAAGAATGAAAGTTTTACCGTGATTTCAAGTAGATTCGTTCTTCATCACCTAGTCTCTCCCAAAAGCATGCTCATTGAGGCATATAGGGTTCTTAAGAGCGGAGGGCATATTCTAATCGCGGATGGTGTCGCTCCAGAGTTACCTGAAGCAGATGCTTTCTTAAACGAAATTGGGAAAGCAAGAGATGAAACTCATGTGCGCTACCACACCGCAGCGGAAATCTCAAATATGATAGAAGACGCCCATTTTACCGACATACAAGTCTATAGAGACCCGATTGGGTATCCACTCTCATTAAGAGAATGGGTTGATTCTGCTGAGCCATCAAAATATCCTATTTTGAAAAAGGCTTTTAAAAAAGCTTCAAAAAATGTCAAACTAGCATTCCAAATTGCTCAGAAGAAGGAAGACATCAGCTTCTACGTACCGACAATAATCATCACAGGTGAGAAATAAAAGAACGCTATAAAGGGATTTGCACCGAGCAACCTAGAATCCACTAGATCCAAACACATCAAGACTTCAGAACCTACGATGACGGAGTTCAGGGCGGTTCTGTTGAACCGTCACAAATTAATAAGAACGCTGATTCTTTAGTAATCTTTCTTCTTCTCTTTGCGAAATCCCCCCAAACAGATCCTTCATCGCTGGAAATCCCGCGCCGGGTATAGTTTTCTCTGTAGCGAAGTGTGCGATGAATCCTTGCTTCACATCGTTTCTAGGGTCCGTAAGCTTCGCTAGATCATTCTTAAGGTGTGTGATGTATTCATCAAGCCCGAGCTCTACAGCTATCAGAGCTCTCTGATGTGCCATGTCGTATCTTTGGGAGTGAAGGCTATTTATGATCGCTATGTCGAAGTGGCCTCTCGCTCCCTTCTGTGAGGGAACGAGGAGGCCTTGGCTGTCTCTAGTGTATCTTCCTATGGTCGGCAGCTCTTTATGGAGTAGAATCGTCTTCTTACCATCCACCGTTTCTATCAAGCCTTTGAAGGTTCTTCCAGCATAGAGGAGGCAGTATAGGTAGCAGTGCATATCAGATTCGGTGTAGAACGGACGTGGATGTCGAATGAACTTCCTGCCAAGCCTCTCAAGGCAAGATGCGACCCGAGAAGTATACTCATTCAGCAGACTCATGAACACTATCTAATTTCGTTCGCGAGATTTTTGAATTTGCATTGTGGTGCGGCTTCTCTGATTCTTGCTGGGATTATGCGGTCTGCGAGCCATAGATCATCCTCGTAGATGCTGATCGCTCTGAGTGAATGGTCTTCTGTTTGAGTTCTGTAGCACTAGTCTCTAGCCATCGCGTCTTCTGCCAGTATTCGAAGTAGACGAGGATGTCATCAGGTGCCTTCATCTCGGTCTTCTTTTCCCCGTCTTCTTCTTTTTCATAATTAGGTATTCTTCTGACTCGTAACCACATTTACTGCATTTGGAGAATGGTCTGAGAAACGACCCACATCTAGGGCAAAAAGCGATTTGCCTGCCTGCAGACTTTGGACTGCCTCTTTCAGCTCTACCGTACACCGCCTCCGCATATTTCTTGTCAAGTTCCTTTGATCTAACTAAGCTCATTTTCTGTGTCGAAATGGAGTATAGTCGCATAGAATCTAAAGCTTGCGGACAAGACGAACTTAGAAGGGCATCGTACGGGAGAGCTATACTGCAGAAACTTACGAACGAGACTGCACAGAAATCGTTTTAAAAAGCATTTCAACAAGAATTTTGAGATCTTCAAATGGGTCTCTCAAGGGGATCGACTTCTCATAACGATCTACAGGGAGACGGGCATGAGGGAAGCAAAGAACTGGGCGATCAAAATATTTACTTTGCTGTTGAACTCTCACATCTCGTCTTCCTCTATGATTTGAGATAGTTGAGTTTGCTCAGTTCAATGGATTTGCAAAGGAGGCAGTGGTGAAGAGCAGGGCGATAAGAGTCTGCCATCCATTTCATATCTTGAGCCCCAACTATCTCTGAGTTCAATCATTTCCATATCAGCTTTCATATACATTACTAGGGCTATATCATCTATAGGAGAACAAAAGGCTTGAGGCTTGGATAAGGACCGTTTAATGTTCGAAGGTACTCGCAGTCAGGGCTTTCTCAGAATTAGTATGTGTTCCAGTTGTATGGCGCCGTAATCAGTTTTCAGTAGCCTCCTAGGTACTATTTCCTGCTGCTCAAAGCCTATATCTGGGCTAGACGCCATTTGATAGATGTATTGTGCATTTTGGAATTCCACTGTGCTGTCGTTGATCTTGAAGTGGTTGTTTCCAATTATAATTACACATTTTGCGTCCTTCTGAAGTACTTTGTACATCTGCAAAAGTGCGTCGTACATATCTCGTAAGAATTTGTACTGTCTCAATCCCAAGTTCTTACGCCCACTTTCAATAAGTTGTCTAATAATGTCTTTGGCCTCTTTCGGGAGCTTTGTGAATCTCGGCTTGCCTTTTTCAATCTCTTCCAAGAACTCTTTCTCATTATCTTTGAACCTCGGGTTTCCCATCATATTCCTATCTAATTCTTCAATATCCCATTCGTGCACTATTTTCAACATCGGCAGATCGTTTCTGACGTAGTCCACCGCAGTCGAGTATGGAGGTGAAGTAACTATTCCGTTGACCGCTTTCTCAAGTCGAAGATCGCGAACATCGCCAATAAAGTTTTGAGATTCGCCTAGCTTGATCTCAATTCTATTTCTGAGTTCGTTGAAAGCAAGAATATTCTTG
>Ga0129298_10000572_pt1 | contig 14804 bp, 11 predicted proteins | sample I19B2metaG_FD_94707 | JGI IMG/M metagenome (GOLD analysis project Ga0129298, IMG submission 94707) | Lake sediment bacterial and archeal communities from Gulf of Boni, Indonesia to study Microbial Dark Matter (Phase II) - ​I19B2 metaG | ecosystem: Environmental > Aquatic > Freshwater > Lake >... | reverse complement strand
TAACTATTTGATCAGACTATTGTTTCGCATACCTTCCTCGGACACAACGAACGCCTTCAAGGCCTATAGGACCGAACTTCTCAAAGAATCTACTTTCCTTTCCAAGGGCTTCGAGATATTTGTAGAAATTCCTATTAAACTATTGAGAAATAGAAATCTGAAGATTGTCAACATCCCGGTTCAACATATCGTTAGGAAGAAGCGGGAAGCAAAGCTTTCGCTCTTTAAGGACGGGCCTCGCTATGCTAAAATGGTTTTCTCACTGTTTGCTTCTAGGGAAACTGGCGGTTGCCGCTCGGAAGTCCGTGAGTCATTATGAATTGAGCTTTCGCATGGTCAGGTTTGCAGCAAGCATGCGGTATCGCAAAGGAGGTTGAAAGAAAAGAAAGCATAGAATTGTCAGTGGTGATAGCGCGCGCTATCACGCTTCGCTTCCCGTCAGCGGGCCCATTCCCTTTGATCTGTTGGATTCGTTCATCACCGCACGCCACCATGGATTGTCGATGTACCACTTTATCGTCTTGGCTAGCCCACTTTTGAGGTCAACTTCTGGTCTCCATTTGAGCAGCTCGTTTGCCTTTTTGGCCGAGAGGTACTGCCTGTCAATCTCACCAAGAGTTCGGGCGCCGACGATCACTGGTTTGAGTCTTCCTTCACATCCCATGAGATTCACGATCATGTTCGCCAACTCGACTACAGATGTTCCCACTCCGGTGCCAAAATTAAAGACGTCACCTCTAGTTAACTCTCTGTTTTCAGCGAGACAAATAATGCCGCCAACCGCATCAGTCACGTACATATAGTCTCTTATGTGCCTCCCGTCTCCGCGAATAGTGGGAGGTCTGCCATCCAGTATTGACGTGACGAAACCAGGAGCGGCTCTCAAGATATTGGAATCTCTACCACCTATTGTGTTCGACCATCTGGCGATACTGGCATCAATACCATACGTGACTACGTAAGAATTTACTAATCTATCCGCGCCAAGCTTGGATGCATCATAAGGAGATCTAGCGGATAGCGGATGCTCTTCGTCTATCGGAAGATACCTAGGTTCCCCGTAGACCTTGTCGGTGCTCGTGTATATCAGGAACGCACTTGGGTTCTTTTTTCGGATTGACTCAAGAAGATTCAATGTGCCTGACACGTTTACTTCAAAGGTCTCTATGGGATTCTTCATCGCGTAGGTTACTTGCGTTGTCGCAGCAAGATGGAAAATGACGTCTTGGTTCTCGACCGCCTTGTCCGTCACTTTCTGATCTCGAATGTCTCCGTAGAAAGGCTCGATTCGATTCAGAATATGTCTCAAGCTGGCGATTAGGGGATCGTCTTTCTTTATCAGTGCTGTTATCTTCGCGCCTTTCGTCAGCAAAATCTCTGTCAGCCAAGATCCGATGAACCCGGTAGCGCCCGTTATGAGAACTCTCTTCTCTTGCCACCGAGACATCTGGACACCGACGCTCATTCTCAAACTTTCCATTGCGGCTTGCTCAGCTGCGCTTCTTTTCTGGCATGCGGTGAACCGGAGTTCCTAGGTTCTGGGGAAAGTATCCCATGTTAATTCCTTTTACGTCATATCCGAAGTTGAGAAAGTGGTGAGTCAAGACGGTTCCAATATGGCCGGTATTTCCGGTAATGGTGATTCTCAAATTCGAGTTCTCACCCAAGGAGGCTTTCCCTTGAAGCCTGTCATCGGCATAACCCCAGTCTCCCAAAGACTGTTGAGTTCTTCGAACTCCTTGAAAGTATCCATCGCATACCAGAATCCATCATACTTGTATGCCGCAAGTTGCCCTTCCTGGGCTAACCTCTGGAGCGGTTCTCGCTCTAGGACGCTATTATCGCTCAAGTAGTCAAATATTCTCCGATTAAAGACGAAGTAGCCACCATTAATGTAGCCCTCAAGCTTTGGCTTCTCCCTGAGACTGGTGACCAACCCGTTCTTAAGCTCGATGACTCCATATCGGGACATGGGTCGGACTGCTAGAAGCGTTGCAATCTTGCCCATTTTGCGATGAAATGCTTCCACATCACGGACATTTACATCTGTCAAGCCGTCACAATAGTTGGCGAGGAAGATCTCCGCGTCTATGTACTTTTCAATCTTCTTAATTCTACCACCCGTGTTAGTTTCTAGGCCCGTTTCAACAAGAGTTATCTCCGCTCCTTCTAGGTCGGCGAATCCGGAGTCTAAAATGTCAATCTCTTTCCCGAGTCTGATTCTCAAGGTGGATAATTTTAGTCGGTAATTCATGAAGAACTCTCTTATGATTTCTCCTTTGTAACCGAGGCAGATGATAAATCGTTTGTAGCCAAAGTATGAATATATGCTCATAACATGAAAAATGATAGGCATTGGCCCGATAGGAGCTAAGGCTTTCGGTGTGGTCTCGGTGATTTCTCTCATTCTGAAGCCCTTTCCGCCGGCCAGGATTACTACAGGAGTTGTACTCATTTGATCCAATTTCTCATCAACCTGAGAGCGATGTCTAGCATGTTTTCTTCAGAAAGATAAAATTTGCGTTAGCCTCGCTGGTGCTGTGAAGTTTAGATTTTGGAGTCCTCTCTTTCTCATGTTGTGTGATATGTGTTGGTCTCGTACAGCACCGCCTCGCTGCTCCTCTTGAGCGAGTCAAGAGATCAATGCGCGTAACCCCAACTTTTCTCGGAGGTATTTCTTAATCGTTTCTTTTAATTCGTATCCTATATGATCTGATCCTATCGCAATCATAGGAAGCACGTCTTCACTAACACTCCAGCACTACTAATCTCATATGATAACTACCCTCTTGTCAAACTATCAATTAATCAGCGAGCAGTCCATAACCTCCCAGCGACACTTCCATCGTCTGAATTCACTCCCAAATCTGAATCTAATGAGATCCCAAAACAATTTCCATATCGTTGATAGGCTTACCTTAGACCTTCCTGTCGCTCTCTTTTTGGACTCAACTGGAAGTTCTATCACCTTGCACCCAAGACGAGTCAACTTGACCAGGATTTCAGCATTAATGAACCATTGCTTTGATTTCAAATCAAGGGATTTCAAGAACTCGGCTTGGAAAATCATTGGAACGCCGTTGACATCCCTTACGTCAATTTGATACAGAAAGCAAAAGAGGCCGTTGTAGACATAGGAAAGAATCTTTCGATAGATTCCATCATGTCTAATGGACCTAAATGCTTTGACGATGTTCGCTGGGTTGTTTTTAGCCGTATCGTAAATTCTAACAGTTTCGACTGCTCCAACTTGGGAATCCCCTACGGTAAATCCCACAAATCTTCCTCTACAGACTTTCAATCCGTTTATGATGCCCCAACCATAGCCTTTGTTCTTGGGAACAACTGCCTTGACGATGACGTTTCCGTGGATCTGCATCATCCTGTCTATTTCTCTGTCTGTACCGTCATGGGACCCGTTGTTCACGAGGACAATTTCAAAATTGATACAATGCGAAGACAAAAGTTCTACTAGTTCGTCGGTCACATTTTGAACGTTGCTTTCCTCATCGTATAAGGGGATCACCAGTGAAAGATCTATCGGAGCTGTCATCATCGCTTGCTCCCATGTCTTGCGTGAATTCGTTTTGTTGGTGACTATCTCCGTTCTGTCAGTGTTCATTTATACTTTTTGATCCATATGAGTTGTGAAGGCTTTTGTGTAACATGATGGTAGTCTGCAATCGAACTTGTGGTACTTGATTAACTGACAAACCACAAATCCTTCGCGAAAAGTCCTGCCTAGCAACATGACTGAGATAGCAACCTAGTAGTGCAACACTTTTGAAGAGAACCCTTTTCGTCGACTCGGCAAGAATCTCAGATACAGCCGACCCGAGCCCCCAACATAAACTAGAAGAATAGATATAGTTGATTTAGGAATCCTCTAAAATGTGCTTGGTCATCGGTGAGGGGCTAGTGAGATTCTCTACTCCCAATGGTCAGGAAAGCTTACTGTTACTTAGGATTAGCAGCGACCCACGGATGTTTACGATCGCTTTTGAACACATCTCAAGACTTGTTGACAAGAGGTTTTCGCCGGTTTTCTTGAGGAGTGGAATTGTCTATGGCGTGTCGCCGAGGATGAGGTTCGACCTAGTCTTGAATAGCCTCGCAGGGCGGGCTCTTATAACTGGCAGGGTCAACATGATGAGGGAAATGATTCGGGTAGACCCTTTCTTAAAGGAAATTCCGTACGACTGGGGCCTCAAGCATGGGTGATTCGATGCGTGTTCTCGTTGTGGGGGCTTCGGGCTTGATAGGAGGAATAGTAGCAAAGCTTTTCAAGTCGTCAGGGGATTCTGTGTTGGGCACTTACAACTCTTACGCCGTTGAAGGGCTAACCAGACTGGACATCTGCGAACGGCGGCAGACGATCAGTATTGTTAGGAGCTTTCACCCAGATCTCATTGTTCATGCAGCCGCGATGGCAAATGCTGACTTGTGTGAGGTCAAAAGAGATTTATGCTATAAGGTGAACGTCATGGGCACGCAACATTTGATAGACTCTGCAAGAGCAGTAAAAGCAAAACTAGTCTACTTTTCGTCAGACTACATATTTGACGGGAAGTCCGGTCCGTATTCTGAGGACGATACTCCGAATCCGATTAATTTCTATGGAGCTTGCAAGCTAGAAGCAGAAAACCGAATTTGGAAAGGACTGATAGATTTCATCATTGTAAGGACTACCGTTGTCTACGGCTGGGAGCGGCAAGGAAAGAACTTTGTTATGAGTACCATCGCAAAGCTGAGGAGAGGCGAGGTGATGAAAGTTCCAGTCGACCAAGTGGGGACCCCTACCTACGCTAATAACATTGCCGAGGCTCTTCTGGACCTTGTATGCAAACGACAAACGGGGGTTTTTAACGTAGTTGGTCCGGACCTAATGGACAGGTACACTTTTGCGAGGCTTGTAGCTGAGACTTTCTGGCTACCGAAAGAGCTCTTGATCCCGACCAAGACAGCTGATCTTGGGCAAACAGCTGCTAGACCTTTGAACGCAGGAATGAAGATAGACAAGTTAAAGTCAGTTTCACATGTGCGGATGCTTGCACCTAAAGAAGGTCTCTGGCTAATGAGGGAGTCGAAGGAGGAATTGGTGTGATTCAGAGCAAGGAGGCTGAAATACGTAGCCAAATCTTCACTCTCGTCAAGCAACTCCACAAGCTACGTCAAAAAGAAAAGAAATTCTACCCCGGTCAAACAGCCATACCCTATGCTGGGAGAGTTTTCGATCACGAGGAGATAGTTTCATTAGTTGATTGTTGTCTTGACTTTTGGTTGACAGCGGGAAGATTTGCCAAAGAGTTTGAGACTCGGTTTGCTGAGTTCCTCGGCGTGAGATACGTTTCTCTGACGAACTCCGGCTCCTCGGCGAACTTGCTTGCGATCTCAGCGCTTACCTCACCTAGACTTGGAAACAGAAGGTTGCGACCGGGAGACGAAGTAATAACGGCAGCTGCCTCATTTCCCACCACGGTTAATCCAATTGTTCAGAACAGACTTGTTCCGGTCTTCCTTGATGTTGAATTGGGAACGTACAACGTAGATCCCTCCGTCTTGGAGGAGGCCCTATCAGAGAAGACAAAGGCAGTTTTCCTCGCCCACACTTTAGGCAACCCCTTTGACTTGGATAAGGTATTGAAGTTCTGTAACGACAATGACCTATACCTCATTGAAGACTCCTGTGACGCGTTGGGCTCCAGGTATGCGGAAAGACTTGTGGGTTCATTCGGCGACATATCAACGTTCAGCTTCTATCCCCCTCATCACATCACGATGGGTGAAGGGGGCGCAGTTGCAACTAACTCATTTGAGCATAAGAGGAACGTTGAGTCCTTTAGAGACTGGGGTAGAGACTGCTGGTGCGAGCCAGGCGCAGATGACACTTGTGGCAAGAGGTTCAACTGGCAACTTGGCAATCTTCCCCGCGGATACGATCATAAATATACTTACTCCCACCTTGGCTACAACCTCAAGGTGGTAGATATGCAGCCCGCCGTCGGCGTCGCTCAACTGAAGAAACTTCCATCATTCATTGATGCAAGAAAGAAAAACTTCACAAAGCTATTTGAGGTTTTGAAACGATATCAGGATCGGTTAATACTTCCGAGGACAACTCCCAAGTCTGATCCCAGTTGGTTCGGGTTCCCTCTTACCGTGAGAGAGGACGCAGGTTTCACAAGGAATGATATTGTAACGCATTTGGAGAAAAAGAAAATCGCGACTAGGCTGCTTTTCGCTGGAAATATCACGCGCCAGCCTGCGTATTCGCATGTGACGTACAGGACCGTAGGAGATCTAACAAACACCGACCTAGTGATGAACAACACGTTCTGGATCGGGGTGTACCCGGGTCTAACTGATGAGATGATAGAGTACGTTGTTACTACCTTGATTGACTTCATTGAACAGAATAAGTGAACCGATCATCGATTTCAGATTCCTACAAGTTTATCGATCCTGTCATTAGCGAAACACTGTTCAATAAGATATTATCCTCGTTAGCCGATGAATTGCAATATCGTTAAATAGTCTCTCAAAATTTATGGATGACTCCTAAACTGGAAGTGTGCTTTAATCCGATGAAGACTGAAGTGCAGAAGTTCAGTACTATACAGATCTCATCAAGAGCGCCCTTTCTCGCCGTTTTCTTGGCTGTTGGGCTCGCGCAGTTCTGGGCGTTGGACCAGATGTCTTTTCACGGTGATGAATCAGATTGGTTGACAATGGGGATCAACGCGATAACTCTAGTTCTTGCAGGAAGACTGCACGATCCACTATGGTTCGGAACCGCATTGGAACATGGTGGCATCCAGTTCTTCCAGGGCCCGGTCACAATGTATCTGCTGGGATTGACGTTGCGGCTTTTTGGTATCCAAAGCGGTGAGTGGATATACTGGTATTCAGGGCGAACGGACGTGCCACCGTTGTGTATACTATTGCTCGGAAGAGCAGTCATATCGCTGACTGGATACTTGACTTTGTTCGTGGTCTATTTATTGGGAAAAGAGCTTAAGAATACCAAGACTGGGTTGATCGCTGTGATACTGCTGGGCCTTCATCCCCTGTGGCTGATCTGCAGCAGACGGGCCATGAGCGACACCCCAGCCATCTTGTTCTCAACGTTAGCGATGTTATGCTTCTGTAAGGGGCTGAAGACAAAAGGTCGGGCTGGCTCCATGATCGTTGTCTTGTCAGGAGTTGCTCTCGGTTTGGCCATCGACTCCAAATACACTTCGATATCTCTTGGCGCGATACTTCTCTGGTACGTCGCATCTCGATTAGTCTTAAACTATTGGAAACCTAGCTTTGGCAGTATATCAACCATCCGCCTGACGAAGAACTTTGGATTACTTGGTCTTGCCGCAGTAATAACAACAGTTCTCTTGAACCCTGTTTTGTATCCGAATCCCGTTGGTCAGTTGCTGAAAATAGCCTCTTATTGGCAGTCAACGCCTTTCTTTTCTCACTCCATCGTTGTCCATGAAAAACCTTATGTCGGTGCGGCGGGTTTCGAAGTAATGATTCTTGGTGTATTTCATACACTGGTTTTCCCCGGGGTCTCGCTTCTCAAAGAATTTTGGCAATCATACCAGTGGAGCTGGGATTGGCCAGGCTCTTTCACCACAGCAACAACAAGTCTATTCTTTATGATTGGCGTTATTGCCTTATGTATTAAGAGCGTCGGCGCCCTAAGGAAGAGAGTTATGGTTCTGCCCATCCTACTCCTTTTTTGGCTTATCGGAGAAATCCTTTTCGCCGCAGCTACAGTACGCGTCATGTTCGATCGCTACTTTTTGCCAGTTCTGCCGCCTCTAATTCTTGTCGCAGCAATAGGCCTAACATCGGTAGATGAAGCGATCAACCTTAAGCTGCGGACCCCCGTTCCCGTTCTTCAACGAAGTATTTTGCCCCTATTCCTCTCGTCACATGCTGTCAATTTGCTAGCGTTCTACCCTCAATTATATGAGGGCGCATGGTCGAACCCTGGAAACTGGCCGCAGCTTGGTACTATTCAACAATCAATTGGTACTCCGTTCGGGCAATTCTCATTGTTCTTGTTTGTCCTCGCTGTCGCTTCTACGACAATTGTAGTGAATCGTCGTCGGAGCGAAGCGCAACAAACAAAACTGAACAAACAAGTTTGGAGGTTACCAGCGTTAAATCCCAACTCGAGAATCTGGCTAGTTGCTTTCGGTCTTCTTTCGATCATACCCGCCTTTTTGCTTTTATGGTACATCGCTCTTTTTGGTGTAAACGTCATCTTCTGGGATGAGTGGGAGGTGATTCCTCTCATTCAGAAGGCGATGAGTGGCACTTTGTCCTTCTCCAACTTTTTCGCTCAGCATAATGAGCACAGGATCCTGTTTCCTAGAATAGTTATGCTTGCTCTTGGAGGACTTACCCAGTACAATACTGTAGCTGACATGTTTTTTAGCTGGATTCTCATGTGCCTTACTGGATTGCTTATCTTCTATCTATATAGAAAGAAGTTCTTTTTGGGGAGCTATCCTAAACTCCTATTGGTCTTTCTGCCCGTCTCGCTATTACTATTCGGCTTCAGGCAATACGAGAGTATACTATGGGGTTTCACCTGCCAGATATACTTAATGATTTTCGGAGCGGTTGCCACCTTCACTCTTTTGGAACTGAGCAAGAAAATAGACATCTGGTTTATACTGTGCCTTTCAAGCGCAATCCTAGCTACCTTCTCTTTCTCGGTCGGCCTATCAGTTTGGCCTGCCGGCCTTCTTCAAATATTCATATCCGAAAAAAGGAGCCTGCGGAAAGCAGTCATATGGTGTTTTGCGGGTGCGGTTGCTTTCACGTCTTATTTCTATGGCTATGTCAAGCCAAGTCATCATCCGCCCTTAAACTACGTCTTAATACACCCCCTAGGCGCCGGCAGGTATTTCCTCACGCTGATAGGAGCCCCCTTCTCCTACGACGCCGTCACGGCTGCAGTTTTAGGATTAGTCATATCGTTGATCGCGATCCTAGTGATAGTTGAGGGGTATAATGGAAAGCTTCTAAAGGGATACGGGGTATGGCTTTCTTTCATTCTCTTCGTAGCAATATCTTCAGCAGCTACGACTGGGGGAAGAGCGGGCTTTGGCGTCGAGCAAGCTCTATCCTCTAGGTACACACCTCTAACAGTCTTAGGAGTCGTCGGCCTATACTTCTTGGCAGTATCTGTCTCTGAGAAGCTTCCTGCTAAGAGCAAAAGCTTTGGAGCTCACGCCATGCTTGCTCTGATTCTTGTAGGGCTGATCGTTTCTTATGGTGGCGGATGGCAGGCAGGTCAGAACATGAAGTATTCAAGAGAAATGGGAGCATACGTCCTTACGACATACAAGATACAGTCAGATGAGAACATAAGAAACTACCTCTATCCCATTCCTACAGTTGTGAGGGAGCAAGCCGAATTCCTAGAGCTAAACAAGTTGAATGTCTTCAGCGAAAAAGCCATGAACCTATCAACATTGATCTTGAGTAGTTCTAACACCCTTTTTGCCTTGGACACGATAAACGGGAAGATAGTATCGCAACAGATTACGCCACTTGTGATTAATTCAAGTCAGCAAGGAACGATAACGATCACCGGCTGGGCCGTGGATGAGCAGGCCAACGATGTGGCTTCCGCGGTCTTCATCACTATAGATGGAAGAATCGATATCCCTACCCTTTATGGCTTAGACAGGCAGGATGTGGCCAACTATTTCAAGAACGCTAACTTCAGATTTTCCGGCTACATAGCTACGTTCTCCACTTCAATATTAGGCGAGGGAGAACACACAATCTCGCTGAAGATAGTGAGTAAAGATGGAATTCACTATTACTATCCGGAACAAAGACTGTATCTGTTAGTGAACTGAAGAATCATGAAGTAACGTAAAGTTCATTGCGTGTAACAAACATCATCGTCAATACTGGGCCAAACTACGAGACTAAGTATGGATTCGAAATAGTTGAGCCGAGTGTGCATGGTGGCGACCTAAACCTTTGACCCCTGGCAACAAATCAAAACTTAGCCATTCCTATCGACAATCCTCAAATAGTGGTAGAGCAGAGTTTCGTGAGCATCGTGGACAACCTCACCTCCATAGCAATTCAACTAGGGACATATGGTCGAATAAACCATGGATCGGTCATCCTAACCTTACATTCGGACCGATACGACGAGAAATATCACAGGACCGTGACCTTTCCGGCAGAAAGCGTCCCTAACGCTTCGCCTCCTACCATTTTTGATTTTAGACCTGTAAGAATTCGAAAGGCAGAAGATTTCACTTCAGACTCCGGTATCCGCGGGCGATTTCCACCAATGCCATAGCTATGTTTTCCTACTCTGAGACGCACCCTTACACGGCAATAATACGTGAAGTATTGGACAAATTCAAATTACGATGCGAGACGAAAAGCTATGTACAAGACCGATAGGCAGGAGAGAGTAAACGGTAAGCCCTGCATGCCGATTAGCGCATTGGTTCATTCTTCAAGTGATAGAGACCCTGACGGTTCTTAATAAGAATCTTCAATCCGTATCCCTCAGGAAATAAATGATAGCGGGTCAAATCATTTAACACAATGATCTTCAATTGAAACGATGAGGACGTTAAGAAGAATCTCAAGAGACTGATCATCGAGAGTTGAACAGTTGCGGTAGAACCTTAAATGCAAGGGAGTAGTCCTCTCTGAGAAGAGTCAGGTTAGGGTTGTAGTAAGGATCTCCCTTGCTGAAGGTTTCTCTCCATCGATTTATCATGTAGGCTTCGTCCTCGGATGGGTGGAGTTTACCTCTCGTTGCGCATTCATGATGATGCAGCACGGCGTACGGTGTATAGACGACCCGGTATCCCTTCTCCCTTATACGTAGACAAAGGTCTATGTCTCCAAACGCCACTTTAAGATTCTCATCGAAACCGCCAAGATCTTCAAATACGCTCCGCCTGATCATAGCGCAGGCAGCTGTCACAGCACTGCAATCCCTAATAATCCTATGTAGGTTGAAGTAGTTGGGACGATCCACTGAGAGATACTTAAATGCGTGACCAGCCACACCGCCAACCCCTATAATCACTCCTGCATGCTGAATCGTCCTCGGGGTGTGCGAAGCGCTACTCCTCGGATACAGTAGAAGTCCTCCAACCATTCCAACTTCTGGTCGTTGGGAATGCTCCAGCATTGCGTCCAACCAATGCTCATCTGCAACTTCAATATCGTTGTTCAGGAAAAGAAGATGTTCACCCTTCGCATACTTCACGCCGAAATTATTGATTTTAGAGAAATTGAAGGGCTCATCGAACTTCACAACTCTATGGCGTATAGACTCAAGATAAACAATCGTACCGGGGTCCGTGCTGTTGTTATCAATGATTATGATTTCATAGTTCTTGTATGAAGTTTTAGACTCGATGCTCTCAATGCAACACCTCAATAGCTCAACTTTATCCTTCGTCGGTATGATGATACTTACCGACGGTGCTCCGTGAATAGCATATCTTACGCGATAATAGCCGCCGAAGCCGTCTAAAACCTTGCCTTTCAGGTTTCGCCTATTGAAAGCCTCACACAAAGCCTTCTTCGCCGACTCACGAGCATAAGGCTTAGTCTCTACCGAAGCCGCGGCGGAGCCACGTACCTTCCGCCAACTATAAAGAGGCTTCGGTACGTGACCAATCTTATCGGTCAGCTCTGTAACCCTTAGTATAAAATCGTAATCTTGACTACCTTCAAAACCCAAGCGCAACCCACCAACCCTATCGATCAAGCTCTTTCTGACCACGCTGAGGTGGCTCACATAGTTCATAGATAAAAGAAGGTCAGGTGACCAGTCAGGCTTGAAGAAAGGCTCAACCCTGCGGCCGTTCAAATCTTTCTTATCCTCATCACTATAGATCAGATCCAAGTCTGGATTCTGATTCAGAACCTTAACAACCTCAAATAAGGCATTCCTTGTAAGCTCATCATCATGATCTAGAAATCCTACGAAATCTCCACTAGCCATATTCAAAGCTTCGTTCGAAGCCCCTGAGATTCCACGATTTTCCTTTAGATACCTAACCTTAATCCTAAGATCCTTAGCGCCATAGGACTCAAGAATCTCCTTGATACCTCTCTTTGTTGAAGCATCGTCAACAATGCAAAGCTCCCAGTTGCAGTAGACTTGGCTAATCACGGAATCGATCGCTATTCTGAGCCATTTCTCCTCCGTATTGTAGACCGGCATAACAATGCTAATCTTTGGTTTGTAACCAAACTGTGAAACTTCTTGCCGCATTTCAACGAGTTTCTCTTCTGTCAACTCATTGTTCTTCAGCCATATCTGATATTGTTCGTCAAGGCTAAGCTCAAAGAATTGCTTACGTCGCTTAACATACCGATCGAACGCCTTCCGAATTAGACTCCGCACTCCCTCGTCCAGAACTATGCCTAAAGCTACAGCAAGGTGGTTAACAACACTTCTTCTCGTCAATATCCCTGTCTCGCTCTAGTTCTGCTGGTTTGAATCCTTAATCGCCAAACATATGTTTCTCTAAAATTGAATAGATTCCACAAGACCTCTCTAACAATGGCAGTAAACCTGCGCAAGACATGGATGTGGAGCCCTCACGCCTGTCGGAGCGATCTACAAAGCCGTTCACGTGCTGCAATTTGTAGGCTTGCCGCAATCGCCTTCCGCAGCCTGCCACGCCTTCTGCCTTCGGGAAAGAGTCTGTCGATCTTCTTGGCGCAGAAACGCATGAACTGATATCCAAGGCTTTCCTTGATCATGCTAAGCTCGTTCCTAGCCTTGTCCAACTCTTCAGCTAGCCTTGTCTTCTCAGTTTCCAGGCTTCTAGAATCATGAAACACAGTACTATCCACGTCTGTTAGATAACTTCTAGGAGTGAGCTTTGAAGCATCAATTTCATTATCTGACACTATGGCTATGAAGTACATGGGCTCCTTAGTCTCATGATCAGTTATAGCAAACCCGCTCTTTCTTCTTTCCACCAAGTATTCTTCACTAATATCATTAACCCGAGCCAGTGAGCATAGGCGGGATCCCGCGTAAACTCTTTGTCCAAAAAAGTAAACATGATTAAGATATGCTTTCAATAATTCCTTGAATTCACTAAAATATAGCTCTTTCTTGTGAAATGGGTTCTTGTAATTCGCTTCATCACTGTAGACTTTCTTATTTGGAGTTGAAATTACGAGGACTCCATCAGCTTTCAATAGTCTTTTGACTTCAGACAGGAGTTTGTTATGTTCTTCTACATGTTCTAAAATCTCAAAGCAAATAATCACATCAAATGAGTTCTCACTTTTGATTGGAACCTCAAACGCAGACCCTCGAATGAATTTCAAATTCTTCTTAACATACTTACTACTTGCGTGTTCTATCGCTTTCTCATCAATATCTATTCCAATAACATTTTCAGCCAATTCTGATAAGATGTCACTACCATAACCTTCTCCACAACCCAGATCAAGAACTTTTTTACCCTTCACAAACCGCGATGCAAAGCAATACCTATGCAGATGCTCATAGTGAATCTCAGTTCCCGATATTTTCGGATCTACAAAGGGCAAATATCTCTCCCCTGTCCACTCCAGCATTTTGTTCCTTCCTTTCCTCTCTATTCTCGCTATACTTATCGACAAAATTCAGTATTAGATCTTCGCGCCAATCCATAACTCCCTTATCTTCCTGCCAGATAATCGGTTTTCAAGCGTTCCTATTTCAGAGGTGGCGCAAAAATAAATGCCCATTCCTCCCACCGAGTCTAAACGCGAGTGTTCCTCCATAGAAACCATCTTACAAGCAACGGCAACGGTCTTTGAGTCCTTCCTCGCAACATCGAGCAAACGCTCAACCCAGCTCGGATTCAGAACCACAGTATCGGAATTTAGCAGCAGAACATAGTCGGCCTCAATCCTCTCTATCACTCTATTATATCCTCCTGCAAACCCTAAGTTCTTGGCATGGCGGATGATCTTAACCCATGGAAAATTCTTTTGAACATAATCAACAGAACCGTCAACGCTTCCATTATCAACCAAATAAACATCCAAATTCGGATAGTCAGTTCTGGCAACGCTTGATAAGCAGTTTGGAAGCCACCTCAAACCATTATAGTTGAGTACTACTACCGCGATCCTCGGTGGCTCCGCCAAGGCGACAAACTTCCTTAAGCATACACAGATCAGTAACCGAAGCCAAAACTTTAAGGTTTTCAATTATGCGCCTTGAAGTGAACGAGAGTTCTTTATGATCTGTCGAGAAAATCCTCTTTGAAGAGAATGCTAATCCAGCTACCCACGAGATAGCAGAGAAATGAAACTAGGTAGAGAACTGAGTTAATGAGTTTCCATGTGGAGAAAACCTTTATCCGGTTCATCCTTTGCGCGTTCGCCTTTCTCTCCCTACGCCTTGCTTCGGAGAAAAAGATCAGAGATTTCCTAGGCCTTATTTTAGCCTGTCTGCTCGTGCAAGTATTCTGAAAGTTGATCTTCAGATACTTCATTTCTGACCCTTCTTTAGCTTCTCAATCTTTGGTCGCCAACATACGCCATTTCTCTGACAATGAATGGACAACCCTTCATGAACTGAGACTTCCAGGAACGAATAATGGTCGTTACATCAAGGCGGATACTCCGTATGTAACTGTGAAGAAAACAGTGATAGAATGGTTGGAAGAGGATCAAGAGTCGTTTCGAACGCGGTGAGCCTGCCGAAAGGTTATAGACTTATAGCTGGCGAAAACACTTTCTGAGCATGTGAACACGCTAGCCAAGCAGGTTGTATGATCCAT
>Ga0129298_10000571_pt1 | contig 14810 bp, 11 predicted proteins | sample I19B2metaG_FD_94707 | JGI IMG/M metagenome (GOLD analysis project Ga0129298, IMG submission 94707) | Lake sediment bacterial and archeal communities from Gulf of Boni, Indonesia to study Microbial Dark Matter (Phase II) - ​I19B2 metaG | ecosystem: Environmental > Aquatic > Freshwater > Lake >... | reverse complement strand
CATTTAATTTAAATTTTTCTTGTTCATCAAATTTGTTCAATATTTTAGAAACAACGTTCATATAGCCCCCCTAAATCTTGAATATCTTCATATCTCATAGTTTTATTTTGTTTTAGTCAGGTGTCTCCGTGACTATTACATAAAAGCTAGCCAATTCTTACAAACTATTAGAATTGTAAACAATTGGACATACTAATTTTGTCTTATATTTTTTATTTGGAACTTCTCTATTTAATGCCATACAAAAATCGCCATCAATTTTACCTGATTCCACTCTTTTAACACATTCTGCTTGATAGTGAATGTTTTTTTTAATCTCCATAATGTTACATTCGTTTATATTTCCAATAAGATATTTTTTATTTCTAAGTAGTAACCCGCATAAATATATATCTCCATTTGCATCTACATGCGGGTCTGCAAAATCGTTATCATGAGCATAAGAATATTCTTTAATTTGACATCCACAATAAATATCAGTATTTGATGTATAATTTTCTTCGTAGTATATATCATAACCAGTTTCTTTACACTGACTTTTAACTTTTGCTATTGTATTTAACCAGATCGAATGGGACGGACTTAATTCTAAATTTTCGCAACATTTCCCAACAGGAGTAACAATAAATAATCTTATTTTTTTAGGAGTAATATTTAATGTTTGAAATTCTTTTATAATATTTATCACAAATTCGGAATTTCTCGATGTAACTGGGATAGTTATTTTAAACTTTACTTTTTCATCAGTTAGAAGTCTGGTAGCGCTTTTAACTGTAACAAGATATTTCAAATAGTTATTTTCATCATATCTTAAAATATCTCTAGAATAAATACTTATAGCTAAACTTGAAATCCCTAGTCCCTTAAGCTTTATTATTTTGTTGTAATCAAGCTTTGTTGCATTAGTTAACAATGAAACCTTTAGTTCCTTAGATTTTGCATACGAAATCAGGCTGAATATATTTTCATAAAGCAAAGGTTCCCCACCACTAAACACTAATCTTTTTGTCCCCAGTTGTTTTAGTACATCTACTGCTTTCAGTTTATCACCAAAAGATAATTCATTTTCAATTACTTGTCCAGAATTTGAAAAACAATGATAACAGAACAAATTGCATTTGTTTGTAACAAGAAATGTTGTATTTTGCATTAATTTCACCTCTAAGCTTTAATTTTTATAGTGTCTTTACATTATGTAAAATATATTTAAATTATATTCTTCACAGAGAAAAAAATCGTTTAGTTATCCTAAGATTTTATGAGCTATGAACATTTAACACCTATACACATAGATGAATACTAGGTGGTTCAAAAATTACTCATTATACAGAATATTAAGCATCAGAATTAATTCTTTGAAACTTTTTCAAAATAGTTTTCTATACTTATCTATACTTGTTAGTTTCAAAATAATAACTTATTTTGATTATGCTATATCTCTTTGATATTGCTAATCATACTAAAATGTCTGCAACTAACGTTTTCTGTACAATTTTGATTCTTCGGAAACTCCAAAATCTTTCTCTCTTCTCCCCCTAAATAGGCATCTAATTGTTTATCTGCTTTGTTAAGTCCTCAGCCTCGGATTCGTGCTTCTTTTGTAGCTTTTCGGCTTCGTCGCTGTCCTTTATGAAAATGAGATGCATTTTTTGGGTAGCTTCCGACTTCCAGCGTTGGAGCTGGTTAGGGAACATTTCGTACTCAGCGGCGAGCCCAGATATTATCTTGTATTCTTTCAGAAGTTCAAGCAATATCTGAGCCTTTTGTTCCAGTGTAAATTTTCTTCCCTTACTCTTTAGTAGACACGGGGCTAAGGGAGTATAAAATTATCATAAATATAAATAGACCAACACTACTCATTAATTATTTTTATTACTGTTTTTAAAACTTCATCTTGCTTTTGAGTTCCATCAACTATGTATACTTTTGAATCTACTTCATTTTCATTAGTAAATTTTGAATAGAAGTCTTTTACAATATTTAAATAGTCTTTATTATTCCATAGTGGATTGCATACATTTGCCTGACCTCTTTGGGTAAGACGCTCCGTGACTAAATTTACCGGAATATCTAGAATAATATAAGCATCTGGAATATATACCGTACTATTAATATTTTGTTTATACCACTTTATCATGTCGCTATACTCTTCATCATCATTTGTTAATATAGCTTTTGCATAAGTATGTGCCAAAGTTGACAAATAATTTCTTTCCATAAAATTATATGAAACTATTGAGTCATCAAATAACATGTATTTTAATTCATCAAAAATTGTATAGTATCTACCTCTTCTAAAATCAAAATCTATGTTTGTCATATCTTTAGAAAAAATCTTCGTAGATTTTATGTTTATTTTAGATGAACTTTCTACTTTGCCTAGTAACTGATTAATTAATGTTGTCTTTCCAGATCCAATTATGCCTTCAAAAACGAATAATTTCTTTTTTTTATGATATAGTCCACTAATGTCATCTATTTCTTTTAGGTTATTTTTGTAAAAATTAATGTACTCAATAGACTTTGCTTCTTGAAGTGCTCCTTTTAAATGTCTACCGCCCGCATATGTATCTTGTTGTGGGTTTAAGGTTGATGTATAGAACAATCCATTCTTCGAAAGGTATCGATAGTTATTGTATAATATAGATAACGGATTTAATGTATGTTCTAAAACATTTCTACAAAATATAAAATCAAATTTTTTGTTAAACTCAGGTATCTCTAGATTACTACTTATACGCTTTATGTTTATTTTGAGTTTACGCTTTATAAACCTAAACTCTGCAAAGTCAAGCAACGCCGTATCTAAATCACATACTGTTACATTATAGCCTAACCGTGAAAACAGGATACTAAAATCTCCTACATCACATCCGTAATCTAGTATATCACTGCCTTCTTTCAGATTATTTTTTAAAAATTCGACTAGTTTTTGCTCACTCTTAAACTTTTCTGGCCTACCATATAAATGACGTAATGCATAATACACTGATGCATTACAATAACTGTTAAATATGTCATCTTTATTTTTCATTTTATTAAAATAGCATTTATGCAAGAATTCTAATTTATATTTATCTAATTCAACAGAATATTTACTATCAATTGCTTTGATAAAATTAGAATCAAGGTTAAAAAATTCTAAAAATTCTTCTTTTCTTTCTTCACTGTAATCATTCATTGGATCAACCATAATTAATCTTTCAACAGATTCCAATTCTAACACTCCATTTCTATGGTTTTATTATGAATTTTGTTTATACAATAAAATGTAAAACTATATTATACTATTAAAGAACATTTAATCTCCAATATATTTTTGCGACAATAATATTAAATAACTCCCTTTGCCTATCTAAGTTTGAAAAAGGTGTGTTATGTTTTATAAGAGGCCAGTAGAAACCAGGGTGTATCATTAATTCTTGTATTCCACTGCTAGTATGAATGTTTTCAATAAGATATTTTATTTTTCTTATATGTCCATATGTAGTACCAAAAAATTCATATTCTTTACACAAAGCACAAAAACAGCTGCTTTCTTTTGTTAACTTTTTGCATAGACTTTCATAAAGCAATATATCACTTAACGCATTTTCCCTCATTGTACGAATTAAGTATAGTAAATCTTTATCCAGTTCAATATCATATACCTTTTTATATTTTAAAAATTCTTTTATATTTAATTTTTCCCTCGGGATTCTTATCCTATGTATATTATATTTTCTGCACAGATCATGAAGATAACTAAAAATTGCTACATTTGTAATGTGACAGTGATTATGTCCATCTACATGATTGGGAAGCCTGCCAATGATATTAGTATAAATTCTTAATTGATTATCTATCTCTGAGCGGACCTTATAAAATTCTATATTGTTTAAAATTGAATTTTCATAAAATAATATTTTACTATTTGAAACTGATAAATGATTTTCTTTCCTACATATCTCGGTTAAATTAAATAGACTTAATTGAGGATCAGTTAAATTTATATGTAATCCCAGCTCTATATTAGGATTACATTTCCTAATAATAGAAATAAGTCTTCTAATCCTTTGATAGCTCCCTTCATTAGTTACAATAATACTTATTGAATTAATGACATTAAAAATTGCTAAAACACAAATTCCAATGTCCCTGTCTAAATCAATCCCAAAATCATCAGCTGTAATATAAAGCTTACCCATTACTACATCCCTCAATGACCTCTACAATTTTATCTAAAACATTCGGCATATCAAATAATTTACCGTGAATTCCTTTCCCAATTATTATATTGTTTTTGTAATGATCAATTTTCTCTAAAAAATCTCTAATTTCTGAGCAATCCAAAGTACTTGAGGAATACCCAAAACTATTTTCATAAATAAACTTTGCACAATAATGCTGATCAAATGTCGGTAAAGGGATTAAGTACATGGGTTTATTCATAAAGAGACACTCTGTTATCAGTGTGTATCCCGCAGTTGATATTACTCCTCTTGACATAGAAATATCTTTTATAAACTCTTTTCGATCTACTCTCTTTATTATTATATTATCACCTAATTTTCCACTTAAGTGAAATGAATTAGAATATATTACAAAATTGATTTCTTTAAACTTTTCAAGAATTTTTACGAGTCCTCCGAAATTGTCAGATATGGAAAATGCCCCGTATTGTGATAAGTAAATTACAACCTGGTCTATTTCTTTGAATTCATTTTTAAGGGCTAACTCCTTTAAATCTCCACGGATAATTGGCCCAATTACAGTAATATTCTCCATTTTTATATCAGGAAGTTTATAAAATGATGAGATTATTTTTTGATCATATCTGGGGAAAAAAAGGTTTAATCGTTTTTTCTCCTCAATAGATGAAAAACCATTTATCTCAGGATAGTCAAGTAGCCAAAATTTACTTTGTTGATCTATATTTATTAAAGGCTTTTTAAATTTGTAAGCGATTTTTGCTACATTTGGTTCGTAATCTGAAATGCATATATCTGGTATAAAGTTATCTTTTATTAAGTTTTGCAAATTTCTTTTGTATAAAAATAACCCTTTAAATAAACTATTATAATTTTTTAATATTAAATCACGGTAATTTAATTTATCACCCTTAAATGAGATCCATGGCACCCATACTTCGGAAACATCAAATCCTTCCTTAACAAAATGTTCTCTAGCATCAGAGAAGGTAAAAATCTTAACCCGATGGTTCCTTTTTACTAGTTCCTTTGCTACCTCAATTTGTCTAGTTGTATGGCCAAATCCTATTCCACATACACCTATTAATACATTCATCAAATTACCTCCATACCTTATTCTGAAAAATCCGAGAAAAAATTTAACATGTGTTTATATCTCAATAATTTGAATGACTAGTAAATATTTCACCGTAAATTTCAACTTATTATATATCCCTATATACTCTCTTATTTCTTAAGATAATAGAATGACTCATATTCATAGGGCAAAATCTACAATATATATCCTTATCCTTTCTAAAAATATTCCAATTTTCATTGTTCCAGATTTGCTTTATAGATTGTTGCTTAAGGTTGCCAACTATAGGTCTTCTGGTATATTCAACATTATTACAAGGTAAAATTGAACCATCACCTTCTAAAATCATAAAGGATAAGGGTATAGTGCATTTATTTTTTATGTTTTCATCTGGCCAATATATACCATTTGCATAATTAGATTCTGAGTTAAAGTTAGTATCATAAATACACTGAATCTGTTCTAGCGCGGCCTTTCTTAACTTATTATCATTAAGGATTGTTTCAATTTTTCTAAAGATTCGTCCTTTTTCAACTTTGTTAAAAGTATATATATCCTCTTCATTTAGCAGAAATTCTTTGCAATTATAATCGTTTTCAATCATATCAATACTAAGTATGTCTGCATTTAAATATATTGCTAAATCAATCATTTCTGGTAACTTTCTATAACTATATTTTGATAATATCATTCTAATATTTAAAATATAATCATATTCCCTTTTCTGATTATACGTATAAAACAAATTTGTTACTTTATTAAACAAACCACATAATCCACGTAGAGAATCATGCATATCTGAGTCAGGTGAATCTAAAGAAAGATTAACTTGTAATACGCCATTTTTTAATAATGAATTAAGTTTCTCATTATCTAATAGCCAGCCATTAGTATTTATAGAAACTATTAATCCCAATTGTGTAGCAACATCCACTAGTTTTAATAGATCTTTATATATTAATGGTTCACCACCGCTTATGCATAAATATTTACATCCAAGGTCAACTAAATCTTTAAAAAAACTAATATATTCATTAATCTCCAGAAGGTTTTTAGACTCAAAATCTTTTAATCGTCCCTCGCAATGTTTACAATTGGCTACACATTTTAAAGTAGGCTTGATAACCACGGCATTAGGTTCTTTTCCAATTTCATTAAATTTCCTATTAGAGTAATAATCCAAGACATAGTTACTAAAAAATGATGCTGTTTCATTTGAAATTTTCATAGAAGCCTCCCTTATCAAATCATTCTAAGTATATGCAGTTAAGCACTTTTAATAATGAAGTATGACTTATGTTTGCAAAATAACTTCCTCAATTATAAATCTATGTTAATAAGAAATAGGGAATTAAATTGTTATTACTTTCTCTTGGTGCAATTGTCATTAAAGCTATCAACTATTTTCCCGCACTGTAATGTTCTCAACTTACACCATTACTGTTCTTCTGATTATAATTTCTTATATCAAATTTCCTTGGTGAATTGAGAATACTGATTAGTTTCATTAATACAAAATATAATGTTTATACCATTGCGTCGTTAATTCCAGCCCCTTATTGATATCATATTTGGGATTGTAACCTAGTACCCTTCTAGCAAGACTAATATCTGCATTTGTATGCATTATATCCCCAATACGCCTAGGGCCAAAAGTAGGTTTAATATCTTTACCTATTAACTCACATAATTTTTTAAACAAATCAATAATACTTGTTCTTTCTCCGTATGCAATGTTAAATACTTCACCATAAGATTCAACTCCTGAAACGCAAGCCTTTAAATTTGCTTCAATAACGTTCTCAATATAAGTAAAGTCTCTTGACTGCATACCATCACCATCTATTATCGGGGATTCATTGTCTATTAACTTTTTTATAAAGGTAGGAATTACAGCAGCATATATAGAATTAGGATTTTGTCTTTTTCCAAACACATTAAAATATCTAAGTCCTATACACTGAAGCTTATAGAGGTCATAAAAATTTTTTGCATATAGTTCATTTGCTCTTTTTGAAACCGCATAAGGCGATAGCGGTTTCCCTGTTTTTTTCTCCTCCTTAATTAGATTCTTTTCATCTCCATATACCGATGACGATGATGCATAAACAAATCTTTTTATTCCCTGATCTCTTGCAGCAACGAACATATTTATTGTGCCCGTAATATTAACATCATTTGTTTCCTTTGGATATAATATAGAACGCGTAACCCCTCCTAAAGCAGCTTGATGAAGTACATAATCTATTCCCTCACATGCCTTTCTACATGTTTCTATATCTCTAATATCACCTACAATAAGCTCAAACAAATTGTTATTTAGATGAGCATAAATGTTTTCCCATTTACCCGTAGAAAAGTTATCAAGAACTCTTACTATATTGCCCATTTTTATAAGCACATCTACAATATTAGATCCAATAAATCCAGCTCCACCCGTTACTAAAAATCTTTTATTCTTTAAAAGATTAAAATCATTAAAATTCATCCTATAACCTCCAATAGGTGTAATTCAATGTTTTTGCTTCATCTTTGCTCATAATGCCTTTCACATCAATTAATACAGGCTCTCCATCCACAAATATTTCTTTTAAATTATTTAAACTGATTTGCTTGTATTCATTATGTGGTACCGCAAGAATAACTGCGTTAACATTTCTTACATCCCTTATGTCTACTAATTCTAATTGATATTCATCCTTTACTTCATATGGATCCGCTATAGGATCTGTAACATATGTTTCAATTCCATAATCTAAAAGTTCTTTCACAATATCTATTACCTTTGAATTTCTAATATCTGGGACATTCTCTTTAAACGTTACACCCATAATTAATACCTTCGAACTATTTATTTGGTGTCCTGCTTTAATGAGTTGTTTGACAGTATTCTCGGCTATATATTTGCTCATATTATTATTAATATTTCTACCCGAAAGGATAAGCTGAGGATAATAACCTATCTCCTGCATATGGTATGTCAAATAATATGGATCCACACTTATACAGTGTCCCCCGACAAGCCCTGGACTGAACCTCAAAAAATTCCACTTTGTGGAAGCTGCATCAAGCACTTCATTAGTATCAATTTCTAACTTATGGAGAATAATAGATAGCTCATTCATAAATGCAATATTCAAATCTCTTTGACAATTTTCAATTATTTTGGCTACCTCTGCAACTTTAATAGATGATGTTGTAAACACTCCGGCTGTCACAATTAGCCTGTATACATTTGCAATAATTTCTTGCGACTCTTTATCGATACCTGAAACAATTTTTCTTATTTTATCAACTGTATGCAATTTATCTCCTGGATTTATACGTTCAGGAGAATACCCAATCTTAAAGTCTACACCACATTTTAATCCTGATTCATCCTGTAGTATTGGGACACAAATTCCTTCAGTTACTCCAGGGTAAACTGTTGATTCATATACGACGATAGACCCTTTTGTTAAATTCTGTCCTATTATTTTACTTGCATATTTAAGGGGCTTCAAATCTGGAGTATAATTTTTAGTTATAGGCGTCGGAACCGCTACAATATGAAATTTAGCCTTCCTGAGTTCACTAGGGTCGGTTGTAAAAAAAACACTCGATTTAGCCAGTTTTTGGTCACCAACTTGTTTAGTTATGTCATGCCCATTTTTAAATGCATCAATTTTTTCTTTATTTATATCGAAACCAATTACTTCTACTTTTTCTGAAAATGCAACTGCTAATGGGAGCCCAACATAGCCAAGTCCAATAACGGAAATTTTTTCATATTCCTCCATATTACTATTAAGCATTTTTCTTTCATTCATCACCTTTGTCTCCTACATATTTTAAAGTTCAGCTAATAATGGCATTATATCTTTTGTAGTCACAATATGCTTCTGTAATATTGGCTTTCGAGAAAGAACAAAGTAAAAATCATAACTTAGCTCTTCTACTATGTCAAAGGACAACATCTTATACCTATTGCATTACCATAAAAGGCTGTAAATTTTGTTTGATATAACATCCGATTTGTACATTAAGTATATAAGTAGTTTGACCTTATCCCCCATCTATCCGTATATTTTCTTATATAATAATCGGAAAAGTATTGAACTATGCCGTTTTTATAGACATACTTATAAAACACGTTATATGCTAGTTTGTTAGTCTTGCCCATATTAATACTACAATATTGATTTACCAAAGACCCCACCTTGCAATTCCAATGCCAATAAGCCTCAGACCAATGTAAAAAAGGAAACGCATACTCGATAAACTCAATGCTTTTTATATTTTGTGAGTTTCACAACCCAGACAGAGGAGGATTCCTTTCCTGCCTCTATATACTTAACATAGCAATACTATAGTATTTCGTTAGCTTGTATTTCCATGTAACTTTGGCTTGAATACCTGTATCATAGGTACAGGGGGTCAAATAACAATGGACATAATATTAAAGAAAGTTCCGCCATATCCAATGCTAAAGCTACAAAGGTTTTTGAATAATTTTAAAAATATATTCAAGCGTTCTGATACCATGAGGTCGGCAGAACGTTATACTACAGGACTATTAACTGATATACCTTATAAAAACTGTGGAATGATGTCTGAATTTATAGAAGGTACATCCATGCAAGCACTGCAACAATTCATTACTGACAGCAAGTGGAACCATGAAGAACTAAACAAAGAGAGAGTAAAGTACATGGCGGAAAATGCTATCAAAGGTGATGGTGTTATCATATTTGATGATACAGGTTTCCCCAAAGACGTTAAGCACTCTGTCGAGGTTGCACGCCACTATTCAGGAAATCATCAGTATGAAGTTGTAGAGAATAGTTCTGTAGTAAAATCACCTACTTTCAATGCTGGGAACTTTTTTTCCCTTTAAGCAATATGTGATGAGTAGTATTTCCTCTGTAAGAAAGAAGATTGTTCAAAAACTATATGCTATGTATATCTTGTGGCTTATTTAGCCACAGCAGAGGGATAGGATTTACCATCCTCTGCGTACTTAACGAAGTACTACTAAGTTACGATTATTTGACGATAATTACTTTTCAGAAGCATGAATCCATATATGAGACATAAACCTATATGTCTTTATCCCGTAGATTAAAAACTTGTCAATTAGTGTTTAAATTCGACATTAATCTATACAAAAATTCCCTAATATTTTTATATCATCCATATATGGAAATAACTTATTCTCAGAATAACAAAAAAGATCTCAAATTGCAATAGATTTCTTGATATTTCAACTTTTTTATTTTAAACAAAGCTTTTAAATAAATTTTGCATATTACGGGTTGCATTTTTGACATATACTTTGTCATCTATCTATTAATATGCATTAAAGGAAATCCCATGAAAATACATGGCAAAAGTTTTGATATGTATATGGAAACAAAGTACTGGATGCTATTGGCAACACGGTTAAAAAAGTAAAGTCCGTGTATAAGGAGGCAACCGAAGGTTGACCGCCGGACCGGAAAATCTCAAAAGGAAGTCAAAACAATTGTGGATGAAATGGTCCAAATAGCCAAGAAAAGTCAGAACGCCAAACGCAAAGTTTTGGATAAACTCAATGAAAAAGACAGTGATGAAAACTGAAAACTAAGCAAAAAGCTATCGGACGTCCTTGATACAGTAGGAGAGATCATCAAGCAGACGGAGAAAGTCCAATCCGGGAATACGCACATAAAAGACCGCATCGCAGGAGTCTCACTAGTTCCATTCCTCTGAAATCAAAAGCTCTGTCGTAGTGTGCCTCTTTCCCGATTTCAATTCTAATCACCAATGTTTCAAATTTGGTTTATAAAATCTTTCCATTTTGTGTGCGCTTCATATGTGACGCCTCCAATAATTAGCCTTGTGCCTTTCTTGCCGGGTCAGCACACAAACTATTTTATTGCTTAGCGTCTTTTTTTCAAAGTTCAACATTTTTCACTCCAGGAATGCTCCCAAGCCATCTCTTCCGTCATATAACCGAATTATTCTGCTCCGACAATAAAAGAGCTATTTTATAGTCTTTCCCTGATAAATATTACTAAGGATATCTTCAAGCCCAGGTTCATTGACCTGAAAATCAGTAATGTTGTGTGTTTGCATTACAACACGCATAATGTCTGCTGCTAAAATGTTCTTCTTGTCAAAATGAATGCTTGTTTTTCCGTACCCAGTCTGTTTAATATCGGTTACGCCTTGTAACTCGAAGCCTCTCCATTCACCATTAAATGTCAAGTTGATGACTGCATCGCCTGCAAAGCGTTCGTGAAACAAAGGCAAGCTTCCGTCATATAGGAGCTTGCCGTGGTTAATTAAAATAAGCCGCGTACAAACCTGCTCAATGTCGTCCATATCATGCGTTGTAAGGACTACAGTAGTTTTTCGCTCTGCATTTATCTCTTTAATAAAACTTCGTATACGTTGTTTTGCGACGATGTCTAGTCCAATCGTAGGCTCGTCGAGATACAAAATGACCGGATCGTGCAGCAAAGCAACCACAAGCTCAGCACGCATCTTTTGTCCAAGCGATAATTGGCGTATCGGGCGATCAATAAACTCTTGCATGTCTAGAAGTTCCACAAACCGACGAACATTATCCGCAAAGCGTCCCGGTTCTACTCGGTACATCTTGCGATACAAGTAGAGCGCTTCAGAAAGTGGAAGATCCCAATAAAGCTGACTGCGTTGTCCGAACACGACACCTATGTGCATCGCATTTTCCCGTCGCTTTTCTTGAGGCACAATTCCACGTACCAAAACTTCTCCTGACGAGGGGTACAATATTCCCGAAAGCATCTTTATCGTCGTTGATTTACCAGCTCCATTTGGACCTACATATCCAACAAGTTCTCCAGCTTCGATGGAAAACGAAACATCCTCGACTGCATGTTTTATAGTGTATTCTCTGTGGAATATTGCTTTTATCGAGTTCAGCATCCCACGCGTACGTACATGTACTTGAAAATCTTTACATAGATTCTTTGCTTCAATAATAGGCATTGATATTCTCTCCTTACGAGCCAGAGCTCTTATAATTGCGTATACCGAGTTGGAACAGCGCATATCCCATCAACATCAGGACCACACCTACGACGGGAGTCATAAATGTCAACATCGGAGGAAAAATCATGAAGTCGCTCTTTTGAAGAAAGTACTGTGCAGGAAAAAAGTTTACGAAAGCAAATGGGAAAATATAGGTGAGCATGACCGCTATCCATGTGTCATATATAGAGATGGGATAACGGATAAAGGACTCAAAGGTGCTTCTCAGCCTTCCAATGGCGTCTATTTTTATTAACCAAAAGGTAGGTATATTGGTCAGCATAAAAAAACCTGAGTGTATCATTCCAGTACCAATTAGCACCACAACAAGCCATAGTATTTTCAACGCGCTCAGTTTAATGTCCAATTGAATAAAAGAAACGACTAAAGCAGCGATACCAACTGCAAGATTGGCAAAGTAACCCGTTGAAAAATCACGCGAGCATAGGTAGAAAAACGGATTAAGCGGTTTTGTCAGCATTTCGTCAAACGTCCCATCATTAACCCGCTGTTGAAGTTTGGTGAACGGATGGAACATAAAGAAACCTGCGAGAGCATATGCGATAGTGTTCATTGAAAAAAGCAGCATGACCTCGAACGCCGACCAACTGAGTACATGTCCGAAACTGTATATAGTTAGATAAGTAATACAAACCGATGCTCCGTTTGCTACAGCCTTGGCAAAAGAACGCGCTAAAAAGGCTGCACGGTATTCTTGCGCGACGCGGAATTGTATTTTCACAAAATCCCAATAGAGTAAAGCATATCTCATGAGTTAACCTCCCTGAACGGTGACAATCAGTTGTGCCCTTCGCCATATAAAATGACCTAGGAAATTGAGTGCAAATAACCAAGAAATCTGTAGGCCAATAGTGAAAATGGCATGCTCAAACGTCGATTTCCCGACAAATATGCCCGCTGGCTCAAATATGACAAACCTAAACGGCAGGAGGTTTGCTATAGCGTGCAACCAGTCAGGATAGAACCACAGCGGTACAGCTGATCCGCAAAAAAGCGTAAACAGAGCTCCTGTGATACACTGGACATGGAAGTATGTTTTAAACCAAAATACAGTCAAAGACATAAGGTATTCAATCGAGGCATAAACCAATGCACCGAGCAGAGCTGAAAGCAAAAACATGGGCCATTGCCACAGCGCAGCAGGAAGAACGAAACCCCATATGAAAGCACCTAGAACCAGCATCGGTATCGAGAATAAGAGAATCTGGAACGAAACCTCTCCTGCCAACGTGGCGAATGCTGAATATTTTAGACTTACAGGGCGGATGAAGTCAATTGAAACATTGCCGTTAATAATACGTTCCCCATAATAGCGGCTCAACTCAAGATCCTGAAAACGGACAATGACCTGTATGATCAACACATATGTAAGCATTTGGGCAAGTGACACACCGTTGAGCTGCGGGACATTACGATATAATGCCTGCCATATGTTTACAGTCACAAACAGATACACAAACGAGGTAAAAAATTGTATTATTGTATTTGTACGGTATACAAGACATCGCTTGAAACTATTTTTCCACATTGCTAAATACATCAAATCACGCTCTCTACTATGATTTTATTTGTTTCCATGTGTATATATAAAAAATATTTTTGTATGACTATATCCTAAAATCATTAGTAATCATCGTTAATACGCCGCTGATTACAGCTTTATACTATATTGTTCAATTCCTTAATTTCAAATATTGGTATACCAAAAACACCTTTTTTATTTGTACTAACCCTATGAAAAATGTTTTCATATACTTTTTTTTGAAGAGTTATAGAACACCCAAGGCTAGTAGATGGTTCCATACTTTTTACATCAAGGTCTCTAATGCTATAGCAAATTCTTATGAGCTTTCCCTTATCTAGCTCAACTATACTATTCACAATTTCTGCATTATTATCAAAACAACAATTTGAATGAATAATTCGTGAATGAGAAAACTCTTGTTTGTTATTATAGTAACTACTGCATATATTTTTTTCTCTTGAATATAGAATAATGAAATTATTTGGTATTGGGTACTCAGTATCATTAATATATAATTCAAACTCAATTATATAATCATCCAAGCTACTATAAAGCAAATCATCCATATAAATCAATAATTGCAATCGACCATCCGCGAAGGCTATATAGTATCTAATATCAAAATCACAACTATTCTTTAATTCAATATATTGCTTGAAATTTGTCATTAACTCTTCATTAGTTTCTACTAAATATGGCTTTTCAAAATAGCAGTTAGAGTTACAAAATATTTTTTGTTTGAATTTACTAGCAGCCTCTTTTTTTCTTTCATTGAAGTTAAATATTCTTTCAGTAAAATTTAAATCCCAATTTATAAAGGGGTATAAATTAAAATTGAAATTCTCCTTAAGATATTCGAGTATTTCCTGCATCCATTTCTCTTTGAAAAGTTGATAAAGGTTATTAAAAACACATATTATTTCATTCAAAATACCATATCTTAGAGCTAACTCTTTAATTT
>Ga0129298_10000567_pt1 | contig 14860 bp, 13 predicted proteins | sample I19B2metaG_FD_94707 | JGI IMG/M metagenome (GOLD analysis project Ga0129298, IMG submission 94707) | Lake sediment bacterial and archeal communities from Gulf of Boni, Indonesia to study Microbial Dark Matter (Phase II) - ​I19B2 metaG | ecosystem: Environmental > Aquatic > Freshwater > Lake >... | reverse complement strand
CTCTATGTGAACAAGATCGATCGTTTGATCAAGGAGTTGAAGCTGACCTCCGATCAGATACAGGACAAGATTGCTCGAATAATAAAGGACTTCAACGGGCTGATCGAGCTGTACGCTGAGCCGGAATTCCGTGAAAAGTGGAAAGTCAACTTCGCCACCAATACCGTTGCCATGGGCTCAGCGAAAGATCGATGGGGATTCACAAGCGCCATCGCAAGGAATCGGGGGGTCAAGTTCTCCGATGTTTTCGACGCATATGTAAACGACAGGGCTGAGGAGCTGAAGGAGAAGAGCCCGCTGAACGAGGCCATATTGGATATGGCCGTGGATGCGATGTCTCCGCCTCATGAGGCTCAGAAGTATCGGATACCGAAGATCTGGAAAGGGGACGTGAACTCGGAGTTCGGTCAGGCGATGGTGAACTGCGATGACACTGGGCCCATAGTCATGTGTGTAACAAACATAGTAGTTGATCCGCAAGCAGGAGTCGTCGCGACCGGTCGTCTCTTCTCAGGCACCATCAAGGAAGGACAGACTGTGCACCTGGTCGGCGCGAAGAGCGAAGGACGAATTCAGCAAGTCTGCATCTACATGGGGCCCTACAGAGAGGTTATCGGCGAAATAACCGCAGGCAATATTCCTGCTCTGCTTGGCCTAGAGGCGGCGAGGGCTGGAGAAACATTAGGAAGCTCAAGGGGCATTTCGCCTTTCGAGGCAGTCCACTACGTGACTGAGCCTGTGGTTACCATTGCGGTTGAACCGAAGTATAGCCGTGATCTTCCGAAGCTCGTGGATACGCTCAAGAAACTCTCAATCGAAGATCCGAACCTGGTCACCACGATCAACGAAGAGACAGGGGAATACTTGATCTCTGGTATGGGCACCCTGCACCTCGAGATAGCCAACACCTTGATCACCAAGACAGGCCTTGAGATAATAACCTCGAAGCCGATCGTGATATATCGAGAGAGCATTAGGAAGCCTGCCGGTCCATTTGAAGGCAGGTCGCCGAACAGGCACAACCGCATCCAGATCCAGGTCGAACCTCTTTCCCAGGAAATTGTCGATATGATAAGGACAGGGCAGATCGGCGAGTATATGGATCGTCACGCTCTGGCAAGGATTCTTCGGGATAAGGACTGGGAGGCCGACGAGGCTAGAGGTGTCTGGAGCGTCGACGAGGGCTCCAATATGCTGATCGATGTGATCAAGGGAGCTCAGTACGTGCAAGAAGCGAAGGACATGGTCATAGCGGGCTATAGATGGTCACTCGGAGAGGGCCCATTGGCATACGAGCACATAAGAGGCGTCAAGGTGAAGCTAGTGGACATTTCATTGCACGAGGACCCGGTTCACAGGGGACCAGCACAGATGATGCCTATGACTCGACGAGCGTTCTTCGCAGCGTTCCTGTCTGGGGATCCATGTCTGCTCGAGCCTATCCAGAAGATCACCGCTAAAATCCCACCTGACCTGCTCGGAGCAGTCACCAGCGTGATCACACAGAAGAGAGGAAAAGTGATCTCAGTGGATAAGAAGGGGCATTTGGTTTATGTCGTCGGTGAACTACCCACGGCTGAAACGTTTGATCTGTCTGAGACTTTGAGAAGCGCCACTGCAGGGCGAGCCTTCTGGGGCCTGGAATTTTCGCACTGGGCTCCGGTGCCCGCGTCAATGATCATGCAGGTGATTCAAGACATAAGGAAAAGGAAGGGCCTTCCGCTGGAGCCATCCAAGGTAGAAGACTTCATAGACAAGGCTTAAGCCTGAACCTATCCCCAGAGGATATTGCATTTTCAGACGAGAGCGAAGGCTATGCCAATGCTTAATGTGGCGGCTGCTGAATCTCATTGTAGAAATGAAGTTCCATCGCAGATGGCAGTGTTCAGCTCCGGGAACCCTTCTCGACAGCTTCCAAACTCAAGGCCATATTCCAAGACCATCTGTCTTGCCCTCTGAACGATCTCTCTGCGTGTTTGCTCTGGCAGATATCGATATCCGAACAGGCTCTCACCTGACTGATATTGACGTCTTGACTGCGTCTGAAAGCTAAGATTGAGTTGGCCCAGTCTTTCATAGAACCCTCTGATGGGCTTCAGAGTGGAAACCGTTACCTGATGAACTCCTACGTCTTTGAGTGTGGCCACCAGCCTCTCAAAGATGGCCCAGTCGTCGTTTACTGAAGGGATGATCGGGTCGATTCTGGCCATTGTTGGAATCCCGTATCGAGCCAGTTGTCTTAAGGCGAATATTCGCCGCGCTGGGCCAGGCGCATGTGGCTCAATCAATTTAGAGGTGTTGGCGTCCATGGTTGTTACTGTCATGGCTACAACCGAAGAAGTCTGGGACAGGAGGTCAATGTCTCGAGTGACGAGGTCCGATTTTGTTGTCACAAGGACCGGGAATCCTCTCTTTGCGAGTGCTTTCAGGCATTTTCTGGTTAGTTTGATTTTGGCCTCCAAAGGCTGGTAGGGGTCGGTGCAGTCGCTTACCATGACTGGTAGTCGCTTCGAGGTCGCGTCGATCATTCGTTCGATTGTTTCGGCCAGTTTCATTCTTGATCGTGTGGGGCCGTTGAAGCTAGGGAACTTTGGTGCATAGCAATAGACGCAGTGGTGGGCGCATCTTCCTATGTAGGTATTCAGGCTGTATTTCGGAGGGCAGGTGCACAGCAGTTTCTTGGAAGATCTGAAGAGTGTGAGTTTCATGGTAAGAGTTTCGCCTGATCGTCCTCTGAGTGAACGGCGTCAGCCGCCTATATGGCTACCACTGGCGATCTTTCGGTTCTTCTGGGCAATCTTTGGACCACCCGGAAGTCTTTTTAGCTTGTTGCATGAGAGAGTCCGTTGGAGAGAGGTGGCCAAAAGATGCCTCTGGCTTTTGTGTTGATCAACGCGGAGATTGGTTCCGAAGGAGAGATATTGAAGGAGCTTAGAAAGTTGGAGAATGTCAAGGAGGCTTATCTTGTCTACGGCGTGTACGATGTCGTAGCTAAGGTTGAGGCTGAGACCATGGAGAAGCTTAAGGAATTCACGTCCTTCAAAGTGCGCAGGCTCAACAAGGTGAGATCAACACTCACGATGATAGTCATGTAAATCACTGCAGTCTTCCCCGATATCTTGTTTCTTCTCAGGCTTGGTACCGATTATACATGCTCCTCGGCTAAGATCACCAAACCGTTAGTTATATTGCCTAATCAGCTGCTTATCTTTGACCGGCGCGGCCATAGTCTAGCCTGGTCTAAGACCTCGGCTTCCCAAGAAACTGGATGCGAAAAGAGCCGGCGACCCGGGTTCAAATCCCGGTGGCCGCACCACTACCTACACACACAATACTGTAACGTCGACGAACGACGGTTCAAATTCAGTTTTTTTTGACGTTTAACGCCCGCTAGTTAACATAATCTTGTACGGGTAGAAAGCATCAGCTACTAATCCAGTTTCTGCGTTTCTTAACGGCCACGGCAGTGGTGGTTGCGATTAAGTCGATCATGGTCAAGTAAGGCGTTAAAACTGTCTAAGCAGGCGCTGTTGGCGGTCCATTGTTGACGGTGATTGTATGTTGATTTCTCAAATATAAGCCACAGCCATTTCAATGTACGTGGAGAGTTTAGATGAGTAAGAGAAACGCGCTCACTGAGCAGAGCATCGTCGTTGACGATGTGCTTTCTAAGTTGACAGGGAGATCTAGAGGGTCGATGCTAAGCTTTATCGAAGTCACTCGAAGCGTCCATGAATACATCAAGAACAACGGGCTCCGACAGAGATTCTGTCCACACTGCAATGCACCCCTGAACTCTACAGGAATACCACGGACAGAACAGGCCACACTACCTCCTACGTAGGCTCAGCGTCTGTCCGTTCTGAGCTGGAACAAATCGTTCTAGTCTAGCGGAACCCAAGGATTTCTGTTCGTTTCCCAATTCGAATTCGGAAAACTCTTCTGTCCGAATCACAGATTAGATGTGCGCAAGAAAGGAGACTCGCTATGGAATCCACAAGCTGGCTGAGGAATCGTCGTCGGGATAGCTCGTGCGCGCGCTAACCCCCTCTTCTCGAATCTGTCCTAGGTAGGAGAAGTGCTTGTTCTCACTTCGTTTTTTCCCGACGTATATTCCGTATCCATAGTAGTCGAATGTGTTCTTTGGCGTTTGCATTTTCTTGATTGCACTTCTGTATATCGGATGTGTGATGACAAGATACCATGCTCTCAGAATCCTTTTGAGCCCAATCAGTCTTATCCTGTCAGCGACGAGGCCTAGAAAGCCAAGTTTGTAGGGTCGGACGACAATATCTCGTAATCCAGCGTTTTCCATCAGCTGTCTCCAACCGTCAGGGGTTAGAATCTCGACTTCTTCGATCGTGCTGGCTAGAGATTCAGCCAATTCTGCAGGAGGTGGTGTTATCCAAGTGCTCTCATTAAACCCGATGTATCCGCCGGTCTTCGTCACTCGCACATACTCGTCTATCGCTTTCTGCTTGTCTTTCACAAATGCCATTACTGATTCGCAGATGACTGCATCGAAAGTATTGTCTTCAAACGGTAGGTTTGTGGCATCTGCTATTCTGAACACAACTTTGTTCTCTACACCTTCTTCTCTTGCTCTTTCCTTTGACCAGTCCAGCATCTTCTCAGAAATGTCTATGGCAACTACTGTGCAATGATGCTTTTTCGGAAGAAGGCAGGCGGTTCTCCCAGTACCACAACCTACGTCCAAGACGTGTTTTCCCTCCCCTATCTGGCATAGCTCAATCAGCTCGTTTGTTGCCTTAGAACCACCATCGTGCTTTGTTACCCCAACAGCAGCTTGCAATCCCAAGTAGTCGAGCTTTTGTTCTGGAAACGCTTCTTGCGGCGCTTGTTTCCTCATATCCATTTTCCACCACCACTGTCATCAACCGTTATGCGAGGCAGAATGCGCTGCATATGAGGTCTGGTATAGGTATTCTGCGCGCGCTATTACCAGAGTTCCCGTAATCTTGCTTCAAGCACGTTTCCTACGACTTGGGTGCTCGCCTGAGTCAAGAGGTGCAATGTCCGGATCGCCACTCGTAGGATCGCCCACACTGAATGCGCTGGGTAGTTCCCCGATTATGTGTGGGGCATCCATATGCTTAGAGCTTTCAGTGGTTTGGGAAAGAGGGGGTTTGGGGGATTCTTCCCCCAACATATTCGTCGTCGTTCGTTTCGTCGTCTCGTCGTTTCGTTCGGTCAGTAATTGTGTGTGTGCTATCAATGGTGCGCGAGCATCCGTTATGTGTATGCGAACGAGTGTACTCTGCATTCGAAATCTCGTAGTAGGCGCAGTTTATGCCCCAGTATTCAGCGTTTTTCACGTATCGCATTCCGATCTTTTCGATAACCCTGCGTGATGTGATGTTTTCTGGTTTCGCGAGAGCAATGATTCTGTCTAGCTGCAGAGCTCCGAAGCCATACACGAGGGCTGCTTTTGCTGCTTCGGTAGCGTACCCTCTGTTCCAGCAGTGTCTGGCGAGAACGAAATCTACTTCAACTTCTGAAGTTTCAGTGATAAAGTTGAGTCCACAACGACCAAGAAGAAGTTCTTCTTCCTTATCAGTTATTGCCCATATTCCAAAACCATGTTTGTCCCAGTGTTTTAGGATACTGTTCAGGGATCTCTCGGCTTCTTCTCGAGTGTAGCCTTCTCCCTTGGGGAACCATTTGCCGATCTCGTGATCACCCATTATTCCTGCGTAGGTATCCAGATCCTCCTTGCGGAATCGTCTAAGATGAAGCCTATCTGTCACGATTTCCTGAGGGCAATGACTCTCTACCATGGCGAGGCTCCTCAAAGAGGCTCTGGACTCGGCACTAGGTTGCGAATTATCGGTGCTAAGGTGATTATTGCTTTACGGAAGTGCTCGAGTCTGACAGGCACGGTGAGAGGTTAAGGTTTATCGGGTGAGCCGAGACGCAGATTGACAGTTAACATGAATGAAGTGCTGCGTGTCAATCCGCCGCCAACACCAGTGACAGTCACATTGTATGAACCCATCTGGATAGCGAGCGAGGTTGTGACAATGCAGACACTGGCGAATGATGGACTCCCAACAGACGGGTTGAGCGAAGCGAGTGCACCGGAGGGGAGCCCAGATACAGAAAGATTTACCATCTGAGGTAGTCCAGAGCGAAGAGTCACTTGAATTCTAGTCCACCCTAGTTCTCCTGCAAAAACCGTGATCGGGCTGCCGCTTGACAGACCAAAATCAAAAGCATTGCCCGTAATGGCAGGAGCATGCTCTAGGTGGAAATCCACTGGAGTCCAATGCCAATCAGAGATTGCAACAAGCCTGGTTTGTCCATTGAAGCCGGGGTGCTCGGCCGTAACAACGTACAGCCCGGCTGGCAAAGCTATGGAGTAGGAGCCATCGAATCCGGGTTATACGGATTGAATCGGGGCGCCATTAGCGTATACCGTGACTTTGCTCCGAGGCAGGGGAACGAGTTTGCCATACATGTCGTATCCGACGACCCACCCGGCCAGAAGACCTGCCGCGCTTACGCTCGGGGGCATCACAAGCAGGGCTACGATATACACTAGAACCCAAAAAGCGCGAAAGCGTCCTATACTTCTCTTTCTCATGTTTGAGGTCATACACCCATCTCTTCTTGATTCGAACGACCCTCTACCCTACTTAAGACTTGGAGACAAAGATGAGGTCAAGTTTCGAACATCCAGGGAGTATACTTGCATATCAAAAGCAAAATCTTCAAGGCCCCACCAGAGCCAAAGAGGGGGCATGGACCCGTTTAGCAATTGTGCGTGTGGACACCATCAATATTCATGCTGAAGAATTCTTCTCGACGGATCACTTTGGGCGGTGGAGAGATACTCTCGAAGATTGGTGTCAGTCTCGCAGGTCGCCCAACAGCTTTTATTGGACGGACATTTTATGAGTCCTACATGCACAAAGTCTTCAGCGACATATGGAAGATCTATCCAGAAAACATGTTTAGAAACCGCACTTGGCACTGGTGGTGGTGGGTTCACTTCTTTGAGAACCCAGACAACCCAGAATTCCCCAAGCAACTCATGATCCTCTGGGGCACCAGGAACTGCAGAAAGGTTCGAGTGGACGACTTCTACTGGGAGCCCAGGATTCCAATGAGGGCCAACGAGAATCATGCGACTTTCGAATCAATGGTCGCATCTTGGTACTACGACGGAAACAAGATGCATGACCCGTTCATCCTCGACAAAGGAAAGACTGAAACAGAATGGGAAGATCGCTCTGGACGGATCAAGATGGAAAACGATCAGGCTGACTATTCCTTCGGTGGAACTCTTGCAGATTTCTGGTTGAAAGTGAACAGTCGGAACGTGGAGATCGAGCTGTCGATGCCGCGATGGAACGACGTCATGGCCGAACTGGTGCCCACAGAGAAAACCTTCATCGGCAATATGGGATATTCTATGTTGAAATACCGGGGGCTTTTGTCATCAGGAAAGATCCGAGTGGGAGAAACCGAGACTCTGGTAAGGGGCAGATCGTATTTCCAGAAGGTGCGAATATCTTCCATAACTCCCAGCTGGTATTGGGCTACAGTGCAGTGGGACAATGGTGCTTATCTGCACTATTTTCTGCCGCACATCGGGCCACCAATGCTCAGACGTTCGATATCGCACAAGAGCCTTATGGACTGGGGAGAAAAGATTGTCTCGAAGACGCTCAACTTCTACGACGCTGAGGAGGGGAGGGAACATTCCATGAAGGAAATCATCATCACCAAACGCTACGAGAATGATCTGCCGATATTCAAAGTGAGCGCATTCTCCGATGAAGCAGAGCTCAACATAGAAATGGCGACCTACGCAAGGTGCTGCTGGCATATATGGCAACCCCTAATAGGGCCGATTTGGCACGGAATATTCTACAACGAGTACCCTGCAAGAGTCATAGATTTCGAATTCAGAACCGGCGCTCGGAGAGTAGGTAAAGATGATTTTGGCAAGAGCTACTGCAACTGCGAACACACATGGGGAACTGTCTGAACCTCTGTCTTCTATGGATCTTCAGCCGTACTCACAGAAGCCGAGCAATTGTCTGTGAATCACTTCTGATATGGTTGTGCACTTCTGACGGCGCGGTCCTAACGTCTTCCGAACTAACGGACACCTTTGACACCTGGTGAGTCACGCCAGATACCAGCCCGCGCTCCTGAAGAACAGTTTATGAGAATCCAACATGTCTCTTTTCGGCGGTCAGACGACATGAATATTAGAGAGGTGAAGCTGGAAGAACTGAACCCTGAAGAATTCATAAAGCAGAAAGTGAGTGAAGTCTCCTCGATTGTCGGGGAAGGCTCAGCTCTTAATGCCTTGTCTGGGGGTGTAGATTCTTCCGCAGTCACGATTCTTGGCCACAGAGCCATCGGTGACAGATTGAAGACCTATTTCATCGACAATGGTTTGATGAGGAAGGGGGAGCCTGAGCGCGCAGTTGGATTGTTCAGAAGCCTCGGAGTCAAGGTGGAGTTAGTGCAGGCTAGAGAACACTTCTTCACCGTTTTGAGAGGCGTAACGGATCCTGAGGAAAAGAGGGAGGCCATTACTCAGGCCTTCTACAGTGACGTTTTTGGTAGAATAGTAGGAGAGAGCGGCATACAATTCCTACTGCAGGGCACGAATTACACAGACATAGAAGAAACGGTTGCTGGCATAAAGCGACAGCACAATGTTCTTGAACAACTTGGAATCGACACAAAGAAGAGGTACGGCTACAGGGTCATAGAGCCTCTCGTCGAGCTCAGGAAACCGGCAGTAAGAGAAATCGCGAAGGCTTTGGGCTTGCCAGAGGAGATATACAATAGGCCGCCGTTCCCAGGTCCTGCTCTGGCAGCGAGAATAATCGGAGAAGTCACACGTGAGAGAGTGGAAGTTGTCAGAAAGGCAACTGAGATCGTTGAGCATGAGCTATGTGGTGTAGGAGCCTTCCAGTTCTTTGCGATCCTACATGATGATATGGTCACGGGAGCGAGAGAGGGGAGAAGAGACTATGGGAGACAGATTGAAGTGAGATGCTGGGATAGCACAGACGCCAAGACAGCATCGCCTACAAAGCTTCCTTACGACATCCTTGACAGGCTCGCGAGGAGAATAACCGAAGAAGTACCGAGCATAGTGAGTGTAACATACAACATAACGAAGAAACCTCCTTCAACGATGGAAGCCATATAGCCACACCTCTGCGTTCGCCACGAACAGCTTCTGCGTGCTGGCTGCATTAGACGTCAATTGAGTCCGTAGAGCTTGTTGGCGTTTTCTCCGAGCACTCGTCGGAGATCTTTTTCACTCAGGTCCACTACCTTGATCTTCTCGAGTTCCCACGCTGGATTAGCGCGCGCTCACAGCACTCCCTTCACATGCCATCGCGCTAAAGATCTGAAGGGAAATAGTGCAGTGAACAACGCGTGCTTATCACTGCGTTAGCTTGAATAGTGTTCTTGCGTTCGAATCCAAGACCTGACTGAGTTCCCGTCCACTGAGTCCTGCAACTCTGATCTTCGGCAGTTCAAAGCCCGGATGTCCAAAAGGCATATCCGAACCGTATAGAACCCTCTCTGCCCCAACCTTCTCAACTGCCTCCTTCACCTTGCTATGCATCGGCATACCCGAAGTTTCAAGGTAGAGGTTCTCATGTTTCAAGGCCATCTCAATCGAACCGTTGATGTATACGATGTGTCCATGCCCCATGTGACCCAGGATTATCTTCACATCGGGAAAACGATCTGCAAGGTTTCCAAAGTGCCATGGAAGGGACCAGGGTGGGTGGCCGCAATGAAAAAGAACGGGCACCTGAAGTTTTCGAGCCGCTTCCATGACTGGGTTGATCAACTCGTCGTCAGGGAGGAATGAGTCGATGAGAGGGTGCATCTTCACACCTCTGAACCCCGACTCGCGAATGGCCTTCTCCGCGTCCTCAGCAGCCTCGACTCCTCTCTTTGGATCTACCCACACAAGGCCTGCGAATCTGCCGGGATGCTTTTTCACAGCTTCTAATGTCAGACTGTTCGGGAGAGAGAAGACAACGGATAACGCTATTCCATTTTCATCCATCAGCTTGATCATCTGATCAGAATTCATGCTTACGTTGAAGAGTGGGAAGTTGCCGAGATGTGTGTGAGAATCAATCATTCTTCTAGGCTTCCGGGCTCTTTGGCGGAATGATGTACATTCTGCCTAGACGGTTTCTGAGAGCAGCCAGTATGGGAAGAGTAACGATGATGAAGATCGCATCCATCGGGAAAAAGCTGAGATCGAAGAGCGCTGCGCCTAGACCGAAGAGACTAAGATCATAGGCAAAATAGCCAAGGTTCTTCTCCGTCACGCCAACAGCCATCACCACAGCTTCCCACAGCCTCAGATTCTTCTTCACCATAGCTCTCGTAGACCCGAGGAGCACACCCATGCAACCCCTGATCACTAGGGTTGCGGGAGCATAGTAGATGTACTGGCTGGCGTAGAGAGGATTCCATAGATCGAAGAGTGTTGCACCAATAGCTGAGGATAATCCTCCGACAACTGGCCCAAAAAGAATGCACACGATAAATGTTATGATGTCACCGAAGTGCCATATGCCTAAAGGTCTCGGCATCGGTATCGCGATCGACGTACCAACGTAGATCAGCGCCGCCATCACCGCGCTATAAGCAACTTCACGCGTACCCATATTCATAGAAAACCCTTCATGTTTACGATGCATGCCGACTGACATGCGCGCGCGGATATATTAGGCAATGCCCATATATGAGATCCGCTCCTACTAGAATCAGCTTGGACCACGCAACTACACTGAGATGTATCCGTTGCAGGAAGATATACTCTCCGAAGCAGTACTACATGTTGTGTCCGGAATGTCGCGGCCCACTGATCATAGACTACAACCTAGAGAAGATTTCGGAGAGGATAACGAAAGATGTGTTTAGAGAAAAGGGCTGGGGTGTCTGGAGATATCTGGAGCTTCTGCCCAGCATTGAAGAGGATAAAGTTATTTCCCTTGGGGAAGGCGGAACGGCGCTACTGAAATGTGAAAGGCTTGCTCGAACGCTTGGTTTGCGAAAGCTACTCGTCAAGGATGAAACCACAAACCCCACTGGATCCTTCTTGGATCGCGGTATGACCGTTGACGTTTCGAAGGCCAACGAGCTTGGATTCAGATCTCTTAGATGCCTCGACACGTCCGGGAACTTCGCCGCATCCGCAAGCGCATACACCTCCAAAGCCGGATTCAGCTGCGCGATTCATTTGTCAAGGGAGAAAATCGAGAAACTGAACCTGGGAAAGCTCTATCAAATCATCGCATATGGAGGAAACTTGGTCATAGATGATCAACCAGCTGAAGATCATGAACCCATTATTCTGAATGATAGACTTTACGCGCTATCCTCGAGCAATCCCTATTTTGCCGAAGGGGAAAAGACCGCTGCATATGAAATCTGTGAACAGCTTGAGTGGCACACTCCAGATAGAATCATTGTTCCGATGGGTCATGGAGAACACCTGTTCATGATCTGGAAGGGTATCAAGGAGTTAGGAAAGGTGGGTCTCATCAAAGGACAGGATGTGGCTATGACAGGCGTGCAGGTTGAAGGCTACGGAGCGATAGTAGATCAGCTTCACGGCGGAAAGGCAGCGCAAGTACGAACAGACAAGGCTAAGACGGTGGCCACTGACCTGGCAATGAAGAAACCTACCCATGAATATCTGGCGATTCGCTCCATAAGAGAGTCGAAGGGCGAAGGAGTCAAAGTTGACGATGCTGAGGTCCTTGATGCTATGGCGCTTCTAGCCAGGACAGAAGGTATCTTCGCTGAGCCTGCCGCCGCCTCGACCATTGCAGGATTGAAGAAACTGATCGACCAGGGCCACGTGGACAGAAGCGAGGAGATCGTATGTGTGATAACAGGCGCAGGATTGAAGGATCCATCCACTGCTCGCAGGTTCATCCGAAAAGTCAGGGTCGTCGACAGAATCGTTAGCCAGATTGAGTCCAGAAGATTCACTACGAGACTGGGCAGAACCAAGCTTGAGATCCTCAAGGCAATTTCGAGTAGGGAGACCTATGGATATGAGATTTGGAGAACTCTGGGGCAAAGATCCGGAGTGCGCATGGACGTCTCAAGCGTGTACCAACATCTATCCGAACTTGAGAAGGTGGGGTTGGTCAAGAGGACGAAAGTGGAGAAGGTGCTTGGAAAACCTGAACGATATTACTATCGCCTGACCGACAGAGGCAAAGCCGTCATAGGCTCCTTCGAACGACAGCGATAATTCATGGAGCTGTAGCGCGTAGCCTTGTCCCGATATTCAGCGGCTTGACAGGGCTATGTTCATGTTCCAAGAGCGAAGAGCCGGGTTGGAACAGCTTGGTTTCTGCCCCTTTTACAGAGAAAGAAGCTAAACAGGCTCGCCTACTCAAAGGATGACCCAGGCCACGTGGGAACCCTGCCTGCAAGAACTGACAGGCGAATGCGAATATCGGGACAACCCCGCGCGCTACAGCGAAGACACAGAGCATGCAGACAAAGAGGGTTCATAGGTTATCATAGCAGATCAATTGCCATAGGCTTACTTTGGCTCGGCGACACGACTGAGCTTCAGAGCGAGGGCATGAGCCGCCCTTTGAAGATGGATTGCGATGCCGCAAAAGGTTTAGTAGGCCTACGCGACGGTTTTTGTGGCAAGGAGCCCAAAGGCGGTCAGTATGGTCAAGGCTCTTGTGCTCTATCACTCGCAGGAGTACGGAAACACGGAGCGGATGGCGGAGGCCATTGCTCAAGGACTGAAGGAATCGGGATGCGAGGTCACCAGGTTCAACACGAACGATGGCCGCTTCGATATCACTTCTTTCCCGAAATGTGATTGTGTCGCTTTCGGTTCACCTGATTACTTCAGTTACATTGCAGGAGGACTGAAAACCTTCATGGACGATCACTACGTACAATCCACGGTGAAGAAGCTACGAGGATACACAGGTAAGCCCTATGCTCTCTTCTACTCTCATGGAGGCGGCGGAAGGGTAAAGTCTGTAATGATGGAGCTCTTTAGAAGAGTGGGGCGGCAAGTCGGAGATCCGGTAGAATCGTGCGGAAAGCCAAATCAAGAAGTACTCGATAAATGCAGGGAGCTGGGGAGAAGGCTCGGTAAGACAGCGTCCTTAAAGGGGTAGTCGCCGATATCGCCAAGAGCCTCGCTCCAATTCTCTCGGATCCTAACTGAACCCGGTCACTCGCATCATGCATCGTTGGGAAACTAGATGTCCCTTCAATTCCCAATTCATGAGATTTGTGATTGCAGCAGGGGGGTGGGGGTGATATCACCCAGCAAGTTGTAATGGCCATCTGAATTACTGGTGCGCGCAACTATGCAGTCCTTCCTTGGGATGCGGTTGCGACAGAGCCCCTCCGAGCCGCCTCTCTAGCGGGTGGTGATGTGCGAGTGCCGAATTGGACGGTCCGAGTCGCGCAGTTCTAAGAATCCGATCAGGGATCTGAAGCTAAGGTAGATTGCCAGGTATGCAAACAAGAAAGTTCATATGCCGTAATAGACTCGTTCTCGTACTGTGCCGGTGCTCCCTATGGGTCTCGGTGTAACTCTAATAGTAAGCGACCTCCTGCTCGTGTACTACTTCTTCATCTTTCCGTTCGCAATAATCATTCCTCTCTGGCTTGCTGTTCGATATCCCTTTTTCCGATCAGGGATTGGCCTGGTGACACTTACAGTGTCAGTCATAGGGCTATTCATAGAAGTGATGACCAACGTCCCTGTAGGATTCATAGCCACATCCGGTCTCTTCGGAGCAGTCTACGGTCTCTCCTTGCTGGTATGGGGGCTTAAAAGCCGATCATCAGAAGAAGGAGCGATGCGCAGCTTTCCTGGGCTGTGTCCAAGATGCGGTGAGGATCTCTCGTTTCTGCCCGGTGATGCCCGGGTGTGCCCCTACTGTCGCGCCCTACTGGCATAGCAACGACATCACTAACATGAGATGCGTGGCAGCGCAAGAGATCGGCAGGCAAGGCTTACTCCGGCAACTCGAGCGCTTGGGATCAGAAGCCGATCCGTGAAACGTTATAAGCCAAAAGAGCGCCATCTCGATCTATGCCAAACAGTGTTCATTGCGCTCACATACTTGTTACGACGGAACAAGAGGCAAAGACAGTTGTGCAACGACTCGACGGTGGCGAGAAGTTCGCGAACATTGCGAGAGAGATGTCTCGATGTCCTTCAGGGAAACGAGGCGGAGACCTAGGAACCTTCAGCAGAGGGAAGATGGTGAAGGAATTCGAGAATGCCGCTTTCTCGCTTCAAAAGGAGCAAATCTCCCCCATAGTCAAAACACAGTTTGGATACCACATAATTAGGCGGCTAGAATGACCATATCTGGCAATAACCCCCAATGAACACATAACATGACTTGCACCATGCTCTCACGTCTGCGATCTGGACGCCATCCTGCTTCGGTTCGCAACCGTTAAAGCGCGCGCGCGCTTCACCATTACTGGGGATGGTACAGTAACCGTAATCTACAGCAACCAACCGCCGTCCGTCGGTGGAGTCGTCTTGCCCACAAACACATTCATGACACTCGCACCATACTTGGCCATGATCGGCTTGGTCACAACCATGGCTGCGGTAGTCGTCAAGAAACGCAGAAACTAGAATACACCATTCGCCTTTCGGTTCGCAACTCTTTTATTGGCATAGCCTCATAACCGTTTGATTGTTTGGGGTTTGCGTTGACGCGGGGTAGATTTGGGCTCTATCCCTGCGTTCGCTTTCGACGTCAGCATCGAGCAACCAGCCACAACAATCAAGGTACCCACCAGGAGAACTGATACG
>Ga0129298_10000565_pt1 | contig 14886 bp, 28 predicted proteins | sample I19B2metaG_FD_94707 | JGI IMG/M metagenome (GOLD analysis project Ga0129298, IMG submission 94707) | Lake sediment bacterial and archeal communities from Gulf of Boni, Indonesia to study Microbial Dark Matter (Phase II) - ​I19B2 metaG | ecosystem: Environmental > Aquatic > Freshwater > Lake >... | reverse complement strand
GGATACACCCGTTCCCATACCGAACACGGCAGTTAAGCTTCTCAGTGCCGATGATACTTGGACGGTCGCGTCCCGGGAAAGCAGGTCTCCGCCAGATTTATTCCAGGGCCTTATGGTTATACCGTAAGGCCCTGTTTATGTCATATCGAATAAAATCAAAAAATACTTGCAATATTAATGGTTATATAGTAAAATATTGAATGTTGTGACGTGACATACGATGATGTGGTAGATTGCCATTCTTTGAAATGGGGAACTACTATTGAGAATGTCCGATTCGAGAAACCGGGCGACAAGTCACTGTACATTTTGCAAAGATACACCGAAGGCTTGATGTCATACTTATTTATACAAGTATGTAGAAGTTGATTGGTATGCGATTTAGTAAGTACAGCCCAGGTTAAACAAGCTATTATGGCTTAATGTGGAATCCTGGGTTTTTAGTTAGCTTATTATGAAACACCCGGCATAGTGTACAGATAACAACTTGTTGTACGTAACATTAAAAACGTACGATTAGAAGGAGGTTTATGTATGGCAAACAAACAAAAAATAAGAATCAGATTGAAGGCTTTCGATCATCAGATTCTTGACCAGTCTGCTGAAAAAATAGTAGATACCGCAAAAAGAACTGGAGCAAAGGTGTCAGGGCCGGTACCGCTGCCGACAGAAAAAGAAATTATAACAATATTAAGGGCGCCGCACAAATACAAGGATTCACGTGAACAGTTTGAGATGAGGACTCATAAGAGGTTGATCGATATACTTCTTCCGACACCAAAAACTGTTGATGCATTAATGAGATTGGACCTGCCTGCAGGTGTTGACATAGAGATCAAGCTGTAAACTGTTAATTGAATCTCTATACAAGTAATAGTGTAGTAAAATCAGGTCACGTTCACTTGGAAGTGCAAGGTAGAAAATGTGAACCAATAACCACTGGAGGGAAAATAAATGAAAAAAGCAATGCTCGGTAAGAAAGTAGGAATGACACAAATCTTTACAGAAGAAGGTCTGTCCATTCCTGTAACTGTAATAGAAGCCGGACCATGTACTGTTGTTCAGAAGAAAACTTCTGAAAATGACGGTTATAGTTCTATAAAGGTAGGCTTTTCAGAAACAATTGAAAAGAAATTGAATAAACCGCAAAAAGGATTGTTTTCCAAAGTTAAGGTATCACCAAAGAAATATGTCAAGGAACTAAGACTGGAAGATACAGCAAAGTATGAAGTCGGGCAGGACATTAAAGTTGAAGACATGTTCCAGACAGGTGACAGAGTTGATATAAGCGGTGTTTCAAAGGGTAAAGGTTTCCAGGGAACAATTAAGAGATACGGTCAGTCAGGCGGTAAAGAAACTCACGGTTCGATGTATCACAGAAGAGTCGGATCAATGAGTGCAAATACAAGTCCTGCAAGAGTATTTAAGGGTAAAAAGCTGCCAGGACATATGGGTGTTGATAACGTAACTGTTCAGAATCTTGATGTTGTAAGGGTGGATAACGAAAGAAATCTGCTTCTCGTAAAAGGTGCAGTACCAGGTCCTAAAGGCGGTTTGGTAGTTATAAAAGATACCGTTAAAACAGGTAAATAATAGCGGTGAAAGGAGGAAACGTAATGCCAAAGGTTGATTTATATAACATGAGCGGTGAAATTGTAGGAAATATAGAGTTAAATGAGAATATTTTCGGTGTTGAAGTAAACAAGGAAGCCATGCACCTTGCTGTTGTAAACCAGCTCGCAAATAAAAGGCAGGGCACCCAGTCCACCAAAACCAAGAGCGAAGTCAGAGGCGGCGGAATTAAGCCATGGAGACAGAAGGGTACAGGTAGGGCAAGACAGGGTAGTATACGTTCGGCACAATGGATAAAGGGTGGTATAGTACTCGGGCCAAAGCCAAGAAGCTATAAATACACACTCCCCAAAAAGGTGAAGAGAGTTGCATTGAAATCGGCTTTGACATCAAAGGTAAATGAAAAAGAGTTAATGGTTTTGGATAAACTGAGTTTCGAAACCATTAAGACAAAGCAGATGGTTGGAGTTCTGAACAACCTGAAAGTTGATACAAGTGCACTTATCGTTCTGGCTGAGAAGAATGATGCAGTAGAAAAGTCGGCCAGGAATATACCCGGTGTTAAAACCGCATTTGTTAATACCATAAACGTATTTGATATTTTAAAGTATGACAGGTTTATAATAACCAAAGAAGCTGTGTCAAAAGTCGAGGAGGTGTACGCATAATGAGAATGGCTGAAGATATTATTAGAAAGCCTTATATCACAGAAAAGAGCAATTCTGAGATAGCTGAGGGAAAGTACACCTTTGTAGTAGATCCTAATGCTACCAAGACAGAAATAAAACTTGCTGTGGAAAAGTTGTTCCAGGTAAAAGTGCTGAAGGTGAACACAGTTAATAGTGAAGGAAAGTATAAGAGAATGGGCGTTCATGAGGGTAATAAACCTGATTGGAAGAAAGCAATTGTAAAAATAGATACCAACCCCAGGCCTGAATCATACTTGACAAAGGGTGGAAAAGAAATCGCAAGCAATAAAAAATATAAGACTAGCATTGAAGAATTCGGTGTTGCACAGTAAAGGAGTGAGAAGGGATGGCAATAAAAAAGTATAGTCCTACTTCACCCGCAAGAAGGTTCATGACTGTTTCCGCGTTCGATGAAATTACGAAAACAGAGCCGGAGAAGTCATTACTTGAGCCCTTGAAGAAAAATGGCGGAAGAAACTCATATGGTAGGATAACCGTTCGTCATCATGGTGGCGGAGCTAAGCAAAAGTATAGAGTTATTGATTTTAAAAGAGATAAAGATGGTATAAAGGCAAAAGTGGCAGCTATTGAATATGACCCAAACAGGACTGCAAATATTGCACTTCTTAATTATGTAGATGGTGAGAAGCGTTATATAATAGCACCTGTAGGATTATCAGTGGGTGATATCGTTGAGTCCGGACCAAATGCAGACATTAAGCCTGGAAATGCTTTACCTCTCGTAAATATACCGGTAGGTTCAATGATATATAATATTGAACTGAAAATGGGAAAAGGCGGCCAGTTGGTCAGAGCAGCAGGCAATTCAGCACAGTTGATGGCAAAAGAAGGCGAATATGCACAAATAAGGCTTCCTTCAGGCGAGGTCAGAATGGTCAGCATGAACTGTAAAGCTTCTATCGGACAAGTAAGCAACATTGATCATGAGAATGTATCTATAGGTAAGGCAGGCAGAAAGAGATGGATGGGAGTAAGGCCTACAGTGCGTGGTGTTGTAATGAATCCTGTTGACCATCCTCACGGCGGTGGTGAAGGAAAGTCTCCGATAGGAAGACCAAGTCCTGTGACTCCTTGGGGCAAACCTACACTTGGATATAAAACAAGAAAGAAAAAGAATAAATCTGATAAATTTATCGTAAAGAGAAGGAATCAGAAATAATGATATGAAATCAGGTCAAACAGTCGCAAGTGCCTGGTAAGTGAAAGAGGCGTATAGGAAGGAGGACTTAGGTAAATATGAGTAGATCTTTGAAAAAAGGGCCATACGTAGAAGTAAAACTCCTCAAAAGAATTGAAGAGATGAACAGGGTAAATGAAAAAAAGGTATTAAAAACGTGGTCAAGAGCATCAACAATTTTTCCGCAAATGGTTGGACATACAATAGCTGTTCATGACGGAAGAAAGCATGTTCCGGTTTATGTAACAGAAGAAATGGTAGGACACAAGCTGGGTGAATTTGCTCCTACAAGAACTTTCAAGGGACATGGACACCACACTGAGAGGTCTAGTGCTCTGAAATAGTAAATTATTGTTGTTAACCAGTTCAGTTTTGAAAGGAGGAAATCCAGTTGGAGAAGAAGGTAATGTCAAAAGAAGAATTGCTGGGTCAGAAGGACGCAATTCTGGAAACATATAATACCATTCATAAAAAATCAAACAAGCCTGCTTTACTGACTAAGAAGGAAAGAAAGGCTGTTGGAATAGGTAAGGATGAGGGAAAAGCCATACTGAAGTATGCACGTATTTCATCAAGAAAAGTGAAAATAGTACTCGATCTTATTAAAAATAAAGGTATTGAGGAAGCATACGGTATACTTAGGTTTACTCCCAAATCGGCATCCGAGATATTATTAAAGCTTTTGAAATCAGCAGAATCCAATGCTTCAAACAATAACGGCTTAAACAGGGATGAATTGTATGTAGCAGAAGCATATGCATCACAGGGACCTACATTAAAGAGAATAATGCCTAGGGCCCAGGGAAGAGCAAACAGGATCAGAAAAAGAACAAGCCACATAACCTTAGTTTTAAAGGAAAGAAAATAGAGGAAAAGGAGGTTGGAGAATGGGCCAGAAAGTAAATCCACACGGATTAAGAATCGGTATTATAAAAGACTGGGATACAAAATGGTATGCTACTGATAAAAACTTCAGCGATCTCTTGATTGAAGACGTTAAGATAAGGAAGTTTATCAAGAAGAAGCTCTATATCTCCGGGATATCCAGGATCGAGATTGAAAGAGCAGCAAACAAAATCAAGGTAAATGTAAGTACTGCCAAGCCAGGTTTGGTTATAGGAAAAGGTGGCACCGGAATAGAAGAATTGAGGAAGGACCTCGAAAACCTTACTCAAAAGAGTGTACTGATAAACATCACTGAAATCAAGGTTCCTGAAATGGACGCACAGCTGGTTGCTGAAAACGTTGCATCACAGCTTGAAAAGAGAATATCCTTCAGAAGAGCTATGAAACAAGCAATGTCAAGATCCATGAAGCTTGGTGCAAAGGGAATAAAGACTTCTGTTTCCGGAAGGCTTGGAGGAGCAGAAATTGCAAGAACTGAGCATTATCATGAAGGAACTATTCCTCTTCAGACTTTAAGGGCTGACATAGATTATGGTTTTGCTGAAGCAGACACCACTTATGGCAAGCTCGGTGTAAAGGTATGGATATATAAAGGTGAAGTTCTTCCTGCTGTTAAAAGGGAAAGGAAAACGGAAGGAGGAGAGAAATAATGTTATTGCCCAAGAGAGTGAAACACAGAAAAGTTATGAGGGGCAGAATGAAGGGCGTCGCAACAAGGGGTAATTTTGTCTCCAATGGTGAATATGGATTAAAAGCCCTTGAGCCGGCGTGGATTACCAGTAACCAAATAGAAGCTGCCAGGGTTGCGTTAACCCGTTTTATAAAAAGAGGCGGTCAGGTTTGGATAAAAATATTCCCTGACAAGCCGGTAACTCAAAAACCTGCCGAAACACGTATGGGTAGCGGTAAAGGTTCACCTGAATACTGGGTTGCGGTTGTTAAACCCGGAAGAATATTATTTGAAATCGCAGGAGTTCCGGAAGAGACTGCAAGAGAAGCATTAAGGCTTGCAATGCATAAACTTCCGCTCAGATGTAAATTTGTATCCCGCGATGAGGAAATGGGTGGTGAAGCAAATGAAAGCCAGTGAAATCAGAGAAAAGACACAGTTGGAACTGCAAAGCGAATTAAATGAATTGAAGTCAGAGTTATTTAAGTTGAGATTTCAACTAGCTACAAACCAGCTTGAAAACCCCATGAAGCTAAAGGATGTCAAGAAGTCAATCGCACGTGTTAAGACAATCATGAGGGAAAGGGAATTGAAAGGGATTGCAAAGTAATGTAACCCTGAAGGGAGGTAAACTCAATTGGTAGAAAGAGCGTTAAGAAAAACAAGGGTCGGAAAAGTTGTCAGTGATAAAATGGATAAGACTATTGTTGTTGCTATAGAGACCAGTGTAAAGCACCCTTTGTACGGTAAGATAGTCAAAAGGACTTATAAATTGAAGGCCCATGATGAAAACAACGAGTGCAAAATCGGTGACAGGGTTAAAGTTATGGAAACCCGCCCTCTTAGCAAGGAAAAAAGATGGAGGCTTGTTGAGATTGTTGAAAAAGCTCAGTAGTTCTATAGGGAGGAGGTAAGAACATGATTCAAGTCCAATCGACACTCAAGGTTGCAGACAATACAGGCGCAAAGGAACTTATGTGTATCAAGGTTCTTGGTGGATCCTGGAGAAAGTATGCAAATATAGGAGATGTTATAGTTGCTTCGGTTAAAAATGCAACACCCGGCGGTGTTGTGAAAAAAGGCGAAGTTGTAAAATGTGTTATCGTTCGTACAAAAAGAGGCGTTAGAAGGACAGACGGTTCATATATAAAGTTTGACGAGAATGCAGCAGTTATCATAAGGGAGGACAAAAATCCCAGAGGAACCCGTATATTTGGCCCTGTTGCAAGGGAATTAAGGGATAAGGATTATATGAAAATTTTGTCCCTCGCACCAGAAGTTTTATAAGGGAGGAGGCGGCTTAAATTGGCTAATAAGGTACACGTTAAAAAAGGCGATACTGTATATGTTCTTTCCGGTAAGGACAGGGGAAAGAAAGGTAAGGTATTAAGTGTTGTTCCAGGTGATGGCATGGTACTTGTTGAAGGCGTAAATATGACTACAAAGCATGTCAAGCCAAGGAGCAGATATCAGCAGGGAGGCCTGGTCCATCAGGAATCTCCTATAAACAGCGCTAAGGTTATGCTTGTATGTGAAAGGTGCGGAAGCCCTACTAAAGTTGGAAAGCGCTTGCTCGAAAACGGACATAAGGCAAGAATCTGCAAAAAATGTAGTGAAATAATCGACATTATTGATGAAGGCAAAGATGATTAGTAGTACTCTTTATGAAGGGAGGTTAACAATTAATGAGCAGGCTTAAGGAAAAATATGTTAAGGAAGTAGTTCCTGCTTTGCAAGCAAAGTTTAAATATGGAAGTTCAATGGAAATTCCAAAGCTTGAAAAAGTAGTTCTAAATATGGGTGTGGGTGATGTTAAGGAAAATCCGAAGGCAATGGATGCCGCTGTTAATGACCTTGGAATTATTGCAGGTCAGAAACCGGTAATTACCAAGGCAAAGAAGTCTGTAGCGGCTTTCAAGGTCAGACAGGGTATGAATATAGGCTGCAAGGTAACTCTTCGTGGAGAAAGAATGTTTGAATTTGTTGATAAGCTTTTTAATATAGCCCTTCCGAGGGTTAGAGACTTCAGGGGAGTATCAAACAATTCATTCGACGGCAGAGGAAATTACTCCATGGGCGTGAGAGAACAGCTTATATTCCCTGAGATTGAATATGACAAGATTGATAAGGTAAGAGGTATGGATATTATATTCGTTACTACTGCCAGATCCGATGAAGAGGCAAAAGAGCTTTTAAAACAGCTCGGCATGCCGTTCAGTCAGGGCTAAGAGGAGGGAATAACGCGTGGCAAAAAAAGCGATGATTTTAAAGCAGCAAAGAAAGCCTAAATATGCAACAAGGGCATATAACAGATGCAAACTTTGCGGCAGGCCCCATGCATATATGAGAAAATTCGGGATATGCCGTTTATGCTTCAGAACACTGGCATACAAGGGACAGATACCCGGCGTAAAAAAAGCAAGTTGGTAATACATTTATTTGGAAGGAGGTTACACATATGCAAATAACAGATACTATCGCTGATATGTTAACCAGAATCAGGAATGCAAGTTCTGCTAAACATGAATCTGTTGATATACCGGCTTCTAATTTGAAAAAATCTTTAGCAAAGATTTTATTGGAAGAAGGTTATATAAGAAGTGTGGAAGAGATAGACGACGGCAAACAAGGTATAATAAGGGTAGCATTAAAATATACGAACAACAAGCAGAATATTATAACGGGGATAAAAAGAATAAGCAAGCCCGGATTGAGAGTTTATGCCGGTAAGGATGAACTTCCCAAGGTTCTTGGAGGATTGGGTATTGCAATATTATCTACGTCAAGGGGAATAATGACCGACAAAAAGGCAAGAGCTCAGGGCGTAGGCGGAGAGGTACTTGCATTTGTCTGGTAATATTGAATCATTCTGAAAAGGGTAGTGCAACTGCCCATAATATTAAGAACAGGAGGCTCGTAATATGTCACGAATCGGGAAAATGCCCATAGCTATACCCAAGGGTGTAGACGTAAAAATCGATTCAAACAACGTTGTAACTGTAAAAGGCCAAAAAGGCACTTTACTAAAAGAGTTGCACAAAGATATGATCATAAAAATCGAAGATAATAAAATAATAGTTCAAAGACCATCCGATGAAAAAATTCATAAATCCCTTCATGGTTTGACCAGGACACTGGTCAACAACATGGTGGATGGAGTTACAAAGGGATTTGAAAAGGCACTTGATATAAACGGTGTCGGATATAGAGCGCAGAAGCAGGGAAAGAAGCTCGTTCTTACTCTTGGCTATTCACACCCGGTGGAAATGGATGAACCGGCTGGGATAACCGTAGAAGTTCCCGCGCCTAACAAGATAATTGTTAAGGGTATGGATAAGCAGGCTGTTGGTGAATTTGCCGCTAAAATAAGGGCTAAGAGAGAGCCTGAAGTTTACAAGGGCAAAGGAATCAAATATGAAACAGAAGTAATAAGGCGTAAAGAAGGCAAGGCTGGCGGAAAAGGTAAGAAGTAGGAAGGAGTGAGATAAATGATAAAAAAGGTTAGCAGAAATGAAATAAGGCTTAGAAAGCATGTCAGAGTGCGCAAAAAAGTCGAGGGCACTAAAGAACGTCCAAGACTGAATGTTTTCAGAAGCTTGAATCACATATATGCACAGGTTATCGATGATACTACCGGTAATACTATTGTTGCAGCATCAACTCTTGATGAAGCACTCAAAGGCAAGGTTAAATCCGGTGGGAACAAGGAAGCTGCAAAAGAGGTAGGAAAGCTTATTGCAGAGAAAGCAAGTGATAAGGGAATCAAGCAGGTTGTTTTTGATAGAGGCGGTTATATATATCACGGAAGAGTGAAAGAACTTGCAGAAGCTGCAAGGGAAGCCGGCCTGGAATTCTAATAGAAGGAGGGAAAAGAATTGCAACGTATAGATGCTAGTACATTAGATCTCAAAGAGAAAGTAGTCAATATAGGACGTGTTACCAAGGTTGTAAAGGGTGGTAGAAATTTCCGCTTCAGCGCTCTTGTTGTTGTTGGCGATGAGAACGGGCATGTCGGGAGCGGAATGGGAAAAGCTGCAGAAATTCCTGATGCAATCAGAAAAGGGATAGAAGATGCCAAGAAGAATTTGATAAAGGTTCCCCTGGTGGAAACAACAATCCCACATGAATCAGTTGGAGAATACGGTGCAGGTAAAGTTCTATTAAAACCGGCTGGCGAAGGTACAGGTGTTATTGCAGGAGGACCCGTAAGAGCGGTCCTTGAATTGGCTGGTATACATGACATAAGAACAAAATCACTGGGATCCAATAATCCAATTAATATGGTTAATGCCACAATAAACGGACTTTCACAGCTTAAGACTGTTGAAGAAGTTGCAAGGCTTCGTGGCAAAACTGTAGAAGAAATACAGGGCTAGGAGGGGACTTTTGTGGCAAAATTGAAAATAACTCTGGTTAAAAGCATTAACAAGGCAAAAGAAGCCCAAGTAGCTACTGTCAAAGCACTTGGCTTGAAGAAGATAGGTAGCAGTGTGGAACAAAATGATAATCCTCAGATTAGAGGTATGATAGTTAAGGTTTCTCATTTAGTATCGGTAGAAGAAATATAAGGGAGGTGTAATCCATGAAACTGTTTGAACTACAACCAGCACCGGGTTCCAAGAAAGCTCCCATGAGAAAGGGAAGGGGAGCAGGTTCCGGAAACGGCAAAACAGCAGGAAAAGGACATAAAGGACAGAATGCCCGTGCCGGCGGAGGTGTAAGACCTGGTTTTGAAGGTGGACAGATGCCTCTCTATAGAAGACTTCCGAAGAGAGGATTTAACAATAAGATTTTCACAAAAGTTTATGCTGAAATAAATGTTTCGGAATTGAACGTTTTTGAAAATGAAACTGTTGTTACGACAGAATTGTTAAAGGAAAAAGGGCTGGTAAACAAGGTTATTGATGGAGTTGCTATCTTAGGTAATGGAGAAATTACCAAGAAACTTACAGTAAAGGCTGAAAGATTTACTAAGACGGCTTCAGAAAAAATAGAGGCTGCAGGAGGAAAGGTCGAGGTGATATAGTATGGGCGGAATGTTTGAAACAGTAAGAAATGCCTGGAAAATTCCCGATCTTAGAAGAAAAATACTTTTTACGGTTGCTATGCTGATCATATACAGGATAGGTACTCATATACCTGTCCCTGGACTTAACGCAGATCAGTTCAGGCAATTGGTAGAGTCCGGAGGGTCACTGTTCGGATTCATTGATATAATAACAGGTGGAGCTTTCAAATTAGCAACAATTTTCGCAATGAGTATTACGCCATATATCAACTCATCTATAATAATGCAGCTCCTAACTGTAGCCATACCAAGGCTTGAACAGCTACAGAAGGAAGGCGAAGAAGGAAGAAAGATTATAGGACAGTACGTCAGGTACGGAACTGTCGTGCTTGGCTTTCTACAGGCCATAGGTTTGTATTTTGGTATGAGAAGTGCAATAATGAATCCCGGAATCATGAGCTTTATAACGGTAACCCTCACTTTTACCGCAGGTACAGCGTTCCTGATGTGGCTCGGTGAACAGATTACCGAGTACGGGATAGGGAACGGAATTTCCCTTATAATCTTTGCAGGGATAGTATCAAGAGGACCCGGCGGTGTGCAGACTTTAATACAGTACTACAACGCTAATGCTTTTGGTCCTGGCATAATTGGTATCATTGTAATACTTTTGATACTTGCTATTTTTATAGGTATCATTGCAGCAGTTGTATGGGTAACACAGGCTGAAAGAAGAATACCCGTGCAGTATGCAAAGAGGGTTGTAGGAAGAAAGATGTACGGCGGACAGAGTACACACCTGCCTATAAAGGTTAACCTTGCGGGTGTTATACCTATTATATTCGCAATGTCAATTATGGCTTTTCCTTCAACTATATTCAGCTTTGTTTCTCCCAACTCGACAAACCCGATCGTGAGGTGGTTTGTACATGATGCACAAAAATCTTTGCTCTATGCACTGATATATGCTTTACTGGTAATGTTCTTCACATTTTTCTACTCGGTTATCCAATTCAATCCGATTGAAATTGCAAACCACATGAAGAAAAATGGGGGATTTATACCGGGAATACGTCCAGGGAAGCCTACATCTGATTATATATCGAAGGTCCTGAACAGGATAACCTGGTTTGGAGGACTATTCCTTGCTGTTATAACAATACTTCCAAATATACTGCAGATTTTCACCAAAATCAACAATGTGTGGTTTGCTGGAACTGGAGTACTGATTCTGGTTGGTGTTGCTTTGGATACTGTCAAGCAGATAGAATCACAAATGTTGATGAGGCATTATAAAGGATTTCTTGAATAGGTGAAATGAAGAATGCAGAATGATTAAAGGTTGGAGACGTAATTTTACGAAAAAACAGTTATTTATTCTACATTCTCAGTTCACAGTTAGGGATGGTGAAGGTTGTTATGAGAATGATTTTGCTGGGAGCACCGGGCTCCGGTAAGGGTACACAGGCAAAAACCCTGGTAGAAAAGTATAATATACCACAGATTTCCACAGGCGATATTTTCAGAAGCAATATAAAAAATGGTACTGAATTGGGAAAGTAAGCAAAGGAATACATTGACAAGGGTTTGCTTGTTCCCGATGAAGTAACAATAGGCATAGTAAAGGACAGACTCCAGCAGACCGACTGCAAAAACGGCTTCATACTTGACGGTTTTCCGAGGACCATACCCCAGGCTGAATATCTGGATCAGGTTTTAAAGGAAATGGGAGTAGGATTGGACGTGGTTTTAAACATCCATGTGGAAGATTCTGAAATCATTAAGAGAATGTCAGGTAGAAGAGTATGCCTTGCATGTGGTGCGAGCTATCATACATTGTATAACCCGACAAAAACGGAAGATGTATGCGATAACTGCAAATCCAATGTAATTCAAAGGGACGATGACAAGGAAGAGACAGTTCTGAACAGACTTAAGACTTATCACGATCAGACGGAACCTTTGATAAACTTCTATGGAAAGAAAGGAAAAGTTGTTACCGTCGAAGGCCAGGACAAAATTGAAGATACGACTAAGGCAGTAATTGCTGCATTGAATAGCAGGTCATAGTATATAAAAAAATCAATAGTAATTTGAAATAGTATTGAAATACCTTCAGGTATGTTATAAAATTAAAAGGTTGAAAATTTTGTTTGAACCTTGATGTTCAATGCAGGTGTTGCGTAGATGATATCTATAAAGTCAAAGACGGAAATTGAATCGATGAAAAAGGCCGGTGAGATTGTAGCGGTTGTACTAGAAAAGTTGAATGCTGCAGTAAAACCGGGAGTGACAACGTTGGAACTTGACAGGATCGCAGAGGAATACATCAGGAAATCGGGCGGCATACCTTCTTTCAAAGGCTATAAGGGTTTTCCGGGTGCCATCGATTACCCTGGAAGCATATGCGCCTCTGTCAATAACGAGGTAGTGCATGGTATACCTGGTTTAAAAGAATTAAAAGATGGCGATATTATTAGTATTGATGTAGGAGTATATATAAGCGGGTTTCATGGCGATGCAGCCAGGACTTTTCCGATAGGCACGGTTTCTGAAAAAGCAGAAAAACTGATCAATGTGACGCGGGAGAGCTTTTATGAAGGTATAAAAAAAGCTGTCCCGGGAAACAGGATTATAGATATTTCTTCTGTAATTCAGGACTATGTTGAAAAAAACGGCTTTTCGGTAGTCAGGGAATATGTAGGGCACGGTATAGGAAAAGAAATGCACGAACCGCCGCAGATACCAAATTACCGCACAAGGGAAAAGGGGCCGCGGCTTGAGTCCGGTATGACTCTTGCGATAGAGCCCATGGTAAATGAGGGCGGCTTCAATGTCAAGCTGCTTGACAACAGGTGGACTGTTGTAACAGCAGACGGCAGCCTTTCAGCTCACTATGAAAACACAATTGCAATAACGGATAAAGAACCTCTTATTTTGACAAAACTCAGTTAGCCATTAATGTATTATATTGATTTGTAGCTTAAAATAAATTGATTAGGTAAAAACATAATAAGAATTAACTGCACGGTGATTATTAGGTCTGCAACATGTGAAGACAAAAGTTTGCGAGGTTCGATGCCGAGCAAATTTTATTTGGCAGAGGTGATTTAGTTGAATGTGAGCTTGGGGGAGATAGTATTCTCCAAGGCAGGACGGGATAGCGGCAAGAGATTTGTCGTATTGGAAGTTTTAGATGAATCTTATGTGACAATTTCTGATGGTGAACTCCGAAAGGTGGAAAAGCCAAAAAGAAAAAAGCTTAAGCATCTTGTAGCTACTGGTGAAGTGATTAAATCCCTTAATGAAAAGTTGAATGCCAGATTAAAGGTTACAAATTCAGAGCTGCGCAAAGCACTGTCTGCAGCTGATACAGCGGATGAAAGTGAAAAATCCGTATAATCATGAATCATACAGGCTGATTCTATCATGTTGGTCTATATCAGAATATAAGGAGGTTTGGGGTTTTGTCTAAGGATGACGTAATAGAAGTGGAAGGTACAGTTTTAGAAGCTTTGCCTAATGCAATGTTTCAGGTAGAACTCGTAAATGGACATAAAGTGCTGGCACATATATCCGGTAAATTAAGGATGAATTTTATAAGGATTTTGCCAGGGGATAAGGTAACAGTTGAATTATCACCTTATGATTTGACCCGTGGCAGGATCACATGGAGAGCAAAGTGAAGTTAAGGAGGGTTGGAGATGAAAGTAAAACCATCTGTTAAAGTGATATGCGAAAAGTGCAAGATTATTAAAAGAAAAGGCAGAGTAATGGTTATTTGCGAAAATCCCAAGCATAAGCAGAAACAGGGTTAATAGCCCAAGCATAGAATTGGGAAAGGATAAGAGATGTTTGCTGCCATTCTTGATTCTAATTTGAATACTACATCCGGGAGCGGCTGCATGGGTAATAATATCCATGTTCCAGGATGTTTATTTAATAAATATGACAGGTCCAGTAAAAGTTTAAAGCTATGAGATTAATTGAGAATTGTGAGTTGACAATAAACGTATTATATTATTTCATTCTACATTCTCAATTCAAAATTCACAATTAATATTGTTGGAGGTGTTAAAAGAATGGCTCGTATTGCCGGAGTAGATTTACCAAGGGAAAAACGGGTAGAAATTGGGCTTACCTATATTTTTGGCATCGGAAGGTCCAAATCAAATGAAATTCTGACTAAGACTGGTGTGAATCCCGATACTAGAATAAGGGATTTGACCGATGATGAAATCAGCAGATTAAGAGAGACTATAGACAAGGAATATAAGGTTGAAGGCGATTTAAGAAGAGAGATCTCCTTGAACATAAAAAGGTTGATTGAAATTGGTTGTTATAGAGGCAGAAGACATAGAATGGGTCTTCCTTTAAGGGGTCAGAGGACCAAAACCAATGCAAGGACCAGAAAAGGTCCCAAGAAGACGGTCGGAGTTCAGAGGAAAAAGTGATAAAAAGGAGGTAGGCGCTTAAATGGCAACTAAAACTGCTGGTGCAAGAAAAGTCACCAGGAAAAGAAAAGAACGTAAAAATATTGAACGCGGTGCAGCACATATCCGTTCGACATTTAATAATACTATAGTTACTTTGACTGATACAGCCGGAAATGCTCTTTCATGGGCTAGTGCCGGTGGATTAGGCTTCAGAGGTTCAAGAAAAAGTACACCTTTTGCTGCGCAAATGGCTGCAGAAACTGCTGCAAAGGCGGCTATGGAGCATGGTTTGAAATCTGTCGAGGTATATGTAAAAGGACCTGGAGCAGGTAGAGAAGCTGCTATAAGAGCTTTACAAGCTGCCGGCCTTGAAGTCAGCCTGATAAAGGACGTGACTCCTATTCCTC
>Ga0129298_10000564_pt1 | contig 14890 bp, 14 predicted proteins | sample I19B2metaG_FD_94707 | JGI IMG/M metagenome (GOLD analysis project Ga0129298, IMG submission 94707) | Lake sediment bacterial and archeal communities from Gulf of Boni, Indonesia to study Microbial Dark Matter (Phase II) - ​I19B2 metaG | ecosystem: Environmental > Aquatic > Freshwater > Lake >... | reverse complement strand
GAGAAGAGGATCGGAAGCATAATGATTCCGGACGTAAGCAGTAAGGACCTCCTCGACGAGCTGGCAAAGATGAAGGCAATAACGCCTTACCAAGTCTCAAGTAGATTCGGCTTGAAGATAAGTGTAGCAAAGGATCTGCTGGAAGAGCTAACGAAGAGGAAAGTAATCAGATACGTCGGTGGATCCAGCCACCTGAGGATCTATACTGCAGCAGAGCCACCTAAGCCCTCTCAACCCTGATTCTAGTTGAGCTCCTGACTTTCGAGAAGATTTCGAGATTCTCGACAACCTCTCCCACGACATTCACAGGGCTATATGGCTGAGTCTTCCCGAAGAAAACGCAAAGAGCGCCGCCCCTAGGCCAGTAAGCGATGGTTCCAGGCGAGACGGTCGCTTTGGGTTTCTCGGAGCCGAGAGTCACCGGAATTTCGAAATAGACCTCATCGCCCCATAATGCGGCTCTACCCTCAAAGGGAAGCTTTCTCGCTATGGCCTCGACCGTTCTAGGCGAATATGCCCGATGGAGTTCGCCGAACGCTTCTCCAAGCCCCTCAGCGATGAACTTGATTCTGATCCTTGAGATTTCGTCGCTCATCAGAAGCCTCCGAGGGCCCTGATAGAGAATTGAAGGTAATTAAGGATCTCATTTTGGCACCGTGACCTCACTTAAGACATGCCAGTCGAGATAGTGAATCACCTCTTGTCTGGAAAAAGAGACATTTCGGAGCTTTCTCGTTGAATCGCCCTCATTTCAAGGAATGTTGGAGAAACGCTTATATTGAGATGTCCGGCAGTTAGCTGCACACTCTATTTGCGAGGGACTTTTTGAATGGCTGCAGAGCTAGCTGGACAACCCGTTCTTATCCTGAAAGAAGGAACATCTCGAACTCGCGGCCACGAAGCCCAGCACGCAAACGTCGTTGCTGCGAGAGTGATTGCTGAATCCGTAAGATCCTCGCTCGGACCGAAAGGCATGGACAAGATGTTGGTCGACAGCTTCGGTGATGTCACCATCACCAGCGACGGAGCGACGATCCTCAAAGAGATGGAAGTGCAACACCCGGCGGCCAAGATGATGGTGGAGATTGCCAAGACCCAAGACAATGAGGTCGGCGACGGCACGACAAGCGTTGTGGTGTTCGCAGGTGATCTTCTCACCAAAGCTGAGGAGCTCATCGACAAGGACGTTCACCCGACCTTGATAATAGAAGGATACCGCAGGGCTGCCGAGGAGGCGCTGAATGTCCTAGACAAGATTGCCATCGATGTACACCCCAAGGACAAGAACGTATTGAGGAAGATCGCTATCACGTCCATGGCGAGCAAACTCGTCTCTGAAAACAAGGAGCATCTGGCGGACCTCGCTGTTGACGCGATAATCCAAGTTTCCCGTGACGAAAATGGGAAGTGGAAGGCGGATATCGACGACATACTTGTTGTAAAGAAGGCCGGTGAATCGCTGAGTGACACCAACCTCGTTCAGGGCGTGGTTGTCGATAAAGAAGTTGTTCATCCCGGGATGCCCAAGAGGATTGATGAAGCCAAGATCGCTCTCCTGGACTGTCCTTTGGAGATCGAGAAAACCGAGTTCGACGCAAAGCTGAACATCGAGAGCCCTGACCAGATGAAGGCATTTCTGGATCAGGAAGAGACGATGCTCCGAGGCATGGTGAAGAAGGTCACAGGGAGCGGGGCCAACGTGCTGATCTGCCAAAAGGGCATAGACGACATGGCTCAGCATTTCCTAGCCCGAAACAGCGTCCTCTCAGTCCGACGAGTCAAGAAGTCAGACATGGAGAAGCTGGCGAAGGCCACAGGCGGCCGAGTCGTCACGGACTTAGACGACCTATCTGGAAAGGATTTGGGTTACGCGAAGTTGGTGGAAGAGAGGAAAATCGCTGACGACAAGATGACCTTCGTTGAAGGATGCAAGAACCCTAAGGCGGTGACGATACTGATCAGAGGCGGGACGGAAAGAATAGTCGATGAGGCGGAGAGATCGGTGCATGACGCGCTCTGCGTGGTGAGAGACGTGGTTCAAGAGCCGAAGATCGTGGCAGGAGGCGGCGCCCCTGAGAGCGAATTGGCCGGAGCCATCAGAAAGTTCTCAGAGAAGATATCTGGTAGAGAGCAGCTCGCGATTCAGAAGTTCGCAGAGGCTCTGGAAGGTATACCCACTGCCTTGGCAGAGAACTCGGGGTCGGATACTATAGACACAATAGTAGCTCTTCGGTCACGACACGAGAAAGGCGAAGTCTGGGCTGGTTTGGATCCGATCTCAGGTAAAGTCAAAGACATGGAGAAGCTCAGCGTTTACGAGCCCCTCTCAGTAAAGAAGCAAGTGATAAAGTCAGCTAGCGAAGCTGCCAACATGATCCTTAGGATCGACGACATTATCGCATCCTCAAAGATGAAGGGGCCAGCTATGCCGAAGGGTCCAAAGCCTGAAATGCCAAGCGGAGAAGGCGGCGACTAGATCCGGGAAACCGGTAATAATGTCGTCAAGAGTAAAGATCGGACCCCCAGAGATGACTCGGTTCGAGCGGGCACGAGTCGTAGGGGCCCGTGCTCTCCAGATCGCTTTGGGTGCTCCACTATTGATAGCTCCCCCGGCAGGGGTGACAAGCTCCATAGAACTGGCCATATTGGAATTGGAGAGCAACGTCCTCCCAATAACGATCAGACGCACACTTCCAGATGGATCCAGTCAAGATATACCGATAAGGTGGCTGCTAGGAGAAAGAGCAGAAAGACGGCGCAAGAGCAGTCGGAAGACTCGATGAAAAGCTCAGGTGCAGTCACCCGGTCTCCATCTTCAGCTGTGCAAGGACAACTGCTCGGCATGAACACCGAGGTCTGGCGTTATCTTCCTTCAGTGCATATTGAATCGCTGATAAACCATTATTTGGAACGCGGTACCGCTGCTGGATTGTGAAGGAGAGTCCGAGGGGTGGCCAACAGACCAAGAGCTGACACGAAGATGTATCTACGTATGATCACGCACTTCATGCTGGACCTTGACGGCGTGGTCTATCGAGGTGACCAGCCCATACCGGACGCGCGCCTCGCCATAGATGCCCTCGAAAGAGATGGCAGGAAGATACTCTATCTGACTAACAACTCGACGCTCTCAAGAAATCAATACGCGAAGAAATTACACTCTTTTGGAATAGAAGCTGAGCCTGAGCAGATCGTGACTTCGGGATTTGCGGCAGCGAGACTACTTCAGTCGAAAAGGAAGGATTTGCAGATCTTTATGGTCGGAGAAGAGGGACTTGCTGAGGAGCTTCGTCTCGCTGGACTTGCTCTGACGGACGGAGAATCATCGGAGCAGGTGGACGCAGTTGTTGTAGGGCTTGACCGAGGCTTCAGCTACAAGAAACTCGCTCTGGCTATGAGGGCAATTCGCCAAGGAGCTGAGTTCATCGCGACAAATCCCGATACAACTCTGCCTACTCCGGGTGGGCTCTCCCCGGGAGTTGGTGCTATCATAGATGCGATCAAAGCATGCTCCGAAAAGGCGCCAGGCATCATTGTCGGAAAGCCGAACAGGTACATTGTGGAGGTTGCGCTCGAGATTTCGGGGGCTCCCCGGACTTCAACCGCTATGGTCGGCGACAGGTTGGACACCGATATAGTTGCAGGAAATCAGTGCGGCCTCTTCACAATCTTGGTTCTTACAGGCGTCACGAAGCGGAAAGACATAACCAATGTACGGATCGATCTCGAACGACCTAACTTGGTCGTGAGAAATCTGTCTGAACTTGCGCGAAGAGTATCCGAGAACTCTCCTTGACATGTTTCCACAGCCGCCAAAATACATAAAATCAATGAGCGCTCTTGGCCAATTTAGTGAAGGAGATGAGTAGAACTGTCGACACTGAAGGGACGAGACTTCCTAACGGTCTCAGATCTTGACAGAAATGAGATAACTGAGATCCTCTCCTTGTCCATGGATTTGAAGCGCAGGAACGGCTATTCCCGAGCGATGAAAAGTAAGTCGCTCGCTATGCTATTCATGAAGACTTCTACAAGAACAAGAGTCTCGTTTGAAGTTGGCATGGCCCAGATGGGTGGGCACGCAATCAACTTGAACTGGGCTGAGACGAACTTCACAAAGGGCTCAATCGAAGATGAGTCCAAGGTTCTGGGGTTGTACTGCGACTGCGTCATGGCCAGAGTCTTTGAACATGAGATCGTCGAAAGGATCGCCAAGGGTTGCGACAAACCCGTGATAAACGGGCTGAGCGACCTACATCATCCCTGCCAAGCGCTGGCTGATATGATGACCGTTTGGGAGGCAAAAGGGCGGTTCAAGGGCCTGAAGATCGGATGGCTAGGCGACGGGAACAACGTCTGTCACTCCCTGATGGAAGCTTCCTCGCTTCTCGGAGTCGATATGACGGTAGCCACTCCAAGAGGATACGAGCCCAAGATCAAGGGATCCGCTAGACTGACCAACAAGCCTGACGAAGCAGCCAAGGACGCCGACGTTCTGGTCACCGACACATGGGTCTCACTGGGCCAGGAATCGGAGAAGGACAAGCGACTGAAGGTATTTCCGCCCTATCAGCTGAACGGTCACATGTTGTCCCTGGCCAAGAAGGACTGCATAGTCATGCACTGTCTACCCGCGCAGCAAGGGAAAGAGATAACCTCAGATGTCTTTTATGGCCCAAACAGCCGGATCTTCCAAGAATCCGAAAACCGCCTTCATACAGAGAAAGCGCTTCTTCTCAAGCTCATATGAGCGAGAGCAGTGCAACAAGTGCACGAAGAAGCTTGAAAGGTATCGGTCCATCCAGTGTTCACTATGGCTCGCCAGTATCCACGGTCCCCTGTACCCGCTGTGGGAGTACTCATCCGACGGGGAGACTTCATACTTCTTGCCAGAAGACTTAACGATCCGGGGAAAGGGCTATGGTCAATCCCTGGAGGGATCATTGAGATCGGAGAAAACTCGAGAGACGCGGCCGTCAGGGAGGTGAAGGAGGAGACTGGACTGACCGTTGAAATCGACAGCGTATTGGAGGTGGTGGATAACATTGTGCAAGACGACTTTGGGAGAATCCGCTTCCATTACGTAATTGTCGAGTACCTTGCACGTTCAGAGTCAGGTGAGCCACAAGCAGCGTCTGACGTGTCCGAAGCCAGATGGGTGCCCATAACCGAACTCAAGACTTACCCGCTGACCAAGTCGCTGAAGCTGCTTCTTACAAAGTTGAAGTGGTTGGACTAGCGGCTCGACAACCAATTACTCGGATATGTCTACGACCGTTGCTGAGCTAGTACGGATTAAGTCGAGGGCCGAGATCTCCAGCAGTTTATCTGTATCCCCTCCGCCGCAATAGACGACTTTCTGGCTCAATACAGCGTGGTCAGCATAAGTGGCAATTCTTCTTTGGTGTCCGATGGGAGGCAGGGCACCCACTCTGTATCCTGTGTACCTTTCCACTTCCCGCTCTCGAGCGATTCTGAGTCGTCGGGCGCCTGAGGCTGTCTCGAGTTTCGGAATGTTGACTCTACTGTGTCCTGAAACAAGAGCTAGAACTGGTCTCCCATTCTCATCTACGAACAGAATGCTCTTCAGGATCTGCTTTCTGTCTATCCCGAGTGCTTGGACGGCCTCGGCTACCGTTGTCGTGGGTTTCTCGAACAAGAGGATCTTGCCATGAATGCCTTCCTGCCTTAAATATCCAAGAAGCATTTCGCTCGACAACGCGTGCTCACGACAGCTGCATTGAAGTTGGGAACTTGAGGGCTACGTATCAGCGTTCCGCTCGATATAAGGCAACTTCCGTGTCATGAAGAAGGCGGCTTCACCATCAAAGTAGTAGCCTTCAATTCTTCTACCCACGCTGAAGCCCATCTTTCTGTAGAGGTCTAGAGCTGGCTCATTTGTTGTCCGCACCTCGAGGTAGCACTCAGAACATCCGTAGCCATCCATGGCCTTCATAGCCTCCTTCATGAGTTCCGTTGCTATGCCTTTTCTCCGACTGTCCGGCAGAACAGCCAGTGAGACCACATGACCTTTCTTCGGAATTCCGAATCGCTTGAGGTCCGGAAACCCCAGCTCGATCCTGCACATGACATACGCGACTATGACGCCATCCTCTTCGGCGACGATGAACGTGTTAGGATACCTCTCGTGCAGTTCCTTGAAGAATGACGACTCATAATTCTCCGGAAGGCATTTCCGGTTTATATCCATCACTTGGTTCAGATCTTCAACTCTGAACAGCCTTATGGTGACGGCGCTTTGAGTCAAAGGGCTCCCTCGAGCAGGAGAGGCAAGACTTTTCCAAGAGAGATGGCGTAAACAATGAAAGACGATTCAATATAAGCCTTCTATTATGGGCTTGAGCCCCCGTTTCCAAGGGCCACTATCGAGAAACTCAAAAGGGTTATGAGATGGCTGAAAGGTCTTCCTCCCACTTGGAATGGTGGCACTAGCTGAGGCTTCTAATGTTCAAGCTAGGAGAGGAGAGCGAGCTCGGAGCATTTAGTCAACGGTGAAACTAGGCAGTACTCGAATACGAAACACATGATCTTCAAGATAGTAGGCATCGTCAAAGTGCTTTCTGCATGAACATAACAAGGTAATTGCGGAGTGATTCTGATTCTATTCTAGTTTCTCTCTGGGAAGAACGAGAAAGCGATCGCCTACACTGATGTCAAGCTGCTTTCCAGTCTTCCTTTCTCTTGCTCGAACTATGAGAATCATATGGTTCGGGAAGTGTGTCTCATCGAATCCCAGAAGGATTCCAATGTCCAGATCGGATACTCTAATTGCATCTTCGACGACGACGACTCCGCCATGGGTTATCTCGACAAAACCCACGTACGCGACTCTGTCTATCAACCCTCTCTCATCCGTTCTCTCCTGATCTGTGATGGCAATTTCGTGAACGGAGTGGGATGTTAGCACTCTCGACCTCGGTGTGATCGGTCTGAGCCCTCTATTCTCGAGAGACAGATCCAATACGGCGACTATGTCACCTTCGACGGTCCTTCTGGCGACGTATGGACTCTTCGTCACCAATCCTGCGGCGTACGGTTCCACCATCTCGCTTCACGGATAATTGTGCATTCTTCGGTTATTAGGACTCTCGAGGATGTCTTGGTAGATCACTGCTTCTTGCTACCCTCAGCGAAGCGTTAATTAGATCTGCCTCGAATTGGAGCTTCGCCGTTTCAGCTAGGAGTCAGAGGAATTGGGTATTCCCCCGCCCCCACCTATAATGTCCCCAGAGCTACTGGATGAGATTAGGGGATATGTGGAGCGCGAGTTTCAAATAGAGCAGATGTACGTGGAGTTCGGCATCCCGACCTGTATCATTGCTGAGACCGATACGAAGGAGCGGTTCTCCAGTCTGGCTGCCTCAATGAAGGCGCGGGGGCTGACACCCGTTCTGAGGCGCGATTCGGGCAGGCTAGTCATCAAGGTCTTTCCACGTCTCCAATCGAAGCCGTCGAAAGTCATGATCAACGTAATCCTCTTGATCGCGACCGGGATCACCATCTTCTTGGACGGATACATCTCATGGGCGAACAGCCCCGTATTGGAGCAACTTATGCCAGGCTACAGTCGGTTCCTGCTCACAGGAGTATACGCCGTGAGCCTCTTGGCCATAGTGGGGCTGCATGAAGTTGGACACAAACTGGCATGCATAAAGAGCAAGATAGAAGCGACACTGCCCTACTTCATCCCTGGAATACCAGGGCTGGGATTTGGCACCTTCGGAGCTGTCATAATGCAGAAGGAGCCGCCTGTCAACAGGGAACAGCTATTCGATATGGGGTTCAGTGGCCCCCTCGTAGGTTTCGTCCTCAGCACGATAGTGGCTTCGATTGGAATCAGCCAATCTTTCTTGGTGTCTCAGAGTGATGTGGAGCAGTGGGCTCAACAAGGTCTGGTGGGATCACTGCCAAGCTCTATTCTGCTGGACCTCCTAGCGGGCTTTATCAAACCGGCCCCGGCTGGGCAAGTCCTTCTATTCCACCCCGTGGTGCTCGCGGGGTGGTTCGGCATGCTCCTGACCTCGCTGAACCTGTTCCCTGCATGGCAGCTGGATGGAGGTCACGTAGCGAGAGCAGCATTGAGCGAGAAACCGTTCGTCTATTTATCCTACTTGGCTTTGGCTGCCATGTTCCTTGCGGGGTATCAATTCATGGCATTGCTGATCTTCATCATGATGTGGAGATCGAAGACGGTGGGCCCCCTCGACGACGTGTCACCGATCGGCAACAGCAGGAAACTGCTTTCCATCGCAATGGCTGCGATCTTCTTCCTCTGCTTCACTCGGATCTAGACTCTGTGAAGGGTGCAGTCAAAGTCCCATACGGGATGGTAGCCACTTTCGAACCCTTTCCAAGAGCGGTTAGCGATGACTTTAACGCGTCGTTCACAGTGCGTGAAGTCTTCAGTCTGAAGGTCCCACTCGAATAGTAGTCCGGTAGAACGGATACGAGTACTACTCTACCTCTCTCGGCAGCTTCGACGACCTGAAGAGCTTGGTGTCCCTCCAGTCGGAACTTCCTTTTGAGCTCTCTCGAAGGGTTGTCTGTGTGGGTCAAAGTACTGCCCCACTCGACGAATTCTCTCGAGCCTGCCCCTTCGGAGCACTCACAGGCTGCAATCACTGTTCCGTCTCGACGTACTGTGGTGCTTGCACCAGCAATGCACATTGACGCTGTCTGAAGTGAACGATCAAATGGATGGCCTCCGGCACTGGTGATGACGATACTGGGGTGTTTCTCAACATGAGTTTGGAAGACTTCTCTACACTTCTCTAGAGATTCTTTGTCTACTCTCTCCATATCACCAGCAAAGCAGTACGCCATTCTGCCTTCGCGGTCGGGTACGCCGTTGACGGCGAAATCCACTCCGACCAGTCTGGCTGCCTCAAGCATGTCTGCCCTGATGGGATTTCCTTCGACTGCTCCGAGCTTAACCTGCGGATCGTCAAACGAGGACCAGCTACGGCTGCTTCCGTGTGATCCACAGATACCTGGCAAGACGACATTCAGAACGCCAGAGAACCCGTACAGACCACTGGGTATCGAGTAGCCGACGAGTATCTTCAGGTCGGAAGAGGCGAAGGCTTGGTTAATGGCAACCCTAGTTCCGAGCTTGGTCTCTCCGACGGCGGCGAGATTCTCGGATTCGGGGTCGTGGATGATTATCTGAGATGGATCGAGTCCTCCAGTCACTGGGATCGTGTCATTTGGCGACGAAAGGAGTCCTCTTGCTAGGATCACCTTCGATTCCCTAAGGCTGACTCCGGCCAGATTCAGCTCATTCAGTACCGTCGAGAGAACCTGTGTGGTGAAGGTCAAGTCCGGGCCTTGATCGATGGCAACAGCCGCCCTTGTCTTTCCTCTTGCAATGTCTCCTAACTTGGGGGCTCCGAGGGAGTCTGAGAGGGCGTTACCTACGGTCAATCCTAGATCAGAAACGGCGGGTAAGGGCTTTGGCGCTATTTCACCGATGAAGTTCTCGTCTGGTATGTTGACTGCCACTTCGGTTCTGCCGTATGGTAGCCACACTTCGACCATCTATATGGACCCTCATGCACTCGTTACTCTTCTCGCGAGCCCAATGGTTTTTCAGCTGTGTGCCGGACTCGTTCGAGTCTGTGAAGAGGCGATCTTAAGGAGAATATAACACTTATTAACGCGCCGAGTCGCAGCGTCTCCCGCGAATCGCTTTTTTCTAGAACTAGACAGAGTGTACTCAGGCGACGATGTTGGCCGATGAACCATCGATGTCCACGGATTCATCGGGACTGTGCTTCCTGGAATCAAGATCGGTCTGTTCTAGCGCCCTTCCAGATGGTGAATAAGGACCCGTTTGACGCTTCCACTTTCATGCACATTCCCAAATAGCGGCATAAAGAACCACATCCTAGGTATACGATCGAGGATTTGCCTAGAAATCGCCAGTAACAAAACTGATTTTTGAAAAGGTCGTCGGAAGACCGATACTTCTCGAGTCGTATCAAACCGAATAACTGGCTCGCACTATCCAGAGTGGAGAGAAAAATGGCCCTCGGATGGATCGTACCTCCTCCCTTAAGCAGAGTCACAAAGTCAAACCAAGACTTCGCCAAGGAAAGAGAGGACATGGTCACGCGATTGATCCAACGAGGCTTCCTCAAGTCTTCTCTGATCGCTCAAGCTACAAGAAGAGTTCCGAAAGAGAGCTTCACATCCATCGGGTATCGAGACTACGCATACCACGAGCTGCCTTTCCCTTTACTAGGCGACGGAAGGAATCAGACCATCTCCTGCCCCCACAGCCACCCACTCTTCTACGAAGCCCTCGAGTTGAGGCGAGGAGACAGGTTCCTTGAAATTGGCACAGGTTCAGGCTATGGAGCAGCCTTGGAGAGAGATCGTCGGCGACGACGGAGCAGTGACCACAATTAAGATAGAACCAAGAACCTACAACTTCGCCAAGAAGAACCTTCTTGCTTTGGGTTATCACGACATACTATCGATCCTAGGAGATGGCTCAGAAGGTTATTCGCCGGGGGCGCCCTACGACAAGATCTGCGTCACGGCAGCCTCCCCGAAGGTGCCATCTCCTCTCATACAACAGCTCCGTATCCGGGGAAAGATTGCCGCCCCGATCGGACACCCTAGAAGCCCATAGAATCTGACAATCATGGAGAAGAGAAGGCATTCGATCCTAAGAAGCTCGATCATAGAACAGGTACTATATGTGCCCCTTTTCGGAAGATATGGATGGTCTGTCAAAGAGAGGTCAGACTCGGCTTGAATCGAGAGCGCGCTCGAGAAGGGGAATGTGGATGCCTCGCGACGTCCTTGAGCGCACTATTCCAGAAGCCAAGGTGATCTCCAAATCACAGGCTACAGTGAGAAGAATGAGGAATTCATAGTTAGGGCCTCAGTGGGGATTGCCGTTGCAGAAATCGGGTTAACAATAATTATGACAGATCTTCCACGGGACAACTGGAGAAGATCAACGCTTCGCCCTACGAACTCTCGAGGACGCATCTTCTGATGCTGCTTGGGGCCTCAACACCCTCTCTAGGCAACGCCTATGGTAACGTCTGCCGTTGAACATCACTGCCTCTTCGTCCTCCCTGATCTCCCCCTCGCAGAACCAGCAATCCACCAAGATCACATTCGCCCATCTTGATATGGATGCTAGGTGAGGTCGCCAGTTGCGAGAAGGACTGCTCTTCCTGTCAGATTCTTCGGGTCCGAGGAGAGTATCTCTGGAAGACCGACATTCGTCTCTGGGCCTTCAGGGCTGCTTGGGTGAGAAATCGGGGACATGGGAGGAGCGTTGGGAAGGGTCTTTTCCACGGTCTTAACCTCGACACAGACCTCAAAGGGGGAGCACCAGTCGAGTTTGGGGCATCTAGGACACAAGCGTCTTTTTGCTGCATCGCGAAGTTGACGTCTCTCAGCTTCTCGATCCTCATCTCGATATTGGTAGTCGAGATCTAGCGCGATTTCTGTTTCCCCCTATTCCTCTTTCCTTCATGGCTTTCCGTGAGACGTGTGCAAAGCATCTTTTGCCTGATCTATGAGGTCTTGGGCTTCGGCGAGTAGACTTGTCGCTTCCTGGCCGCTCGCTGCTCTCGCCTCGTTCAGCTTTTCTTCGGCATCGTCCAGCAGGTCGTTTGCGGTGGTTATTTGCGGTTCGGGAGCCCTGTCTGCCTGTTTTCTGAGGGCTTCGAGTCTATTCTCGATCGATTTGAGGTAGCCGCTGACCTTCGCCTCGTTTGTTGCCCTACGGAGGTGCGCTATCTCGTCCAGGGTCTGGTTGAAGGTGCTTCTTATGTGCCCGATGAGCTGCGCTGTCTCGTTGATCTTTCCTTCTCTGAGAAACGCCATGGCTGTCTGCAGCTTGTCGTAGGATATCATCCATGTTGCATTGAGCTCCTTGACTAGGTCAGGATTTGATTCGTTGGCTGCGAGTAAGATCTGCTGGATCCTGTTTAGGAAGGACTCTGCGCGTTCCAAGGAGTTGTTGAGGGCACGCCTCTCCTCGCCGGGGGTTTCAGGCTGCTCCCCTAGCTCGCCTTCAGCCTGTCTGATCGCGTCCTTGAAGGCGTGCATCGCTTGCAGCGTCAATCTGTGGGCTGCTGTGTAGTTGCCTATGGTGTAGTTTCCTTCGGCCTGTCCGAGAAGCGCATTACCCAAGGTGTAGTTTGCCTGAGCCTGTGGATCGCTCAAGGCAGCTATGCGCTCATAGGCCGTCTCGTTTGCTCCTCTCGCAAGTCGTAGGAGCTGCTCAGCCGAGGTCCTCTGCCTCGTCGCGGCATCCGCTGCCGCTACGGTGGTGAAGGCTGAGATGGAGACGAGTGCGAGTAGGATGCAGGCGAGTGGTTTGTTATGGATTGTTGCCACTCTTTTTCACCTTTGTGCGGGTCTATCTTGCGTTTTCCGGGTATTTGCTGAACGCGGTGAAACGATCTGGAACGATCGTTCCACTGTATAATACCTGTCACTTCACGTTGTCACGTTCCGTAAGGCATTGTAGGGTTTGTGTAGAGTTTGTGTCAGCGCGCGTTGAGGACGACCGAAAGCAAGAAGGATCAATCATCGACTAGGAGAGAGGTTGAGAGGCATGTTTCTTCTTTCGGCCGAGGATAACATCTTTGGGACAAGCGCATTGAAGCGGACTCTCCTTGCCATGTTGGGTGCTTTCAACCTTCTATCTGGTCTGGCTCTCCTCTTCTTGGGTGGACGGTACCTCTTCGCGATGTACAGCTTGATAGATATGCCTCCGCCGATTTGGATTGGCTGGTTCGTAGACGACCTCTTTGGATTCGGTATGTCCGCCAAATCAAGCCAAGTAGTCGTCTGGGCGATGACGACCCTCGGCATCAGCCTTGTGGTAGCCAACATCGACTATCTCCACACCAAGCTCAAACCCCGGCTCTCAAGGTGAATGTCGTCGAGCGCGCGCAGACATTTTCTATCCCAGATCTGCGCGCTTCTCGCGTGAGAAGTTCACACCATCAGCGAAGATGATGCTATAGATGTGTCATCGATTGTCTGAGAATTCGATAGTATTGATATGTACTTGGTGTTGGAGTTCACATAACATACCCGTGGATGGCAGTGCATGGGTTGGATGCATGGGAAAGCATGGATGGAAACACAAAAGAGACATCAAGTGAACCTCGCCGCGCCTTCCACGGGATTCCATGGCCCGTGACCATGAAGAAATCAGCAATACATATTAGCGCAGAAGCCGAACTCGTCTCGAGCGCCTTCAAACTGCCATTCAGGAGAACTAGATTGAGTAGGGAGAAAGATGAACTCTGCCAGCTGCTCATCAGAACCGATGCGTTGAAGTTCGGGAACTTCATACTCACCAGCGGGAAGCTCAGTCCGTACTACATTGATCTGCGCATCTTTCCGAGCTTCCCTGAGGCTTTTTCAAGAGTCATAGCGATGTATCTGGCGATTATCAAGCGAGAGATCGGCCTAGACAGATTCCAGAGAGTCGCAGGAATACCTGTGGCCGGATTGCCCTTTGCGTCCACAGTGGCATACGAGTTGAGGAAGCCCCTGATCTACGTGAGAAAAGAGGCGAAGCTTCACGGACGAGAAAGACGCGTTGAAGGGGTCCTCAATCCCGGAGATCACGTCCTGCTGGTCGATGACCTGATCACCACTGGAACGAGTTTGGTTCAGGCTGCCGATGCTGTAACTTCGGAAGGCGGAGTGGTGCAGGACGCTGTCGTGCTCATTGATAGAATGGAGAATGGCAAAGGGACACTGTCAAAGAGAGGAATCAAGCTGCATTACTTGACGGATATCCAGGATATTGCCAAGACGCTCCACAGGCTTCAGATAATTGATTCGAACCAATACAAGGCGATCCTCAAGCAGGTGTCGGAGGCGGCCAGTGTCGAGCCAACCGCCTAAGGGCAGCTGCTATGGATCTATTAGCGCGCGCTAGAGTGCCTTGAACTCCTCGAACCATTTCAAATAGTACTTTATCATGTCGACTGAGACGCTAGGCTTCCTCTCCTTGAAGATCTCTTGGAAATCCTCCATCTCGATCTCCCGTGGCATGGCCTTCTCGTCTCTGCAGGATTCAGACTGGAAGAACTCGCGAATCACTTTGATCTGTGCTGCCTGCAGGATGTCTCTGACGTCGCTTCCTGAATAGCCGTCGGTAAGTCCGGCGAGTCTCTCAAGATCGACCTCGGACGCGAGTTTGAGAGTCTTGATCGAGTTCTTGAACATCTGGAGTCGTGCTTCTCTGTCTGGCATCGGGATGTAAATTCTCTTCTGGAATCTGCGTATGAACGGGTTATCGAGCGCCCACGGCTTGTTAGTCGCCCCGACGAGGTAAACGTGAAGGCTCTTGCTCTTGTCGCTTATGCCGTCCATCTCTTTCAGAAACTGGTTTCTCGTTCTGATCTCTCCACCCACTTCCTCGCTTCTCATCCCGACGAGAGAGTCGATCTCGTCTACAAAGAGGATAGCTGGAGTTCCATCTTGTGACGATTGTCTGGCGTTTGCGAAGAGTTGGGCGACGTTTTTCTCAGACTCTCCAAGCCACTTCGACATTATGGATGCGGCGTCCACAACGTAGAAGCTTGCGTTGATTTCGGTCGCAGCGGCAGCTGCAAGCAGTGTCTTTCCACATCCTGGGGGACCGAAGAGCAGTATGCCTCGAGGCCATCCCATCGTGAACAGGTCAGGCCTCCTCGTAGGGTAGATGATCGATTCTTCAATAGCTCTCTTTGCGACCTCGAGGTCAGCGACATCTTCCCATCTTACGTTCGGCTTCTCCTTCAGAACCAGCTGGTCAAACTTCGCCGTCTCTGAAGGTTGTGCCTTTTCGAGGGGCTCTCCGTGCGATACTTGCCCCTGTAGTTCTCTTATTCTT
>Ga0129298_10000562_pt1 | contig 14908 bp, 12 predicted proteins | sample I19B2metaG_FD_94707 | JGI IMG/M metagenome (GOLD analysis project Ga0129298, IMG submission 94707) | Lake sediment bacterial and archeal communities from Gulf of Boni, Indonesia to study Microbial Dark Matter (Phase II) - ​I19B2 metaG | ecosystem: Environmental > Aquatic > Freshwater > Lake >... | reverse complement strand
GGAGCCTGGCAGTCGTCACCACCGGCGAGCAGGTATTCCGCGAGACCCCTTTGCGGGGAGCGATCCTCACCCGGGTGGCAGCAAGCCACATCCGCGTCGGCACCTTCGAGCAGCTGGCCAGTTACGGCGACCGTGAGGGGCTAGGGGTTCTGGTCGACTACACCATCCGCCGTCACTTCCCGGAGCTGGCGGGTGCCGGGAACCAGGCCCTGGCCCTCCTCCATGCAGTCATGGAGCGACAGGCGGAGCTTGTTGCCCAATGGTACAGGGCAGGCTTCATCCATGGGGTGATGAACACCGACAACATGGCCCTTAGCGGAGAGACCATCGACTACGGCCCGTGCGCTTTCATGGATGCCTACGATCCGGCAACTGCCTTCAGCTCCATCGACCGGGGGGGGAGATATGCCTTCGGCAACCAGCCAGCCATCGCCCAGTGGAATCTCGCCCGCTTCGCCGAAACCCTGCTCCCCCTGCTCCACCCTGACAAAAAGAGTGCCATTGAAATCGCCACTGAAGCGATTGCCGCCTTTCCGGGGCTGTATCAGCGCCGATACCTGGCCGCGATGCGAGCCAAGCTGGGTCTGTTCAACGAGGAGGGGGGGGACGCCCCCCTGCTGTCGGACTTTCTGGAGTGCCTTAAGCGCCTGGGGGGGGACTATACCAACTCCTTTCGCGCCCTGGCAGCCGGGGCACCGACCGACTCTACCCTGTTCCGGGACGAGGGGTTCATCGCCTGGCACCGACGCTGGCAGGAGCGGCTGGCACGCCAGCCCCACCCTCCGGAGGAGTCCCGCCTGCTCATGCTGTCCAGCTCCCCCGGGGTCATCCCCCGCAATCACAAGGTGGAGGAGGCCCTGGAAGCGGCAGTGGAACGGGACGACTACTCGGTCATGGAGGCCCTGCTGCGGGTCCTCTCCCACCCCTACGAAGACCCGCCCGAACAGGGTGGGTACCACCTGCCTCCCGAACCGGGTGCCCCCCCTTACCGGACTTTTTGCGGGACATAAGCACCGGCAACATTTTGGGGGGGCATGAAAACAAGAAACTGACTCTACAGGAGCTCTCCCTGGTTCCGTTGCTACTAGGCCCTGGTTTCACGGGCACAAACTGGCCAATGGGCAATCTTGAATAACTTGACGGCGCCCAGCCCCCCCACGACTGACCGAGTCAATACAGCATCGCTCCATTACTCCCTAAAGTTTCAGGGATAAGGCATGTGGGGTTGTCGTGCCGAACAATCCTGGTAAAGTATTAACTTATCAGGAGGTGTGACGATGCGACCCTTCCTTCCTGAAGAACGGCTCGGCTCTCTGCTGGCGTTGCTCGGGCACTGGGGTGAGGTGTACGGCCCGGTAACTACCGGCGACGGCGTCACCGCCTTTCGCCCCGTCTCCGACCCTGGCCAACTGCGGCTAGAATACCGTCGCACCCTAATCCCCCCCAAGCGTTTTCTCCTGCCGCCAAGGGAGACCATCCTCACCTACAGCCCCGACGCGGGGTATCAGCCGCTCGATACGGCCCAGCCTGCGCTGGTCCTCTTCGGCTTGCACCCCTGCGACCTCCAGGGGATTGCCTATCTTGACCGGGTCTTTCTGGAGGGGGTTGTCGATACGTCTTACCGGAGAAACCGGCAAGCCCTGACCATCATCGGTCTCTCCTGCGAACCGGATGAGTTCTGCTTCTGCGGCGCGGCCGGCGCGGACCTGCCGGCGGGCTGCGACCTCTTCCTCCAGCGGACGCCAGCAGGCTTCTTTGTCACTGCCGGCACGATGAAGGGTGAGGAGATATGCGACAGGTCCGCCCAGCTCTTCACCCTTCGGCAGCCTGCCGGCACGACGCCGTGGCACCATCCGCTCGCCGACGCCATCTGCCGGGGGTGCGCCGCCGGCGAGACTTTTCCAGACAACCCGCTCTGGGACCGTTTTGCCGAGCGGTGCCTCGGGTGCGGCGCCTGCTCGGCCTGCTGCCCTACCTGTTACTGCTACGATGTCCTGGAGCAAGGCGGGCTTGACGGGCAGGCGGCCGAACGGCTGCGGGAGTGGGACAACTGCCTCTTCAAGTCCCACGGCGAGGTGGCAGGCGGTGTGAACTTCCGCCGCAGCCGTCGTGAACGGCTGCAGTACCGCTTTCTGCACAAGTACTACGGTTTCGGAGCGCTGCGCGGGGTGATCTCCTGTGTCGGCTGTGGCCGCTGCAGGGCTGTCTGTCCGGTGGAGATCGACCTGGCAGCACTTTTCGAGGGGGAAGACCATGACCGGCAGTGACAGCAGCATGATCCCGTTCATGGCAGAGATCGTCGCCAGCACCCCCCTTTCCGCCGACACGAGCCTGTTCCGCCTGAGGCTCGACCAGGGGATTGCGGACTACTTGCCGGGGCAGTTCTTCCAGCTCTCGGTGCCGGCCGGCGGCGAGTTTCCCGTGTCGCCGGCCAGTGCGGCCGACGGTGGTGGGGAGCTGGAGTTCTGTGTCAGGCGGGTCGGTCAGGTTACCTCCCATCTCCACTCCCTCGGCCCCGGCGGACGGGTCGGCCTTCGCGGCCCTTTCGGCAACGGCTTTCCCGTGGCAGAGATGGCTGGCGCGCAGATCCTGCTCCTGGCCGGAGGGCTCGGCATCGCCCCGCTCCGCTCTCTCCTGCACTACATCCTTCGTGAGCCGGAGCGGTATGCCTCGGTGACCCTTATGTACGGAGCGCGGGAGCCGGCAGCCATGCTCTTTCGTGACGAACTGGTGGCTCTGGCTCGACAGGAGCGGTTCCGCCTGCTGCTGACCGTCGATTTCGTGCGCGACGAACCGGTGGACGGGAGGGTCTGCACGGTCGGCCTGCTCCCGGCACTGCTCCGTGGGGTAAAGGTCGAGCCGGCCGCCACATGGGCGGCGATCTGCGGTCCGCCGCCGCTCTATGCCTGCCTGGTCGCCGAACTGGCCAGCCTCGGCTTTGCCGACGAGCGAATCTTTATCTCCCTGGAGCGCCGCATGAAATGCGGAGTGGGCCACTGCTGCCACTGTGCCCTGGGACAACTCCTCTGCTGCAGCGATGGACCGGTGTTCCGTTACAGCGCCATCAAGGGGATCACGGGAGCAATATGATCCGTCCGCAACTCGCCATAGCCGGGCTGACCGCCTGTTTCGGCTGCCAACTGACGCTGCTGAACTGCGAAGCTGAACTTCCGGATATCGCCGACCGCTTCAATTTTACCTACTTCCCCATGGGGATGTCGTCCCCTGATATCACGGCCGATTTCGATGCTGCCCTGGTGGAGGGGGCGGTCTCCACCCCCTGCGACCTGGAGACCCTCGTCACCCTGCGCAACCGGAGCAGGCTCCTGATAGCCATCGGTACCTGCGCAATCTTCGGCGGAGTGGCGGCCATGTGCAACGAAGAACCGCGCTCCCGCCTGCTCCGGACGGTCTACGGTCCGGCAGCGGACGGTCTTGCCAGCTTCAACCCCGCCCCCCTCGAACGGTTCGTCACCGTCGACTTCGCCGTTACCGGTTGCCCTCCTGAGAGGGGAGAGCTATTGGCCACCCTGGCGGCGCTCCTGCGCGGCACATTTCCCGCCCTGCCGGCGTATCCTGTCTGCCTGGAGTGCCGAAGCAGGGAGAATGCCTGCCTGCTGATCGAGCGCAACGAGCCGTGCCTCGGCCCGGTAACCCGGGCTGGATGCAATGCCCGCTGTCCGGCGATGGCCGTCCACTGTGAGGGGTGCCGCGGTCCGGTGGCGGAAGCCAATGTGGCTGCAGAGCTGGAACTGCTTATCGCCAAAGGGGTCAGCCGTGAGGAGCTTGTACGGCGGCTCCGCCGCTTCTGCCCGGAGTGGGATTATGAGCAGCGTGCTTAAGATATCCCCGCTGACGCGGGTTGAGGGTCATGGAACGGTCCACGTGCACTTTGCCGACGGCCGCTTCGATCGGGTCGAACTCGCCTTCGTCGAAGCCCCCCGCCTGTTCGAGGCGTTACTGGTCGGCAAACGCTTTGACGAACTGCCGGAGATCATCTGCCGCATCTGCTCCATCTGTTCGTCGGTCCACCGGGTTACGTCACTCTACGCCATAGAGCAAGCCTTTGGCGTAGAGGTCAACCAGCAGACGGAGCTGCACCGGGAACTGATAGTCAATGGCGGCCAGATCGAGAGCCATGCCCTCCATCTCTTCTGCCTGGTCCTTCCCGACTATTACGGTCTCCGGGGCTTTGCCGACCTGGCAACGGTGGCGCCGGGTCTCCTGCAAGCCGGCCTGCGGCTAAAGGCGGCCGGCAACCTGATCCAGGAGATGGTCGGTGGCCGGCTCATCCACCCGGCCAATCTTCTGATAGGCGGCTTGGGGAAGCCGCTGACGACGGCCGGACTGCACCGGCTGCGCTCTGCCCTGCAGGAGGTGCTGCCAGTGGCGGCCGACGCCATCGAGCAGTTCGCCTCTCCACTTCTCGCCGAAGTATCCCTGCCGTTCCCCAGCTTCATGGCTGTCGCCAACCGACCGTCGCACTCCGGGGGCGAAATCGTCTGTGGCAACGGCAGCTCGTTCCCCATCGTCGACTATCGCAACCGGTTGACTGAGACGATCGTTCCCCACTCCCATGCCAAGCAATGCACCGTTTCCGGGGAGTCGCCCACCGTCGGAGCCCTTGCCCGGCTCAACCTCGGGGCACGGCTTGGTCCCGTTGCCATCGCATCCCTGAACAGGCACGGGCAGAAACTGGTCGGGGACGGCATCACTGCCAATTCACTGGCCCAGGCGGTGGAACTCCTTGCAGCGGTGGAACGAGCCCTGGAGATCGTAGAGCTGCTTCTTGCAGCCCCCCCCACCGACTGCATGCAGGTTGCCGTTACGCCGTGCCAGGGGACCGGCACGGCGGCCATGGAGGCACCTCGTGGCACGTTGATCCACCACTTTGCCTTTGACAGTCGCGGCATCTGCACGGCAACTGATATCATCACCCCGACGGCCATCAACCAGAGGGCAATGGAGCGGGACCTGGGACTAATGGCCCGGTCGCTGGAAGGGGTTGATCGCCAGGAGCTGGCACGACAGCTGGAGATGCTGGTTCGGGCTTACGACCCTTGTATCTCCTGCGCGGTGCATTGATGCAGTACAGGACGATACCGGGGGCTGCGGTAAACCGTCCAACCAGGGCCTTCCCTTAGGCACCGGATGGGGCTGAGAAACGCCCCGGTGCGGGCAACGGGTCACCCCGTTCAGCAGGAGTTGAAATCAATTCAAGCGGAAACGGTTTGGACGCCTGGGATATGGAGTTTTATCGGCAAGTGCGTCTTGAAACAGCGTGAAATCTTCATGCGCACAAAAAAGGCCCGCCAAAATGGCAGGCCTTTTAATGTTAAAAATCAGCAAGTTCAGATCACCCAGTCGTCGTCCTCCTCCACCGGGGCGAAGCCGCGGCGCATGGTGTTCTCCGTCACCACCCGCGGGTCCATGAAGTGGAGGAGGTAGTCGGGGCCGCCCGCCTTGGTCCCAACACCCGACATGCGGGCGCCGCCGAAGGGCTGGCGCTCCACCAGGGCGCCGGTGTTGTTGCGGTTGATGTAGAGGTTGCCGACGCGGAAGTCGCGACGGGCCTTGGCCAGATGCTCCGGCGAGCGGCTGAAGATGCCGCCGGTGAGGGCGAACCTGGTGGAGTTGGCCCACTCGATGGCCTGGTCGAAGTCCCTGGCGCGCATCACCGCCAGGACCGGGCCGAAGACCTCCTCTTGGGCCAGGCGGTGCTCCGGGCGGATGTCACCGATGATGGTCATGGGGGCCCAGTACCCCTCCCCCTGGGGGACCGGGCTCTTGTAGAGCACCTTCCCCTCCCTGCTGCCGATCTCGATGTACTCCAGAATGCTCTTTAGTGCCTTGTCGTCGGCCACGGCCCCCATGTAGTTGGCCGGATCCTCGGAGGGGCCGACCCGGGTGGCCTTGGCCATGGCCAGGAGCCGCTCCATGAAGCGGTCATAGACCGCGTCGAGGACGATCAGGCGTGAGCAGGCGGAGCACTTCTGCCCCTGGAAGCCGAAGGCCGAGTAGAGGACGTGGGGGACCGCCTCGTCCAGGTCGGCGTCGTCGTCGATGATGACCGCGTTCTTGCCACCCATCTCGGAGATGATCTTCTTCACGTTTGGCTGGCCGGGGTGAACCTTGGCGGCCCGCTCGACGATGCGCAGGCCGACCTCCATGGAACCGGTGAAGGCGATGAGGGAGATGTCCGGGTGGTCGACGAGGAAGTCACCCATGACCGAGCCGCGGCCGGGGGTGAAGTTGAAGACCCCTGCCGGCAGGCCTGCTTCCGCGAAGATCTCCGCCAGGTGATGGCCGATGATGCCGGTGATGGCCGAAGGCTTGAAGATCACCGGGTTGCCGGTGACTATGGCCGCCGAGGCCATCCCCATGCTGATGGCCAGGGGGAAGTTCCACGGGGCGATGATGGCCGCCAGCCCCTTGGGCTCGTAGATGTAGTGGTTAAGCTCGCCAGGGGCGTGGCCGACCCGCTGGGGCTTGCCGTAGCGGATCATCTCCCTGGCGTAGTATTCGAGGAAGTCGATGGCCTCGGCCACGTCGGCGTAGGCCTGGTCCCACTGCTTGCCGATCTCCAGGACCTGCCAGGCGGAGAGCTCGAAGATGCGGCGGCGGGCTATTTCGGCCGCCTTGAGGAGGTACTCGGCCCGCTTCTCCGGCGGGGTGTCGCGCCAGGCGGGGAAGGCCGCCTTGGCGTCGGCGATTGCCTGCTCCACCTCGGGGATGCCGGCCTGGCAGATCTGCCCCAGAACCTCGGAGGGTTTGGCAGGGTTGACCGTGGGGATGGTGTCATTGGTAACCATCTCCCTGCCGCCGATGTGCAGCGGATAGGTCCTCCCCAGCCGGCCGCGAACTTCGGCGATGGCTTTCGGGAAGGCGGCCCTGTGGTCGACCCTGGTGAAGTCCACCATGGTCATGTTCTCGAAGGGGGGGAGCCCCCCTACCCCGGGGCGCACCTTCCTGGGTTTCGAGGCCCGGACGGCACGCTCCCGCTCGGCGGTGAGGGTCGGATCCTCCAGGAGCCTCTCCACCTGGGCATCCTCGGCAAAGCTCTGGCGCAGGAACGACTCGTTGGCGGTGTTCTCCAGAAGGCGACGCACCAGGTACCCCATCCCCGGCACCATGTCGCCGTAGGGGCAGTAGAGCCGCACCCTGCCGGCAACCTTGAGGATCCCCTTGCGCACCGGCTCGGCCATGCCGTAGAGGACCTGGAACTCGTAGCGCTCCTCGGGCACGTTCAGCTCACGGGCGGTCTCCAGCACCGCCGAGATGGTGCGGATGTTGTGGGAGGCGCAGGCGAAGTGGCAGATGTCGTGGTTCTCCAGGATCACCCTGGCCTGGCGCTCGAAGGCGGCATCAGACTCGGCCTTGATGGTCCAGACCGGGATCTCCCAGTCGTTCTGCTTGGCCTTGACTGTCTCGTAGTCCCAGTAGGCACCTTTTACCAGGCGGATGGAGAGCTGCACCTTGTGCTCCCTGGCAAAGGCGATCAGTTCGGCCAGGTCCCTGTCGTTGTCCTTCAGGTAGGCCTGGAGAACGATACCCAGGTACGGGTAGTCCCGGTACTTGAGGCGGAGCCTGCGGTAGATCTCGAGGATGATCTCCTTGTGGCGGTAGGACTCCATGTCGATGCAGAGGAAGCCGTTCAGCTCCATGGTCTTCACCAGGATCCGCTCCATGCGGGCCATGATGGCCTGCACCGACCCCTCGAAATCCTGGGGGTTGGCCAGACAGAATAGGGCCGTGGGCTTGACGGCGATGTTCACCTTGGGTGCATGTCCCCAGTCCTTATCCTGTGCCCCCCCCTTGCCGGTCAGCCCCTTCCACCCCGACTGCTCCTTCTTCACCGCGTCCAGCAGTTCCAGGTAAGTGGCCACGTACTCCTCGGCCTCCGCCTCAGAGAGGGTGGCCTCGCCCAGAACGTCGACCACCGCGGCAAACCCCTCCCTGCGCAGCTTCTCCAGGTTCTTCACCGCCTCCCTGGTGTTCTCGCCAACGATGAACTGGCGGGCCATCTCCTGGATGTTAGCGGTGATCGCCTTGTTGAGGACGGCCCCCCCCAGGGCGCCGAACATCCCGGCAACCTTGGCACCGGTGGAGAGAAAGGCGGGCATATCCTTCTCTTCGCCGAAATACTCGCGGATATGGTCGGTGAGGAGCTTGCCGGTGGTAAGGGTTGGGAAGACGTCAACGAAGCGGAACATCTGGATCTTGAACTGTTCGTTCTGCATGGCCCAGTCCATGGCCTTCCCCATCCAGGCCCCCTTGTTGAACAGGGAGGGTTTTTCACCGCTGATCGATGAGAAAAAATCCTTGCCGCGGGCTATTATTCTGCTATTCAGCTGCTCTTCCATGACCGGTCTCCTTTTTCTTCATGGCGGGCATCCCACCGTTAATTTTAACAATCTGCGGGAAATCTACCACTGGGGCAAACAAATGTCAATGGTTCAACCATTCTACCATTCACACATTTCTTGCTTTTTTCGGCAACAGGTGGTATTAAGGGTGAAATTTGTTCAGGAGTGTCGGGTGTTTAAGCCAGCAAAGCAAAATCGTATCTACCAGGATGTGGTAGACCAGATTCAGGAAGCGATCCTCGAAGGTGAGCTCAAGGTGGGGGAGCAGCTGCCGCCGGAGCGCAGGCTGATCGAGATGTTCGGCGTAAGCCGCGGCACCCTGAGGGAGGCTTTGCGGGTCCTGGAGCAGAAAGGGATGATCGAGATCAAGACCGGGGTGTCCGGGGGATCGATCATCAAAGGGGTTACCTCGGAGAGCTTCAGCGAAAACCTTGGACTGCTGATCCGTTACAAGAAGGTCTCCCTGCGAGACCTGGCCGAGTTCCGCGAGGGGATCGAGGGGACGGTTGCCGCCCTGGCCGCCGAGCGGGCCGGCACTGAAGAGCTGGCAACCCTCAAGGAGCTCTACGAGCAGTCCACGGCTGCCTTCGCCGCAGGACCTGAGCATTGGGACGAGGCCATCCGCTGCGACGAGCAGATCCACCTGGCACTGGCGCGCATCTCCGGCAATACCCTCTTCATAACAGTCCTGGAGACCGTCTACCTGAACATCCACACCTACTACGAGAGCTACCTCCCCATGAAGGAGTCTGTCCTGGCGGAAAACCTGGAGGATCTGAGGGTCATCATCGATGCCGTGGAGAAGAGGGACTCCGCGACGGCCCACGACAGGGCGCGGCACCACGTGCGCAAGTTCACCGCCTACATGGAGACGAAAAGCTAGACCTTGACCGACCGCCCGGCTTCGATGGAGTAGAGGATAAGGCCGCACCAGATGCAGGAGAAGCTCATCAGGTGGGTGGCTGTGAATGTTTCGCGGTAAAGAAAGACCGCCTGGAGAAAATGGAGCGTCGGCGTCAGGTACTGGAGAAAGCCGATGGTCGTCAGGCGAAGCCGCCTGGCCGCGGCGGCGAAGAGCACCAGTGGCACAGCGGTCAGCACCCCTGCCATGGGGAGCAGCAGCCGGTCCAGCGGCACCCTGCCGAAATAATCCCCCCCAGCACCCCCCCCCGCATAGATGAGATAACCAGCCGCCGGCAGCGCCAGGATGCCAGTCTCCACGGACAGACCGGCAAGGGCGTCCACCGGTGCGGTCTTGCGCAGAAGGCCGTACAGGCCGAAGGTGACTGCCAGCACCAGGGCGATGAGCGGCACCTTCCCCAGGGCAACCACCTGCACCCCCACCCCGGCCACTGCCAGGAGAAAACTCAGGAGCTGCAGCGGCCTCAGCCTCTCGCCGAGAACCACCATCCCGAGCAGGACGTTTACCAGCGGGGTCATAAAGTAGCCGAGGCTTGACTGGAGCACCTCCCCCCTTGACACGGCATGGATGAAGACCAGCCAGTTGGTGGAGATGAGCAGGGAGGTGACGAGAAGATAACGAATGCTTCGCCCGTCGGTGACGGCCCTGCGGATTGAGCCTAGCTCCCCCCTCAACCCCGCCAGGGGGATGAGGAAGAGGAGCGACCAGACGATCCGGTGGCTGACCACCTCCAGGGGAGGCACATGTTTAAGCATCTTGAAGAAGAGGGGGAAAAACCCCCAGATGAAGTAGGCAGTAACGCCGAGGAGAAAGCCGCTGCGCGCCCGGGACTCTTCCGCTGTCACGCCTTTGCCCCGCGCCGCGCCGCGCCCCTGGTGAAGAGGTAGAGCCCGGCAAAGATGACGCTCCCGCCAACAATCTGCCGCCAGCCCGGCATCTCCCGCAGGAAGATGGCCCCCCAGAGGATGGCCCCCAGGGACTCTCCGAGAATGGAGACCGAAACGGTGGAGGCCGGAACGTAGCGGATCACCCAGTTGAAGATGGTATGCCCACCGACGGTGCAGACCAGGGCCAGGCCGAGGAAGAGCAGCCAGTCCTGGGCAGGGTAAGGGGCAAAGGGGAGGCGGCAGAATGCGCTGATCAGGACAAGCACCATGGCCGAGCTGCCGTAGACCACGAAGGTATAGGCAGGAAGAGAAACGCTGCTGCGCAGCTTGCGACCGATGATCATGTAGCCGGAGACCAGGATGGCGGCCAGGAGGGCCAGGAGGTCGCCGAAGAAGGCTGTCATGCCGAGCCTGAAGTCCCCTGCCCCGATGATGAAGCTCCCCAGCATGGCGACGGCTCCGCCGATCATGCCGATGCGGCTGACCCGCTCCCTGAAGAGGATGTATGAGCCGATGACGACGAAGATCGGCTGGGTGGTCACCAGCACCACCGAGCTGGCAATGGTGGTGTAGTTGAGGGAGGTGAACCAGGTGGCGAAGTGCAGGGCGAGAAAAGCGCCGCTGATCGCTGCCAGGAGCAGCTCCCGCCCACCCATCTCCGCCAGCTCGCGGCGATGCCTCCAGAGACTGTAGGGGGCCATGGCCAGGAAGGTGAAGAGGAGGCGGTAGGTGGCGATTATCAATGGTGGCGCGCTGGAGAGCCTGACAAAGAGGGCGGAGAAGGAGACCGCCAGCACGCCGCAGAGGATGGCCAGATGGGGATTTATTATCGGTTTATCGCTCATAACTGTGGCGCAAGGCTTAAGGCGTAAGGCTCAGGGCTGAAAAACCTTTAGCTTCAGCCCTGAGCCCCGAGCCTATTACTCCCCTAGGTAGGCCTTGCGGACTTCCGGATCCTGGGCCAGATCCGCCGCAATACCGGAGAGGACCACTTCGCCGGTTTCAAGAACGTAGGCGCGGTTGGCGATGGAGAGGGCCATGTTGGCATTCTGCTCCACCAGCATGATCGTCGTCCCCTGCCTGTTGATCTCCACCACGATCTCGAAGATCTTCTCCACCAGCATGGGGGCCAGCCCCATGGAGGGCTCGTCCAGGAGGAGGAGCTTGGGGGAGGACATGAGGGCCCGCCCCATGGCGAGCATCTGCTGCTCCCCGCCGGAGAGGGTCTTTGCCAGCTGCTTCATCCGCTCCTTCAACCTGGGAAAGAGGGTGAAGGCCCGCTCTATCCCTTCGCTGACCGCTTTCTTGTCGGAGATGGAGTAGCCACCCATCTCCAGATTCTCCAGGACGCTCATGTTGGCAAAGACGCGGCGCCCCTCCGGCACCTGACAGATCCCCAGCTTGACTATCTCGTGGGGGGGGATCCTGGTCAGATCCTTGTCGCCGAAGAGGATCTTCCCCTCGTGGATGGGGAGGATGCCGCTGATGGAGTTCAGGGTGGTTGTCTTGCCGGCGCCGTTGCCGCCGATCAGGGCGACGATCTCACCCTGTTTTACCTCGAAGGAGACCTTCTTCAGGGCCTTGATGGCCCCGTAGTTAACGCTCAGATTCTCGACTCGCAGCATCAGTGTCCCGCTCCTTTGCCAAGATAGGCTTCAATAACCCGCTCATTGCTCCGCACCTCGGCAGGGGTGCCGTCGGCAATCTTCACCCCGTAATCGAGCACGGCGATCCGGTCGGAAAGCCCCATGACGAATTTCATGTCGTGCTCCACCAGGAATACGGTCAGGCCGGTGTCGCGGATGGAGCGAATCATCTGCATCAGGGCCACTTTCTCCTGGGGATTCATGCCGGCAGCCGGCTCGTCCAGGAGGAGGAGACGGGGCTTTATTGCCAGGGCCCTGGCTATCTCCAGGCGGCGCTGCTCGCCGTAGGGGAGACTGGTAGCAGGTTCGAACGCCCTGTGCACCAGGTCAACCTGCTTGAGGCACTCCACTGCCCAGTCGAGAAGCTCCCCCTCCTCACGGCGTACCCAGGGGAAGTACTTGCAGAGGGCGCCGGGGAGACCGGCCGAGCCCCGGGTATGGGCTCCGATGAGGACGTTCTCCAGAACCGAAAGGGAGGAGAAGAGGCGGATGTTCTGGAAGGTGCGACCGATCCCCTTGGCTGCTATGCGATAGGGGAGCCCACCGCCGATCCTCTCGCCGCCAAAGGATATCTCCCCTTCGGTGGGGGCGTAGATGCCGGTGATCAGGTTGAACATGGTGCTCTTACCCGCACCGTTGGGGCCGATCAGGGCCTGGATGCTCCCCTCCTCAACCTGCAGGTTGACGCTGTCCACGGCTGTAAGCCCGCCGAAGCGGATGGTTACGTTGCCAAGTTCCAGTAGTGCCATGCTTACCTACCCCCTTCCCGTTCGCCAGCCAGGGGTATGTGCGGCTTCTTACCCATCTTGCGCAGCACCAGATCGACGAAATTCACCCCGCCCAGGAGACCGTTGGGGCGGAAGACCATGAGGAATACCAGCAGGGCGCCGTAGACCAGCATTCTGTACTGGGACATGAAACGGAGGAACTCGGGGGCCGCGGCCAGGACCGTGGCGCCGATGACCGCACCAGGGACGCTCCCCAGCCCGCCGAGGACGATCATGCTGAGGATGTCCACGGACTTGAGGAAGCTGAAGTCAGAGGGGTTGATATAGCTGAGGAAGTGGGCATAGAGGGAGCCCCCCGCCCCGGCGAGGAAGGTTCCAAGGGCAAAGGAGCTCAGCTTGTAGCGGGTCAGGTTGATCCCCATGGATTCGGCTGCTATCTCGTCGTCACGGATCGCCTTCAACGCCCGGCCGAAGCGGGAGTTCTGCAGGAAGGTGATGGCGACGATGGCAAGGATGGCGCAGATCCAGACTATGACCGGCATGGGGAAGGAGGTTTTTGCCGGCGGCACCGTCAGCCCCAGGGCCTTGTTGGTTATCTCCAGGTTTAGGAATACAACCTTTACTATCTCGGCGAACCCCAGTGTGCAGATGGCCAGGTAGTCACCGGTGAGTCGCAGGATCGGGTAGCCGATGAGCAGGCCGGCCATGGCGCTGATCCCCCCCGCCAGGATCAGGTTGAGGGTAAAGGGGAGGCCGGTCTTGATGGTTAGGATGGCACTGGCAAAGGCCCCGACGCTCATGAAGGCGGCATGCCCCAGGGAGAGTTGGCCGGTAAGGCCGGTTATCACGTTCAGCCCCAGGGCGAGAATGATGGCGATGCCGATATTGACCAGGATCTGCAGGAAATAGGGGTCAGCATTGGCGACTATATCGTGGAGAAACGATCCCATGAACTATACCTTTTTCTGGATTTTCCGGCCGAGGAGGCCGGTGGGTTTGACGAGAAGGACCAGGACGAGGATGGTAAAGGCGATGGCGTCCCTGTAGGAGGAGAAGCCGGCGGCAACGCCAAGCACCTCGGTCACCCCCAGCATCAGCCCCCCCAGCATGGCGCCGGGGATGGAGCCGATCCCTCCGAGGACCGCGGCGGCGAAGGCCTTCAGGCCGGCCATCAGCCCCATGTTGAAGCTGACCGCATTGAAGAGGACCCCCACCAGCACGCCGCCGGCGGCCGCCAGGGCCGAGCCGAGGGCGAAGGTGAAGGAGATTACCCGGTTGACGTTGATCCCCATGAGGGCGGCAGTGTTGTAATCCTCGGAAGTGGCCCGCATCGCCTTGCCTATCTTGGTCTTTTTCACTATGAATTCGAGCCCCATCATGAGCAGGGCTGAGATGCCGATAATCAGAAGCTGCAGAGATGATATCTCCGCCTCGCCGACCTTTATCTGCCGTACCGGGAATGCCGTGCTGGGGAACCCCTTGGCATCGGCACCGAAGATCATCAGGGCGAGGGAGGAGAGGAATATGGATACGCCGATCGCCGATATGAGTGCGGAGAGGCGGGATGATCTGCGCAGGGGGCGATAGGCGATCAGCTCGATCACCACGCCGATGGACATGCTGACCACCATTGCCAGAAGCATGGCGACGAAGATGTTCAGCTTGAGTATGGAGACCGCCAGCAGGCCGACGAAGGCCCCGGCCATGAAGATCTCGCCATGGGCGAAGTTTATCAGGGTGATGATGCCGTAGACCATGGTATAGCCCAGGGCGATGAGGGCGTAGGTGGATCCCAGCGCCACTCCGTTTATTAGCTGCTGCAACAGCATGTTCAGCTCCTTGCAAGTCTCATTAATTCGTTGCCGCAAAAAAAAGCCGCAGCCCCTGCAAAAGGGGCTGCGGCCAGCGATTAATCCATCTTTACCGGAACTTTGTTCTTCAGGGCGAACTTGCCACCCTTGACCACGAGGAGGGCCAGGGGAGACTTGATCGGTTCGCGATTGTCACGCATGGAGATGGTGCCGGAAACCCCCTCGAACTTCTTGGTCTGGGCGAGGGCCGCCTTGAAGACCTTCGGATCGAGGCTGTTGGCACGCTTCATGGCGTCGGCGAGGAGCATGATGGCGTCATACCCCTGGGCGTCGAAGAGGCCGGGTTCGGTGCCGCCAAACTTCTTCTTGAATGCCTCGACGAACTTGGCGGTTACCGGGGATGCCTGCTCGGGGGAGAAACCGAGGGCGGTCATGGTCCCTTCGACGGCATCGCCGCCGAGCTCAACCAGCTTCGGGGAGAAGAGGCCGTCGCCACCGAACATGTTGGCCTTGATCCCCTGCTTGCGGGCCTCCTTCATAATGAGGGC
>Ga0129298_10000559_pt1 | contig 14919 bp, 18 predicted proteins | sample I19B2metaG_FD_94707 | JGI IMG/M metagenome (GOLD analysis project Ga0129298, IMG submission 94707) | Lake sediment bacterial and archeal communities from Gulf of Boni, Indonesia to study Microbial Dark Matter (Phase II) - ​I19B2 metaG | ecosystem: Environmental > Aquatic > Freshwater > Lake >... | reverse complement strand
GCCTGAGGCATTGGTCTTAGCACCTTCCCGCCCGAAAACAAAAGGGACGGCCTTCGCCAGTCCCTTGTTGACGGTGATTCCAGCTAGACGCGACGCTCCTTGATGCGGGCCGCCTTGCCGGTCACCTTGCGCAGGTAAGTCAGCTTGGCACGGCGAACGATGCCGCGGCGGACCACCTCGATGCGTTCCAGGCGCGGCGAGTGCACGGGGAAGATACGCTCCACGCCCACGCCGTAGGACACGCGGCGCACGGTGAACACCTCGTTGAGGCCGCCGCCCTGACGGGCGATGACCACGCCTTCAAAGGCCTGGAGGCGCTCGCGTCCACCCTCGACGACCTTCACCTGCACGCGGACGGTGTCGCCCGGAATGAAGGCGGGGATATCCTTGCGGAGCTGTTCGCTCTCAATCACCTTGATCATATCCATGTGCTGTTCCCTCCTTCCGAAGGAACGTCCACAACCTGACGGCTGTAGCACGCCCAAAAATTATAACATGATCAACCGGGCCGGACAACTAAGGGCGCTCGTCCTCTTCCTCGCGGATTTCGGCGAGGAGCTTGCGATCCTCGGCGGAGAGGTCTGCCCTGGCCAGCAGGTCCGGCCGGCGGAGCAGAGTCCGCCTGAGGCCTTCCTTGCGGCGCCAGCGCGCCACTTTAGCGTGGTCGCCGGAGACCAGAATCTCCGGCACCTCCAGGCCCTGAAACTCACGGGGCCTTGTGTACTGCGGCCCTTCCAGAACGCCGTCGGCGAAGGACTCCTTGAGGGGAGACTCCTCGGCCAGGACGCCCGGAATAAGGCGCCCCACGGCGTCGGCAATGACCATGGCCGCCAGTTCGCCGCCGGTCAGGACGTAGTCCCCAATGGAGAGTTCGTCCGTGACCCAGCTTCGGACCCTTTCGTCGACGCCCTCGTAGTGGCCGCAGATGAAGATCAGTTCGTCCTCCCGGGACAGCTCCCAGGCCTTATCCTGGCTGAACAGCTCTCCCTGAGGGTCAACCAGGATGACGCGCGGCGGTCTGGCCTCCGGGGGGCGTTTCTGCTCCGACCTCTGCAGCACATCGGTCAGGGCTCGGTAGATGGGTTCCGGCTTCATCACCAGGCCAGCGCCGCCCCCGAAGGGGTAGTCGTCCGTCACCAAGTGGCGTCCCTCCGCGTAATCGCGAATGTAGACCGCCTCCATCTCCAGCAGGCCCTTATCCCTGGCCCTCTTCAGCATGCTCTCCTCGAAGGGGGCCCGCACCATGGCCGGAAACAACGTCAGGATGGTGATCCTCACAACTCTGCCCCTTTCCCGGCGGCCTCGCCGGGACTAGTCCAGCAGGCCGGGAAGGGGTGCCACCACCAGCCGTCCCGCCGCCAGGTCCACCTCGCGCACCACGTCCCTGAGCGCCGGCAGGAGCACTTCCCTGACCTCGCCCCGGGCGGGATCGCCCCGCACCACCCAGACGTCGTTGGCGCCGGTTTGCAGGACCTCCTCCAGCCGCCCCAGCCGCCGTCCAAGGGCGGTGACGACGGGCAGGCCGATGAGGTCATCCACATAGAACTCGCCGGGCTTCAGCGGGGCCCGGTCCTCTGGCTCCACCTCCAGCCGCACGCCGCGGAGCGTCTCCGCCTGGTTGCGGTCGTCGACGCCGCCCAGCTTCAGCAGCCAGAAGCCCTTGTGCGGCCGCGCCTGCTCCACAATAACCCTGACATTCCGCGGCTCCCCCAGCCAGACCTGGCGGAGGGAGGCGAACCGTTCCGGGTGGTCGGTGAAGGGCTGAACCCGCACCTCGCCGCGGACGCCCTGGGGAGCGGTAATCTCCCCGATCGCCTTTCGCATCAGATGAACTCCACCGTGACGCGCTTGTTGGAGCGCACGGAGGCGGACTTCACCAGGGTGCGAATGGCCTTGGCGATGCGGCCCTGCTTGCCGATGACCTTGCCCATATCGCTGGGGGCGACCCGCACCTCGATGGTGACGGTGCGCTCGTCCTCCAGTTCGCGGACATCTACCTGATCCGGTTGGTCAACCAGAGCCCGGCACAGGACTTCCACCAGCTCACGCACGGCTTAGCCCTCCTGCTTCGCCCGCTTGGCCTCATCCAGCTTCTTCATCAGACCGAGGCCGGAGAACAGGGACCGAACGGTGTCCGAGGGCTGAGCCCCCTTGGCCATCCAGTTGAGAACCTTCTCCTCCTCCACCTTGAGCACGGCCGGCTTGGCCGTGGGGTTATAGTACCCCACCTCGTCGATGAAGCGGCCGTCCCGCGGGGAACGAGAATCCGCCACCACCACGCGGTAGAAAGGAGCCTTCTTGGCGCCCATCCTCTTGAGCCGAATCTTGACTGCCATCAGCGTCACCTCCTGATGCCTTGCACCCTGTGCGTCTATCTATAGCAACCGCAAGCGGCCACTAACATCGTTATGCCCCGGGGGCCAGGGCCCCGGGGGAGCGGCTACCGCGGCCCGAAGGGGACCCGGCCCGCCTTGCGCATGGCCTTTTCCATGCCGGCGAACTGCTTCATCATCTTCTTGCTCTCCTCGAACTGGCGCAGCAGCCGGTTGACCTCCTGCACCGTGGTGCCGGAGCCGCGGGCGATGCGCTTGCGCCGGGAGCCGTTGATGATGTCGGGCGAGCGGCGCTCCTGAGCCGTCATGGACTGGATGATGGCCTCTACATGGACCAGTTCCTTTTCATCCACCTTGACGTTCTTCAGCTGTTTCAGCTGGCCCATGCCGGGCAGCATGCCCAGCAGTTGGTCCAGGGGTCCCATCTGGCGCACCTGGCGAAGCTGCTGGAGGAAGTCATCCAGCGTGAACTCCGCCTTGCGCATCTTCTGGGACATCTCCATGGCCTGCTTCTCGTCAAACTGGGCCTGGGCCTTTTCAATCAGCGACAGGACGTCGCCCATGCCCAGGATGCGCGAGGCCATGCGATCGGGATGGAAGGGCTCGAGGGCGTCCAGCTTCTCGCCGGTGCCCACGAACTTGATGGGACGGCCCGTGACCGCGCGTACGGAGAGCGCGGCGCCGCCGCGGGTGTCCGAATCCAGCTTGGTGATGACCACGCCGTCGATGCCCAGGCGCTGGTTGAAGGTCTCCGCCACGGAGACCGCTTCCTGGCCGGTCATGGCGTCCACCACCAGGAGAATCTCGTGGGGATGGACGGCGGCCTTGATGTTCTCCAACTCCTGCATCAGAGCGTCGTCGACCTGAAGCCGGCCGGCGGTGTCCACCAGGACCACGTCCCGCCCCTGCTTCACGGCCGACTCCACGCCGGCGCGGGCGATGTCAACGGGATCGGCGTCGCTGCCCAGGCTGAACACGGGCACGTCCAACTGCTGGCCCAGGACCTGCAGCTGCTTGATGGCCGCCGGGCGGTAGACGTCCGCCGCCACCAGCAAGGGGCGCTTGCCCTGCTTCTTCAGCCAGGCGGACAGCTTGCCGGAGGCGGTGGTCTTGCCTGCGCCCTGCAGACCCACCATCAGGACCACGGTGGGAGGCTTGGGGGCGATGCTCAGCCGGGCGTTGGTGCCGCCCAGCAGAGCCGTGATCTCGTCGTTGACGATCTTGATGACCTGCTGGCCGGGACTGAGAGCCTCCAGAACCTCGATGCCCACGGCCTTTTCCTTGACGCGGGCGACGAAGTCCTTGACCACGCGGAAGTTGACGTCGGCCTCCAAAAGGGCCAACCGTACCTCGCGCAGGGCCTCGGAGACGTCGGCCTCCGTGAGCTTGCCCTTGCCGCGCAGGCGCTTGAAGGTTTCCTGGAGCTTGGATGAAAGGTTCTCGAACACCGGCTCACCTTCTCCGGTGGGAGTTTATCCTTGTTGCGCCACCGACGGGGCGGCTCCCGGCACTACTCCCTGAGCAGGCTCCGGACGATCTCCCGGGCCCCCTCCACGTCCCCCTGGTTCAGCCGGCTCTGCAATTCCTGCAGGGCCTTCTGCTGCTCCAGGTGCCGGGCCACCAGGCCCAGCGTGGCCTCGTAGTGCTCCAGGGCGCCCTCGGCGCGATGCAGCTGGTCGTGGACCGCCTGGCGGGAGATGCCCTGATCCTCGGCGATCTCACCCAGAGACAGGTCGTTGAGGTAGTACAGCTCGATCAGTTCGCGCTGCCGCTCGGTCAGGAGCTGGCCGTAGAAATCATAGAGGGCTGCAACGTGCATCATTTTCTCGAGCACGCGGTATCACCCCGTCAAGGCATTCAACTTGACATTACGATTGAACCATAGGCGACCCATGGTGTCAAGTTATTCTTCCTGACATCACCTTGGGCCGCCGCAGCCGCTGGTTTTGACTTCTCTTACCAAGGCAGTGCCGCAAGAACTTGGTCTTCTGGGCGTCGCATGCCCAACCGTCAGCGGCAGACACTAATGCTGTCCCAATCTGAAAGGGAGGTCGTGCGCATGGCAAAGGACGACAACAAGACCCGCAACCGGAACGGTAACCAGACCGATCTGTCCGACGCCGCCGGCACCACCGCCGGCGGAGCTGCCGGCCTGGCTGCGGGCGCTGCTCTGGGTTCCGTGGCCGGCCCGGTCGGCACCGTTGTGGGCGGGGCTACCGGCGCCATGGCCGGCGGCGCTGCTGGTGATTCCATCAGCGACAGCGCCCAGAACATGGCCGGTGGCAACCAGGGCCGCCGCGACAAGCGCAACAACCGTTAACAGCCCTTTCGCCGGCCGGGCGGACCACCGCCCGGCCTTCCCTTCGCATGACCTGGCTGTGGGATGGCAATGACTAGAATCAAGCGGCCCGACGACCGTCGAGCCGATGCCGATCAAGATACGGAAGGGGGACCTTGCATGCCCAATCTGGCCGCGTCTGAAGTGCTGTTCCTGTCGCAGACCCTGAGGGCCAATCAGACCATGACCCATCTCTGCAACCACTTCGCCAACGAGACCAGCGACGCCCAGCTCAAGCAGCTGTGCCAGCACCTCATCCAGGCCCATGACGCCGAGTTCCATCGCCTTGTCGGCCACCTCGGCACAATGCACTAGGAGGGAACAGCATGCAGGGAATGCCCAACAAGATTACAGACCAGGACCTTTACACCGCTCTGCTCAGCGAGCATAAAATGATGGCAGGCATGCTGGTCCACGCCGTCCTGGAGACCGGCCACAAGGCCCTCCGGCAGGACTTTCAGCAGTCTCTGACCAACATCCTGGATCACCAGTATCAGATCTGGCAGCAGATGAACCAGAAGGGCTTCTATAAGCCCCTCCAGGCCAGCCAGCAGGAGATCAGCCAGGTGCAGCAGGAGGCGCAGCAGCTGAGCCAGCAGCTCCCCGGCACCTGGCAGGCCGGCGCCCAGGCCCAGGGCCAAGCGGCCCTGCCGCCGAACTGGCCACAGCCCAATGTAACCTGACTGTGACGCATCCAGGGAAGGAAAACCCCCGGGGACCCGGGGGTTTTGCTCTATGCCTCTCAGGCCTCAGGCCGCCAGGACGCCAGCTCCGGCCAGTAGCGGCAGAGAGTCCTGAGCCCGCTCTGGTAGTTGCCCAGGTCGAAATGCTCGTTGGGGGCATGGAACTTCTCGTCGGGGAGGCTGAAGCCCAGCAGTACCACCGGGACTTTCAGCTCGTCCTGGAAGGTCTGCACCACCGGAATGGAGCCTCCCATGCGGATGAAGGCCGGCCTGACGCCAAAGGCCTCGGTCAGGGCATTCGCCGCCGCCGTGACGGCGGGGTGGTCGGGAGAGACCAGGGTGGGCTTGCCCCCCTGCATCCGCCGGACGTGCAGCCTAACCCCCGCCGGACAGCGCTTCATCAGGTGGGCCTCCACCAGGGTCACAATCTCCTCCGGATCCTGGTCCGGGACCAACCGGCAGGTGATCTTGGCGAAGGCGCCGGAGGGTATCACCGTCTTGGTGCCCTCCCCCTGAAACCCGCCGCCGATGCCGTTGACCTCCAGGGTCGGCCGCGTCCACAGGCGCTCCAGGGTGCTGTACCCGGCCTCACCGAAGAGGGCCGGGGCGCCGACCTCCTGACGAAACTCCTCGTCGCTGAAGGGCAGGGCGGCCAGGGAGGCCTTCTCGGCTTCGGCCGCAGGGCGAGCCCGGTCGTAGAATCCTTCCACCGCCACGGAGCCGTCCGGCCGGTGAAGGCCTGCGACCAGCTCAGCCAGGGCGTGGATGGGGTTCTGCACCGCGCCGCCGAAGAGCCCGGAATGCAGGTCAGTGCTCGGCCCTTCCAGGCGGACCTCCATGACGGCCAGGCCGCGCAGTCCCGTGCACAGGGCGGGGAGGCCGCGGTCGAACATGGTAGTGTCCGAGATGACCAGGACGTCTGACTTCAGCAACTCGTGATTCTCCCGGATGAACTGGTCCAGGTGCTCGCCGCCTATTTCCTCCTCGCCCTCGATGAGGAACTTGAAGTTGAGCGGCAGGCTGCCGTCCACAGCCAGGAGGGCCTCCACCGCCTTCAGGTGCATGAACACCTGGCCCTTGTCGTCGCTGGACCCGCGGGCGTAAAGCTGGCCGTCCCGGACCTGCGGTTCAAAGGGCGGCGTCTCCCAGAGTTCGAGCGGGTCGACCGGCTGCACATCATAGTGGCCGTAGACCAGGACCGTCGGCTGTCCGGGGCGTTCCAGCCACTCGCCGTACACCAGGGGATGGCCGGCCGTGGGAATGATCTCGGCCCGATTGAGGCCCACCTTCTTCATCTGCGCCGCCACCCACTCGGCGCCCCGGCGCACGTCGTCCTTATGCTCAGACAGGGCGCTGACGCTGGGGATGCGCAGGAACTCGAACAGTTCCTGCAAATGGGTCTCATGGTGCTCCTGCAAATAGCGATCGTATGCTTCCACTTCCTTGGGCACGAGCGGTCCCTCCTCATCCGGGGCGTCAATCCCCTATCTTGAAACGTCGCCAACCAGGGTCGCCTCGTCGTAGGATGTCTCGGGAGCGGCGCCGCATCCGTGTCCCCGTCGGTCAGGCGCCGGCACGGGGGTGCGGTCCCAGGTCATCCCCCTCCCCAACAGGACACCCCCGGGAGAATCTCCCGGGGGTGCTTCTTCTACGCCCCTCAGCGCTCACCCTTCTCGTAGGGCGTGCCGCTGGCGGCAGGGGGCGTGGAGCGGCCCACCACCCCGGCCAGGGCCAGCATGGTCAGAATGTATGGCGACATCAGCAGGAACTCGCTGGGCACTTTCAGGCCGATGATCTGCGCCTGCGTCTGCAGGGCATCGGCAAAGCCGAACAGCAGCGACGCAGCCAGGGCGCCGAAGGGGCTCCACTTGCCGAAGATGACCGCCGCCAGGGCGATAAAGCCGCGGCCCGCCGTCATGTTGTCGGTGAAGGAATTGAGCAGGCCCACGGAGAGGGCGGCGCCGCCCAGTCCGGCCAGGGCGCCGGAGAGCAGCACCCCCAGGTAACGCATATGAAAAACGTTGATGCCCACCGTATCCGCGGCCCGCGGGTGTTCGCCCACGGCGCGGATCCGAAGCCCCAGGGGCGTATGGAAGAGCACCACATGAGTCAGCACCACCAGGACGGCGGCAATCCAGGCGAAGGCCGTGACCTGCTGGGTGAAGCCATGAAGGGGCAACCATGTCGGCAAGGTAGCCGGGGTCACGTTGGGCGTCTGGCCCGCCTGGCCGAAGAACTTGGCCAGCAGGAACTCGGTCAGGCCCACAGCCAGGATGTTGATGGCCGTGCCGGACACGACCTGGTCGGCCCTGTATTTGATGGAGACGACGCCGTGCAGCCAGGCGATGGCGACACCGGCGGCCATGGCCGCCAGCACGCCCAGCCAGGCGGAACCGCTGGAGTACGAGATCATCACGGCCGTGAAGGCGCCGATGAGCATAATGCCCTCCAGGGCGATGTTGACGACGCCGCTGCGCTCGGAGAAGATGCCGCCGAGGGCGGCCAGCACCAGCGGTGTGGCGGAACGAATGGACGAGATGAGCAGGCTGGCGATGACAGTCAGGCTGAAGATGCTCACCGGCCCGCACCCCCTTCCGTGGCCGTCCCGCTGTGGGGCGCGCCCTCTCCGCCGGTTCCTCCGGCCGGCCCAGGGCCACGGGAGGCCTGCCGGCGCTGGCGCAGGTGCGGCACCAGCACGCGGAAGAGGCCCTCGGCCGCGATGAAGAAGATGATGGCCGCCTGCACCACGCCGATCATGGACTTGGGCACGTCGGCGATGGCCTGCATGCCGCGCACGCCGCCGCGGCCCAGGGCGCCGAAGAGGAGGGCGCCCACCAGCACGCCGGCCGGATGGTTGCGGCCCAGCAGGGCCACGGCGATGCCGTTGAAGCCATAGCCGACAAAGCCCGCGCCGTCATAGTAGGCCAGCGAGATGCCGGCCACCTGTACCGCTCCGGCCAGGCCCGCCAGGCCGCCGGAGAGGACCATGGCCAGGATGATGTTCCTGGCCACCGAGATGCCGCCATACTCGGCAGCCGCCGGCGCCAGACCCACGGCGCGGATCTCGTAGCCGGCGATGGTGCGCCAGAGCAGGAAGTAGACGCCCAGGGCCACCAGCAGGGCGACGAAGAAGCCCAGGTGGAAGCGGGTGTTCTGAAGCAGGTTGGGCAGCACCGCGGACTCCAGGATCTTCGGCGTGCGCTGCGAGAGGTTGGTCGGGTCCTTCAGGTGGGCGATCACCAGCCAGTGCACGAAGTAGAGCGAGATGTAGTTCATCATGATGGTGTTGATGACCTCGTGGATGCCGAAGCGCGCCTTGAGCCAGCCCGGCAGGGCTGCCCAGAGGCCGCCGGCGGCAAAACCGGCCAGCAGCACCAGGGGAATGTGCACCACCGCCGGGAGGCCCGGCAGGGCGTAACCGGCGACGGCCGCCGCCAGCGAGCCGACCAGGTATTGGCCCTCGCCGCCGATGTTGAACAGGCCGCAGCGGAAGGCCAGGGCCACGGAGAGGCCGGTGAAGATGAGCGGCACGGTGTCCACCAGAGTCTCCAGGGTGTTGCGGGTGCTGCCGAACGTCACCCGCCACAGGGCCTTGTAAGCCAGAATCGGATCCTTGCCCACCCAGAGGATGAACAGGACGCCCACCAGCAGGGCCGCCACTACGGCCAGAATGGGGACCAGGAAACCCTCGAAGGTGGGCAGCGGGATGGAACCGGTGAACAGCCGTTTCGCCTTGCGGTCGCTCATCCCTGGGCCTCCCCTCTCCTGCCGGTGGAGCCGCCGGACATCCACAGGCCCAACTGCTCCTCCGTCGCCTCGTGGCCCGGAACTTCGGCCACGACGCGCCCCTCGTAGATGACGCCGATCCGGTCGGAGAGGGACAGGATTTCGTCCAACTCCAGCGAGATCAGCAGCACGGCCTTGCCCCGGTCGCGGGCCTCCACCAGGCGCCGGTGCAGGAACTCAATGGCGCCCACGTCCAGGCCGCGGGTCGGCTGGGCGGCAATGAGCAGGTCCGGGTCGCGCTCCATCTCACGGGCGGCGATCACCTTCTGCTGGTTGCCGCCGGACAGGGACCGGGCCAGGGTCTTGGTGCCCGGGGTGCGGATGTCGTAGCGCTGAATCATGTCCTCGGCCCGACGGTCGATGGCCCCGCCTTGCAGCAGGCCCCGCACGGAGAAGGGTTGCCGGTGGTGCGAGCCCAGAATCAGGTTCTCGCCCACCGTAAAGTTGAGCACCAGGCCGCGCCGCTGCCTGTCCTCGGGGATGTGGCCCACGCCGCGGGCGAAGATGGCCCTGGGGTTCAGCCCTAACAGGCTCTTGCCGTTCATCATGGCCTCGCCGCCGGTGGCCGGACGAAGCCCGGTCAGGACCTCGATCAGCTCGGACTGGCCGTTCCCGTCTACCCCGGCCAGACCATAGATCTCGCCGCGCCGCACTTCCAAGCTGCAGCCCCGCAGGGCGGGCAGGTGTCGGTTGTTGGCCGCCGTCAGGTCGCGCACCCGGAGGATCACGTCGCCCACCCGGGCCTCGTCCTTCTCCACCCGCAGGCTGACCTTCCGGCCGACCATCTTCTCCGCCAGGCCGTCTTCGGTGGCGTCCTTCGTGTACAGGGTATCGATGACCCGCCCCCGCCGGATGACGGTGACCCGGTCGGCGATGCGGAGTACCTCTTTCAGCTTGTGCGTGATGAAGATGACGGATCGGCCTTCCTCCACCAGGCGCCGCATGATGGCGATGAGTTCGGTGACCTCCTGCGGGGTCAGAACGGCGGTGGGCTCGTCCAGGATGAGCAGCCCGGCGCCCCGGTAGAGGGCCTTCAGGATCTCCACGCGTTGCTGCATGCCCACGGAGATATTCTGGATCTTGGCCTCCGGGTCCACTTTGAGGCCGAACTGTTCCGACAGCTCGCGCACGCGCTTCTTGGCCGCGGCCATGTCCAACAGGCCGCCCTTGCTGGGCTCGGCCCCAAGCACAATGTTTTCCGCCACGGTCATGGGCGGCACCAGCATGAAGTGCTGGTGAACCATGCCGATGCCCAGGCGGATGGCCACATTGGGGTTGCCGATGTGCACGGGCTTGCCCTGCCAGCGAAGCTCGCCGCCGTCCGGCGCGTAAAGCCCGTAGAGCACGTTCATCAGGGTTGTTTTGCCGGCTCCGTTTTCTCCCAGCAGGGCATGGATCTCTCCCTGCTCCACGTCAAAGTGGACATCCTCGTTGGCGATGACGCCGGGGAAGACCTTGGTGATGCCCACCATTTCGAGGACTTTGGCCAAAAAACGCCCTCCTCACCGGGCCCGTTGCTGCCTGTCCATGACACAGAGGAAACGAGGGGGGACCGTCTTAGAGTCCCCCCTCGACACCTTTGCACCGCCCTTTGTGTCGGTCCGGGCGGGACTACTTCATTTCGGGCGCCTTGAAGCCGGCCAGCTCCTCGCGGGTGGCGGGGACCTTCAGGGTGCCGTCGACGATCATCTTGCTGTAGGCGTCAACCTTGGCCTTCATGTCCTTGTTCAGGTCCCACTTGGTGGTGGGGGAGGTCCCGACGCCGTTTTCCTTCAGGCCGAGAACGATGTGCTGGCCACCGATCTTCTCGCCGTTCTGCAGCTTCTTGGACACGTCGTAGACGGCTACGTCCACGCCCTTCATCATCGAAGAGATGACGTTGTCCGGGGCCAGGCTGTTCTGGTCGGAGTCGACGCCGATGACGTACTTGTTCTGCTCCTTGGCGGCGGCAATGACGCCGATGCCAACCGCGCCGGCGGCGTGGTAAATCACGTCGGCGCCGGCCTTGTACTGGGCCAGAGCGACTTCCTTGCCCTTACCCTGGTCGGTGAAGCTGCCGGCGTAGGTGACCAGCACCTGAGCCTTCGGGTTGACAGAGGCGACGCCGGCCCGGAAGCCGGACTCGAACTTCTTGATCAGGTCGCCCTCGATGCCGCCCACAAAGCCGATCTTGTTGGTCTTCGTGACCATGCCGGCGATGACGCCCATGAGGAAGGAGCCTTCCTCTTCCTTGAACGTGACCGAGGCTGCGTTGGGCTCGTTCACCACGCTGTCGATGATGGCGAACTGGTTGTTGGGGTTCGCCTTGGCCGCCTTGTCGGTGGCGTCGGTCATCAGGAAGCCGATGGCCCAGATCAGGTTGTACTTCTGCTCCACCAGAGCGCCCAGGTTGACCTCATAGTCTTCCTGCTTGGTAGACTCCAGGGCCTTGATTTCCACGCCGTCGCCCTCGAGCTTCTTCAGGCCGCGGTAGGCGGAGGCGTTGAAGGACTGGTCGTTGAGGCCGCCGACGTCGGTAACCATGGCCACCCGGAACTTGGGGGCTTCCGTCTGCGGGGCCGACGGGGTCGGAACTGGCTCAGCCTTCTTGGCACAGGCGCTGCCCAGGATGGACAGGACCATAAGGGCCGCCAACAGGATGGCGAGCGAACGGTTGCGCTTCATACGTCTGGTTCTCCTCCTGAGGGACTTAGAGTGGGATTCCCGAAAATCCCTCTAAGCGATTTTCGTGCCAGGAGAGGAAACTCCTGCCGGGTGTCCGCAGGGATTTGCCTCGCTTGCCGAAGGAACTCCCTTTCGCAAGAATCCGGCCCCTTTGGCAGGCGCCGATCGTTCTGGTATAGTGGTCTTGTCCCGGCCAACCGGCCCTACTCAATCCGGCCCAGGGAGGCGAGCCCGTGGCCCCGTCGACAAAACGCATCGTCACCGTGACCGTGGTGATCGCCTTCATCGTGGCGGGCGCCTGGTTGTCTTATGGCAGGAGGCAGGCCGGCCCCGAACTCCCCGCCGCCGGACGTGACCTGGCCGAGGGCGACAAGGCGCCGGACTTCACCCTTCCGGACGCCAACGGACAGGACTTCAGCCTCAGCCGGTACAAGGGCAAGCACAACGTCCTGCTGTTCTTCCACATGGGGACCGGCTGACCGCCCTGCCTGCGGCAGGCCGTCGACCTGCAAGCGGATGCGCGTTTTAAAGACCTGGACGTCAGGATCGTCAGCATCACGGCCAACACCCCGGAACAGACACGGGCGGCGGCCCAGGAGCTGGGCCTCAACATCCCGCACCTGTCGGACCAGGACACAAAGGTCAGCGAGGCCTACGGCGTTCTGCGCTGGGCCATGCCGCACGGCGGCCCTGGCCACACCTTCGTGCTGGTGGACAAGAAGGGCATCGTGCGCTGGATCCAGGACTACGGCGCCAGGTCGAACGGCGGCCGCATGTACGTGCCCCTGGACGAACTCTACACAGAGGTGTCGGGCCGCCTGCAGAGCGGTTCATGAATAGCAGAAGGGCCGGCGGGTTGGCACCTGCCGGCCCTCTTCTTGTGCCTTCTGCCGTGCCTGACGGCTAGCGCGTGAACAGAGCGTCTACGAACTCGCCCGGGTTGAAGGGGCGCAGGTCCTCCGCCTTTTCGCCGATGCCGATGATCTTCACCGGGATGTTCAGCTCCCGGGCGATGGCGATGACCACGCCGCCCTTGGCGGTGGAGTCCAGCTTGGTGAGCACGATGCCCGAAACGTCTACGGCCGAGGAAAACGCCTTGGCCTGCTGCACCGCGTTCTGGCCGGTGGTGGCGTCCAGCACCAGGAGCGTCTCGTGGGGAGCGCCGGGCACCTCGCGGTCGATGACGCGGCGGACCTTCTTCAGCTCCTCCATCAGGTTGGATTTGGTGTGCAGCCGACCGGCCGTGTCCACGATGACCACGTCCGCACCCCGGGAGCGGGCGGCGGCGATGGCGTCGAAGGCCACGGCGGCCGGGTCGGCCCCTTCCTGGTGGCGGATGACGTCCACGCCGGTGCGCTGGCCCCAGACCTCCAACTGGTCGATGGCGGCGGCACGGAAGGTATCGCCGGCGGCCAGCAGGACACGGCGCCCCTCCTCCTTCAGTTGCTGCGCCAGCTTGCCGATGGTGGTGGTCTTGCCGACGCCGTTCACGCCGACCACCATCATGACGGTCAGCCCTCCGGACTGCAGGTTGAGCGGCGCGGTCTCCTGGCCCATGATCTCGCGGATGCGGTCCTTCAGAAGGCCCGGAAGCTGCTCCGGATCGCTGATGCGCTCCCGCGCCACCGCCTTGCGCAGGTGCTCCACCAGGTGCAGGGACGTCTCCACGCCCACGTCGGCCTGAATCAGGGTCTCCTCCAGTTCGTCGTAGAGGTCCTCGTCGATACGTCCGGCGCCGGTGACAATGGATGTGATCCTTCCCACCAGGCCCTCCCGGGTGCGGGACAGCCCCGACTTCAGCCGGTCAAACCAACCCAAGAGCGAAACCTCCTCTATATGGTGGGCCCGGGGCCGGGCCCTACGATGCCTTCTCTTCTTCCTCCCGCTGCGCCAGGCGCACCGAGGCCAGCTTGCTGATGCCTTTTTCCTCCATGCTGACGCCATAGAGCACATCGGCCACGGCCATGGTCCCCTTCTGGTGGGTGACCACGACGAACTGCGTCTCCCGCCCGAACTGCTCCAGGGCCCGGGCGAAGCGGTCCACATTGGCGTCGTCCAGCGCCGCCTCGATCTCGTCCAGGATGCAGAAGGGCGTGGGCTTGATGCGCAGGATGGCGAAGACCAGGGCGATGGCCGTCAGAGCCTTCTCACCGCCGGACAGCAGCGACAGGGCCTGCAGCTTCTTGCCCGGGGGCTGGGCCACCACGTCCACGCCGGTCTCCAGCAGGTTGGTAGGGTCCACCAGGATGATGTCGGCCCGTCCCCCGCCGAACAGGGTGGCGAAGGTCTCGTGGAAAGCGGCCCGCACCTGCTGGAAGGTCTGGGCAAAGCGCTCCTGGATGCGTGCGTCCATCTCGGCGATGACCCGGTCCAGCGCGGAGCGAGCCTCCTCCAGGTCGGCCTTCTGCCCCTCGAGAAAAGCGTGCCGCTCCGATACCCGGCGGTATTCCTCGATGGCCCCGGTGTTGACCGTCCCCAGCGCTTCAAGAAGACGCCGGAGGTCGCCGATGCGTTCCTGCCGGTCCGGGCCTTCCTCCAGCCCGACAACGCGCTCCTGGGCCTCCAGGTAGGAGAGCTGGTACTGGTCGAAGAGCCGGTCGATGCCGGCCTCGCTGGCCACCCGGTGCTGGGTCTCCAGCAGCTCGCCGCCATGCAGCCGCGACGACAGGTCGCCGGTGGTGCGGCGCAGCAGCCGCACCTGGCGCTCCAGGCGGGCGGCCGCCTCCATGTCCTGGGCGCGCCGCTGCGACAGGTCCTGCTGCCGCAGGCCGGCCTGCGAGCGTTTCTCCTCCCAACCGTCCAGGTCTCGGGAGGCCTCTGCCGCCTCTGACTGCAGGGAGGCCCGCCTGCCCGTCAGCCTGGCCAGATGCTCCCGCTTCTCCTCCAACTGGTGCGCCAGGTCCTCGCCGGTGCGGGCCGCCTGCTGCACCTGCTCCCCCAGGCTGACGCCCTCCTGTGCCACAGACGCGGCGCGGACGCGCAGGTTGGTCAGAGCCGCCGCCGCTTGCTCGCGGCGGGCAAGAAAGTCGCGAGCCGCGGCTGCAGCCGCCTCCTGCGCCTGCGTCGCCTCCTGGTACTCCGTCTCCAGGCCTTGCAGTTCCACCGCCCACTGGCT
>Ga0129298_10000557_pt1 | contig 14925 bp, 13 predicted proteins | sample I19B2metaG_FD_94707 | JGI IMG/M metagenome (GOLD analysis project Ga0129298, IMG submission 94707) | Lake sediment bacterial and archeal communities from Gulf of Boni, Indonesia to study Microbial Dark Matter (Phase II) - ​I19B2 metaG | ecosystem: Environmental > Aquatic > Freshwater > Lake >... | reverse complement strand
ACTTTGTTCCTCTTCCCACTGTAATTCAGCCATTTTCCAATCAGGGCCTCGCTAGCACCTTTTCCACCCGGCAGCCATTCAGCATACACCCGGGCTGTGTCAATGCAGTTCCCTCCTGCTTCAACAAAAGTGTCCAGCAGTTTAAATGCAGTATCTTCCGCTACAGTGGTTCCAAAATAATCAGTCCCGATAACCATTTTAGAAATTTTGAGATAACCCTCTGCCGATCTTATGTTAAAATATTTCATACTATATCCCCTTTTACAGTAAATTATTTCTTCATAATAAAGCAACCTCCATTTTAGATTATATTACATATCTTTACAGATTGTCCAATCTAATTTGGGGTCCGTTACAACTATTTCTCTACATTCTCATGCCTGATGTAATTTTATATTATACATAAAAGCATAAACTTACCGTTCACAAAAACAGCAATTAATACGAAAGTTGTACTTACCCGATTTTACATTTACAGCATAAAATATAATTTCCTTATAATTATTTTGGGACAACAAAACAAACGGGGCTTCTACTGATGGTGTTCTATCATAAAAATGAAAATCAACATAAAAAGGTTCTTCTTTATCATTACTGTCTTCTTTTTCACTAACATTACATTCCGGTTTATTATAAACATATACTACTTTTGTATCAATTGGTGACTTAATGTCATCTCGGGAAAACTCAGAGACATCAAGTCCCTTCGTATTTAGTCAGATTTTGTTAAAGTAAAATGACTCAAAAAAAAACCGTTTAATCTTAATAAGCATTAAACGGTTTTTATTACCCTTACTTCTGTTCATTCCAATGCGCTGAGGAATTCCTTATGGTTCATGACCTTGCCTATTTTGGGGAAAATAATCTTTTCCGCATAATCCTGTTCGTACTGAGTGTCTGTTGCAGTGCAGTCGCCTATTGCTATTACCCTATATCCCTTGTCATAGGCTGAACGCGCGCTTGACTCAACGCACCAGTTGGTATGGAAGCCTGTAAAAGCAACATACTCTATTTCATTAGCCCTGAGCAAATAATCCAGAGCTGTTGAATGGAATGCATCAAGGGTCTTTTTGCCCTCAATCACTATATCACCCTTCTGAGGCGTAAGCTCAGGGATGATTTCCGGTCCGGGTGTTCCCTTCAGCCAGGCACCTGTACCCCAATCAGCCTTCATATCGATTTCGATTCCTCTTAAGCCCTCATAACCAGGGCCACCTTTTTTCAGCTCCGGAAAGCCTTCCTCAAAGCCGTGAAAAGGCACATAAAAAATTTTCGCTACCTTTCCCCGTGCATTATCCAAAAGGCTTTTCAGATTTGCAATAACATTTCTTTCTGCAAGCTGCTCCTTGATGTAGGCATACATGGTTCCACCTTCGGACAGAAAGTCATTTTGCGGTTCAATAAGAACAATTGCAGTCTTTTTAGCTGGTAGTTTCATTTTTACATTCTCCTTTTCTATTTTTTTATTATCCATACAAGCATCTCGCCAAAGCCCCTGTTACCCCACAGATAATATGGAACTGCTTTAACCGGGACAGCTGTCAATTTGCTTGTCTCCTGCCTGTACAATTCATCCGGCCAATTACTTTCGTCGCGTCTCATTCCGATAAACTCCAACACGACGGCATCCCCCGACAGATTTTCTATGCCCTTCGTCTCTCTGAATTCACAATTTTCAGGAATGGCAATATCATTTATACCTTTTCCGTTGTCGGCCTCCTCTAAGCAATATACTATCGGTCCGCGCTGCAGGGCTATACGTCCGCTATTTTCACGAACCCTCGGATTGGCCTCCAACTGCATTACCGGCATGGAAAGATTAAGCTCTATAACATCCTTGTTTTTCCAGACCCTTTTTAATATGCAATAGCCTTTTTTAATATTATAGACGGCAGTCTCACCATTTACACTAACAGACCATTTTCTACACCAACCGGGTATTCTGAGGCCTATGCTGAATTCATTTCCAGTGTCACAAGTCAGTGAAATGCTAACTTTGCCGTCCCACGGGTATTCTGTAGCAACCGAAAGACTTGCTGTTGTGCCGCCGATATTGAATGTGGTATGGCTTGCTGTATACAGATGCATATATACACAGTTCTCACCAGTTGAATAGATATAGCCGCCAAGAGAACCAATCAGCCTGGAAACATTGGGCGGGCAACATGCTACATCAAACCATTCCTGCCTTTGAGCCCTCATTTTATCGATGACGGCAGCACTGGAATGCTCAAACCTTTCAGGAAAAACCGACAGGTAATTTGCATAAAAGAATTTATCACCTTCATGTGAAATACTGCTCAGTACGGTATTGTACAATGTCTGTTCCAAAATATCGGCATACATTCCGTCGCCTTCGAATTGAAGCATCCTGTGTGCCCACATTACAAGCGCAGCCGATGCACAGGACTCATTGTATGTATACTCGTTAGGCAGATCATAGGCAAATGTAAATCTCTCTCCATCCGATGATGGTCCAATGCCACCCGTAATATAATATTGAGTTTTGGTCAAAGCCTCCCAAATAGTGCAGCAGGCATTATAAAGGCTTTCATCATCATACTCTGCTGCAATATCCGCCATTCCGCTGTAAAGATACATTGCCCTTACCGCGTGTCCCACTGGTTCAGTGTGCTCGCAAACAGGCTTGTGAGCCTGATATTCTGCATAGGGTCCCCGGCTTTTCAGATAATACTTAAGATGCCTTTTCTGATTTGCGGTTTTTTCGGTATCAACACCTCTTGCCAGTGATTCCAGTTCAAAAAAGTATGGCTGCCTTCCACGTTCATCTATGAAATACTTGCTGAGTTGAAGGTATTTTTCATTGCCGGTAGCCTTATAAAGCCGGACCAGGGCGAGCTCGACTTCAGGATGTCCGCAGTAGCCCCTTGTTTTTCCTTCTTCCCTGCCGAATCTTTCATAAATGTGGTCTGCATACCTGCACATTATTTCAAGCATCCTTCTCTTCCCGGTAGCCTCATAGTATGCTACAGCACCTTCAATCAGATGACCTGCACAATACAGTTCATGCATATAATAAAGATTGGTCCATCTGTTTTCGATCTCACAGGTCCTGAAGTAGGTATTCAGATATCCGTCAGGATACTGTTCTCTTTCCAAAAGGTCTACTATCTTATCCACTTCCTTTTCCAATTCCTCATCAGGATTTGTTATCAAGGTATAGGATATCGCTTCAATCATTTTTCCGATATCGGAATCCCAGAAAGGATGGGGCCTGTTTGGCTCTCCTTCCTTCCATTTACACAATAACGACTCAACTCTTCCGGTTTCTACGGATTTTCTGTAAATCAGCGGGACAGTCACCTGTGCATTCAACTGCTGCCTTTCCTTGAGCAGTCCTGCGGTTAGTGTTACATTTTTTATATCTATAGGTGAAAAGCTTTTTTTCAACAATATCACTCCTTAAGCTAATTGATAATTTCATTATCCCTTCAGGCCTGTTGTTGCAATTCCTTCTATAAAGTACCTTTGACCTATGAAGAATAGAATCAGCACAGGAACTATTGCCGTTAAAGAGGCAACCATAAGCAGATTCCATTGTGAATTGAACATGCCAATAAAGGTTCTCAGTCCCAATTGTATAGTGTATTTTTTCTCGCTGCTCAGATATATCAGCGGATTAATAAAATCATTCCAGGTATTGAGGAAGGTGAAGAGTCCTACACATATCAACGCCGGTTTTGACAGCGGCAGTATGATTTTTGTGAAGATGACAAAGTGTCCTGCACCATCCACATAGGCTGCTTCGTCAAGCTCCCTGGGTACTGACCGGAAGAACTGCCTCAGCAGAAATATATTGAACATTCCACCCCCGAAAATGCTTGCTGTACCCATTCCGAACCATGAAGGCAATGTGAGCGGAACAAATGTGTTGGTGAGGCCAAGTTTTGTCCACATGATAAAGTTTGGAATCAAAGTTGCAAAATACGGAAGCATTATGCTAGACATCAGTATATAAAAAACTGTATCCCTGAATTTCCATTGAATCCTTGAAAAGCCATATGCGCTTATCGAGCATGATACCATTATGCCTGCAACGCATGTAATTACTATAAAGGTTGTGTTTTTAAAATAGCTGGTAAAAGGAAGGGCAGTAAGCGCTTTTGAGAAGTTCTTCCACTCTATTGGGTCAGGAAAAACCACAGGCGGATATGCAAATATCTGGCTCATATTCATCAGGGCACTCCTGATTATCCAATAAAACGGAATAAGCCATATCAAAGCCAATCCCCATACAACTACACTGTAAACAATATTTTTAGTCTTTGAAATCATATCATTCATCTCCGTATACTACCCAATATTTAGACGACCAGAACAACAATGCCGAAATTATGACAATCATTAGAAACAGTATCCAACCTAAGGCTGTAGCTTTTCCTATTTCCTGAAATTCAAACGCCACCCTGTAAAGGTAATATACAAGAAAATTTGTAGCGTTGTTAGGTCCTCCCTGAGTCATTATATAAGCCTGCAGAAACGCCTGCATACTGGAAATCAGAAACATGATCATATTGAAGAATATTGTGGGAGTCAGAAGCGGGAGTGTGACATGGCGGAATTTTGTGAAAACACCGCCTCCGTCAACATATATCGATTCATACAATTGTCTGGGTATGCCTTGAAGTCCAGCCAGAAAAACAACCATGATATTCCCGCTGCCCCAGGCTGTCATAAGCAGCAAGGACGGCAGCACTGCGTTCCCTGCATATATCCACTTGCTCCCGGGAAGGTTAAAAGCCCTCAAAATTGCATTGAACAGTCCGAAATCGGGGCTCATCATCCACATGAATATCATTGCTGTAGCTATAATAGGTACTATTGTAGGAATATAAAACGCCACTCTTAGAAAAGGCAACCCTCTCAAATTCCTGCTGTTCAATATTAAAGCAATCAGGAACGCTGTTCCGATACACACAGGGACATTCATTAAAACAAACAGCAATGTCACCTTTAATGAATTATAAAAAAATTGATCACGGCCCGAAAAGAGTTCTGAGTAATTTCCAAACCCGATAAATTCTGTTGGCCTTATAATCGAGTAGTTTGTAAAACTTAATATAAAGCTGGTAATCATGGGGCCTGCTGAAAATGCAAGGAAACCTATTATAGCAGGAAGTGTAAACAATACACCCATGATTGTTTCTTTTTTTTGCCTTCGGCGCATTTTTAGCTTCATTCCTGTAGCTGTCATTTTTATTCCTCCAGAGTGAGTTCATGCCAATTTGCGGTAATGCCATATTTGGTACAAGGCGGCAGGCCCATGATGGTTTTGCTCTGTCGCCTTGTATTAAGCCTTTGGTCCTATTTTGTGTACTTGCCTTCGATCAGTTTGTTGACCTCCGGCTCGATTTTCTTCATAGCCTGCTCTGCAGTCTCCTGTCCAAGGTATATCCTTTCCAATGCCGGCTGGACAATAGCATCAATCTTTGGAAAGTTTTTAACGTAGGAGGACGGATGCTGTTTAAGGTTTGTAAGCGCGGGCTTCAAAATTGCGTCCACATACCCCTGGGGATGAGCCGGATTGTTGACTGCCCATTGGTTAACCAGATTTTGATCAGTGTAATACTTCTTCATTAGTGGCATCCATAAGCCATTCTTATGCACGTCAATAGAGTTTGCCGGATCGCAAATCCATTTCCAGAACTGATATGCTTCCTTAGGGTATTTGGTAGACTTGAATATACCTATGGTTCCCCAGCCAGGTGATGTAACGTATTTACCCATATTCGGAAGCACTCCGACACCATAATCAATACCACTCTGTGCCAGATCCAGAAGTACCCACTGACCTATCATGATTATTGCAGCCTGCCTTGTTGTAAGGCTTACAGCAGTTGACGGCAAGGATTTTGCTTCAGCAGGTGATGGAGCTACTCCATATTTTGTTATGAGATCGGACATATTCTGAATGACTTTCAGACCTTCAGGCTGAGCGAGTCCAAATTTTTTATCGTCTGTTACATAATCACCACCATTTGATTGAACAAGGGGCATATACGCTCCCTGGTTGAAATCGAAACGAACACCATACTGCTTTATCTTGGTTTTGTCAAAGCCAGCCTGGGTAGCATTCTTACCATTCTGGTCAATGGTCAGCTTTTTGGCGATTTCAACGAATTGATCCCATGTGAGGGCATTTTCCATCTTGGTAGGCAGGTCGGACAAACCAGCATCCTTCAATGCCTGCTTGTTATAGAACAGTCCGTATGCCTCTGTTGCTGTAAACATACCATATGATTTATCTTTATCCCAGTAGAGGAAGAGATCCTCTATAAAATCCTTGCGGCTAATTTCGGTGTCCTTATCAAGCATGTCGAATATGTTGTACAGTTTGTCCTGTTTGGCAAAATCCAGTGCCATAAAATCTCTTACATATCCGATGTCGGGAGCTTCATTTCCCGCTACCATCGCACTCATCTTTGCTTCATAATCTGCCGGAATATGCTGACCCTGCACCTTGATGTTGGGGTATTTTGCTTCAAAAGACGCAATTAATTTTTCCATAGCCGGTTTTTCGAAGGGTCCTCCCCAATATGTGTACTTGAGCGTTACAGGTTGCTTGGTCTGTACAGAGGATGCTTCTTGCTTTTGGCCGCTCTCGGTATTGGCAGCATTTTTCTGAGTGGATCCGCAACCTGAAAGCAATGCTACGAAGGTAAATACCACTGTTAATGCAAATGCCACTAATTTCATCATTTTTTTCACATTCATTACCTCCCAATAACTTTTTTTGTATGATATAATAATAGCATAGGCTATAACGCAATTTATATATGAAATACTTTTGATTATAGTCTTTGTTTTTGATGTTGAAATATTAGCTTCTTTGAGAAATGTTTTCTATACTTGCATGAATTCCTGGGGGTAAAAAATTGAATAAGATAGTTCTAATAGATGATGAGTCCGGTCAACTGGAGATAATGGCAAATATTATACTTGATATGCGACCTCATTTTGAGGTGACGGCCTTCGATAGTTCGATAAAAGCTTTGGAATTCATCCGCAATAACGATATCGACGCAGTTATAAGCGACATCAGAATGCCTGTCATGAACGGACTGGAGCTTTCAGAACAGATAGTAAAAATAAAACCAGAGGTTGTCATCGCAATAATTAGTGCGTACAGTGACTTCGAATATGCTCAAAGAGCTATCGATTTCGGAGTTGCCAGTTATCTGATAAAACCTGTTTCAAACTCCAAAATAACAGAATTGTTAGATAAGATTGAACTTCAGATCACCTTGAAAACTGAAAATCTGAACCGGATAAAAGATTTAAACAATCAACTGGAAAGCTATAAACCGGTCTATATTGAAAAACAGTTAAAATATTGGCTTATGGGGAATGTGGATAGTCAGAACAATGACTTGATAAAATCACTTTTCAAATGGAACCGTTCAGGCCTGGTTGCAGCAAGCAGAGTGCACATATGTCCTGGATCGGACTGCCTGTCCTTTGAACCCTCTCAATTAATTTCATTTTTCAAGGCTCATATAAGGAAGCTGTGTTTAGACAAAGCCTCTGTACTGAGCATTTTGTATGATGAACAGCACATGATTTTTGTCAGTATCCTTGATAGCTGCGAATGCATCTCATTGGATTGGGCACTCAGCAAGCTAACGGAACTCACTACAGATATGAAGACAGAATTTGGCATTGAGATACGGGTGGGAATAAGCGAAATTGCAGATCACGTCATTGACGCTCTTCAAAGCTGCTTCAAACAGGCACTGCTTGCCCTGGACTACTCTTTTCTCATCACTTCACCAGTATGTCTTGCCTACAGCACAGTCAAGAAACTGCCAGCAATTGATGATACTGATTTGTATATACTTGAGAACAAAATCCAGGACAGATTCCGCTCCTTCAGCCTTTCAGGCATAAGAGATCAGCTTTGCATGTTTTGCGACACCTATTCGAACGGAGCCTTTATTGCGTCCTCTTCCATACTTCGCGAGCATTTTCTTCATATTGCATTATCGGCAAAAAAGCATGCCCAATATAATGCAAATGACGATATTGTAGAAAGAATGAACAGCTGCACTTCAATACTTGCGCTCGCAGATGTGCTTTTAAATTACCTGAATGCCCTTATTGAATACCAGCAAAAAAAGAACGATTCAGTAACAAGCGATATTATAGAAAGCATTAAGCTCTATATCAACAATAATTATAAAAATGACATAAGTCTCGAACTTATAGCAGAAAACTTCCACTGATTGAAAACTCCATTGTTCATGGGTTTGAAAACGTTAACTACAAAGGCTTTATCAGGGTTACCGCCTGGATAGAAGGGGACCGGCGTATCTTTACCATAGAAGATAATGGAAAAGGTATTGACGAATACAACATAAATAGAATATTGAGCGATGAGGACAAATCTGTCGGCATCAACAATATCCGCCATCGGATAAAATATGTCTATGGAGATGAGTATGAGATTTCCATACAATCTGAGCCCTTTGTCTCAACAAAAATAACCATTGTGCTGCCGCTGGATAATAAATTACTTGACAATCGGTAGTGTCAATCCATGTCATTGCTATCCGCCTCCATGTTCTCAATATTTAGTTAACTTGAATTATTCTGGGTTTGATACAAAAAAAACAGATTCAACACTGAATTTTGCAGCACCTTGATAATTCCATATGGGTGGGGCAGTTCTCAATTTTTTACATATTTCATTTGAGAAAAAGCCTGTTTTAGCTTTTGAAGCGGCTTTGCCTGATTAAATTGTATCGGGTTTTGAGAAGCGTCCCCGTTTACGTTTGCACAAAAAAAGAGCCCGAGAATAATTCTCTGACTCTTTTTAATCCTGGTGGGCAATGAGGGGCTCGAACCCCCGACTTTCACCACGTCAAGATGACACTCTACCAGCTGAGTTAATTGCCCGACAAAGATTATTATAACTGCATTTATTATTTTCCGCAAGTGTAATTTTATACACCAAACCCGGCATCATTCTCTATCTCTATTTTGCTTGTATCAGAAAATACGGCATACGACGGAATATCCTGAACCAGCTGCTTTATCAAATCGATATAATACTGAATGTCGTCGTTCCCATCCAGGTTCAACGTCAGATGGTTGTCCATGATGTCTATCGTCTTGCGCCCGTGTGAAGTTTTCTTCAGCCAATGGTACCTGAAGCTCCTTATCCAATGTTCGTCAGGACTGAAACCAAGGCTGAAACTTATTGTATGTGAATGCTGCATGAAATTATCTTTTGTAAGCACCGGATTACTTGTGTTCAATATGGACACATGCTTTATCAACATCCCTATCTCCCCCCGGTTATTTTTATAATCTTATTTCCCACGTCCACGATTATATTAAACAGGAAATATATACTGGCCTTTGGGTTATCAGGGACCGGGGTTCACAGGGACTTTGAGAAGCCTAGTGCCATTTCACATAATTTATTTCCAAAAATAAATTATGCTTTCGGCAGGTTTTATCGGATGTGCTTTTTAACATTTTCTAAGATTAGAAATTTGTTATGTTAAAAAGCACTAATAAATGATAAATTAGAATAAGGTTATTAATGCAGTGTTAATATTGATTATTATTGAGTTTTGATTTATCAGGAGGTTATATGCCGGTAATTTTGGTTTTTATTGGCCTTGTCGTAGTTTTTCTTGTCGTGTTCGGAGCAGTGAAGCTTGCCATAAACACATCCGAGGCTACCAGGCTGCTCAATGAAATAAGGGTTTTGCTTATGAAAAATGAGAATGAAAAGGGCGAAAGATAATAAAAAGGGATGGCACCCGGTTCAAACAAACCTCATGCCATCCCGGTAAACGCGGTATTCTTACAGTCTTGCCCAGGCTTCATTCAATACCCTTTTTGCATTTGCCACCACAATGTCGGAATCTTCATCACCTACAGGTTTGACTTCAAAGCTCACGACAGGTGGGTTCTTTGTATTGAGGAAGCCTATGTCGAGCAGAACCTTCAGGAATTTTACCGTTTCCTCTACATCGTTCTCGCTGTTCGGGAAACCGAACCTCGGATGGGCATCACCATATGCCGGCAGGTCAGGGCTCTTCATTACGGCATTGCCCAGATGAGCATGAATTATGTAGTCTTTGACAGGGAGCAGAGATTCTTCCACAGTTTCATGGAGCAGCGGTATATGGCTCAAGTCCACCATCAATCCGAAATTGTCGTATTCCTTCCTGATTTCTTCAGCAAAACGCTTTGCCAGTGCCGCCGGTCCTATGATGCTCTTCTTGTCGATATCATAATCAAAGACTTCCAGCACAACCATCATGCTTCCTTTTTTCTTTGCGTACGCGCATAACTCTTTAGTTGAAGCTACAAGAGCCTGATAAGCCTCTTCCTTTTTTGCCTCCTCATATTTCCCGCTCAAAAATGCAAAACCCTTGGCACCTATTTCATATGCCTCATCAATATCTGCCTTCAACTGGTCAAAGGCCTTTTTCCTTTCTACAGGATCAAGGTGATTTATATTCATACCCTGCGTCAGAAGAGTCGGCTGACCACCATAAGCAACTGTCATATGGGAAGTATCAAGCATTGCCTTGACTTTCTTCCTTACTTCCGCATCCTTTATCCAGGTTACTTCTATCGCCTGGAAATAATCGTCAACGGCAATTTTGCGTATGGTTTCCTCGATCGGCCCGTCACCTTTCATAGTATTCGGGTATGCCATGAAATGGATAAGCCCTACCTTCATATACTTATACATTGATTCATTCATAATTGGTACCTCCGTTCTTATTATTCTATTTAAACAGCTTCCGCCACGGAAAGCCAACCGGGAAAACCGTAAAAATCCCCGTCCCGGAATGGATCATCCATTTTTAAAGCTGTAAAAATCAATATCGCTGATTACATCAAGGTTTAGTATTGAATATATGATTTACCACTATTTTTTAGTTGCTCTGGGTGTTATATTCAAATTTGATTTCATGGTCTCTATGTTTTTTTTCATAGCCCTTGCAGCAGCCTCACAATCCTTCTTCACTATGGCATCAAGGATCTCCCTGTGTTCACTTATTGCCGTCTGCACCTTTTCTTTTGCAAACGTCTTTTTTTCTATAAACCTTGCCAGTTTCATATAATCCTCTATTTCCGAAAGGAACTTTACTATTTTCCCGTTTCCGGAAATAAGGGAAATCTCCCTGTGGAACTTACTGTCCAGTTCATTGCATTCCTTATAATTCTCAACTGAAAGCTCATATTCCGTTTTTTCAAGGATGCTCTTCAATGTCCTGATCTGCTCGCTGTTTATTTTTTCTATGCATTTCTCTATAGCAAGACGTTCAATCACTTCACGTACTTCAAGCAGCCCTATGATCTCTTCAGGCTGGAGTTCTATGAAAAAAAGCCCTTTCCTTGGAATATTCTCAATAAGTCCTTCTGTTGAAAGTTGATTTATGGCTTCACGTACCGGTGTTCTGCTCATGGAAATCTCTTCGGCCAGAAGATCTTCTCTTATCCTGCTGCCCGGTTCAAATTCATGATTCAGAAGTTTGCTTTTGATTATGTTGTATGCACTTTCCCTAAGGCTAAGATGCTTCATATGTATGTGAACCTCATATTTTAGGTTATAAATTATAATTTATAATAGTTCAACACAATTATATACCATTGCCATTATTAGAGCAATAAAAACACAAAATAGATTTGCCCGGCATATGCCGGGCAAATCTATTTTCTTATTTATATTATTGTTGGGCTTGTGCTGTGGGTTTCTTCCCTGCAAAATAGTCCAATATGTTCTGCTTCTGATCTGCTGTAATTTTGCCATCCTTTACCGCATTATCAAGAGCTTTTCCCAATCTGTTTTTCATATTGGGGTTTATAAAGTTCCTTGCGTTCTTTTCGAACTGGCGGGCTCCCCTGTTTGTAAAGAAAGGATACCCGTTTCCATCCCATTTGTTAATCTTATCGGTATACTTTGCTATTGATTCGTCTGCCTTCTGCTGAGTCAGCTTGCCTGCTTCAACCTTTTTGTTTGCTGCAGCTGTAAAATCCTTTATAAGTTTGTCTTTCTTCTGGTCCAGTGTCAAAGCATTGAAATCCTGCAGTTCCTTTACCTTTTTATCTATCCTTGCCGTCTCCTTGTCTGCCTTATCCTTGGAAATCTTGCCGTCATCAAGCCTTTGTTGTATCCTGTCCCTCAATTGCTGAAGCATGGTTAAGGGATCTTTCTTTACACGTGCTTCCGCCTTTGGTTTTGCATCGGCGGATACGGGGTTGGAATCTGCATAAACGGCAATTGCAGCTGAAGCGACCACCAATGCCCCCACGATTATTGCCAAAAGTTTGCGGTTCTTCATAATCTCACCTCCTTCATTGAGCTTATAATTCAAGTATAGACATAGTTTTTGTAAATATTTAGGTCAATTTGTGAACAATATGTTAAGAAAAAAACACCCCATCCCAAATAGAATCGGGTTGAGGTGTTAAGTGCGTCAGGGTTGTTTCCTTTCTGATTAAATTTTCCTTTACAAAGGGTTTTCCTCTTCAGTTCCATACTCAAGATCCACATACATCTGAGCTACAAGTCTTTGCTGCATCAAAGTAATTATACATTTTACAAAAGCCATTACAAATCCCTGAACCAAAATATTTCTTGAAGTATCAACAGACATAATTATAAGCAACACGGGCAGAAAAAGAATCACATTAAAAATGAACATTATTCCGAAAATCCTGCGTTTAAGCCCCTGTGTCAGCTTCCTGCTGGCAGACATCGAGCCGGTAACGCTTTCTCCAAGGTCTATGACATAACAAATACCAAACAGGAACATAACTGCAAAAATTATACCGGGCACCAAAAACAGTATAAACCCGACTATTATTATTCCAAAATAAGCTATGAACACTCCTATAACCGGAAATATCCTCCGCAGGATTGATTCGGTACAGCTCCTTAAAGAGTATTCCTTGCCCCTCAAATCCCTTATATACGCTGCCAGATATATTGTGGAAGCAAGATGTATGGCGAAAAGCCCTGCAAGGTTTAAAAATACGTAGCGCATATCGGATTTGCTTGCCGGCAGTGGTATAAAAGCGCTGACAAAGCTCACTACAAGCATAATGGTAAAAATCACCTGGGTGAAGCCTTCATTTTTCAGACTGTAAAATTTTATCGAGTTTAAAATATATATGTTAAAATCCTTTAATTTCTTTTGAGACTGGTTATGCTGCTCCGACATATAACCTCCATGTATATAAATAGCGGGTAATAAAAAAGGGTTTTTCAACCCTGAAAAAATAAATCAATATAATATATCTAAAACACATATAGTAGCTTTTGTCAAACTATTTTTCTTATCAATCCACCATAAAACATCAGAAGGTTATCCTTGAATGTATAACTTTCCTCTCCTATTCGTATTCCATGACAAGCGCTTCATATGAGTCAAGGCTTTCCAATTTTATTTGAACATCCCGGCCTTGACATGCCATTGACCATCAGAAAATTTCATAATTTCAACTCTCCTTTGCGAATCTCAGAATTTTGCTTTCCGTTTACCCCAAACTGCACCCCGATGACGGTATTTCTGAGCTTTTGGCCCCGGTTTATTTGCTTGCAGCCTTCTTGATCCTCTTCAACCTCTTCATCACATCATTTCCACCACGGCCAAAGTAATCGTGAAGTATCTTGTACTCGGCATAAAGCTCCCTGTAAGCCTCAACATTCTTTTGTACCGGCTTGTAGCTCTCTTCCTTGACCTTTGCCATATGCTTCGCAGCCTCTGTTATACTGTCATAACCCCCTTTTTCACTGCCTGCAGCCACAGCTGCAAACATGGCGGAACCTAGAGCAACAGTCTGTGTTGATGCGGAAATTCTTATCTCCCTGTTTGTTACGTCGGCATATATCTGCATCATGAATTCATCCTTCTCCGCTATACCCCCGCATGCATACAGCTCTTTAATAGGTACTCCGCTGTTTTCAAAGGTTTCTATGATCATATTTGTGCCATATGCAGTAGCTTCTATAAGAGCTCTGTATATTTCCTCGGGCTTTGTTGTCAAGGTGCAGCCTAACAATACACCTGTAAGGTCAGCATCCACAAGCACCGACCTGTTCCCGTTCCACCAGTCCAATGCTATAAGGCCGGATTCCCCTACCTTCAGGACTTGCGCCTTCTCCCTCAGCAGCCTGTGTATGTTGATATTCCTTGCTCTAGCCTCTTCCATATAGCCGGCAGGTACACAGTTATCAACAAACCATTCAAAGTGGTCGCCCACACAGGATTGACCTGCCTCGTAACCGAAATATCCAGGTATTATGCCATCCTCAACCACACCGCACATTCCGGGCACAATTTTTTCTTCCGTGCCCAATACCATGTGGCAGGATGATGTTCCCATGATTATAAGCATTTTGCCCGGTTCCAGTATCCCAACCGCAGGTACAGCTACATGGGCATCAACATTGGATATAGCTACCGAGGTCCCCGGCAGAAGTCCTGTAAGCTCTGCCATTTTTTCAGTAAGCTCTCCGGCTTTTCCACCTATTGAATATATATCCCTTGAAAGCTTCTGATCTATCACATCTTCCAATCTGTTATCAAGCGACTTGAAAAACTCGTCCGACGGGTAGCCTTCCTTTTTACTCCACATCGCCTTGTAGCCTGCCGTACAGCTGTTTCTTCTTTCATTTCCCGTAAGCATCAGTGCCATCCAGTCGGTTGCCTCCATGAACCTGTCGGCTGCTTCATAAATTTCCGGAGCTTCGTCAAGTATCTGCATTATCTTGGGGAATAACCATTCAGAGGATATTTTGCCCCCGTATCTTTGCAGGAAAGTCTCGCCCAGCCTCTGTGCAGTTTCGTTCAGCTTGTTGGCATGAGGCTGTGCAGCATGATGCTTCCACAGCTTTACATACGCATGGGGATTCGATTTGAAGTTCTCTTT
>Ga0129298_10000556_pt1 | contig 14933 bp, 11 predicted proteins | sample I19B2metaG_FD_94707 | JGI IMG/M metagenome (GOLD analysis project Ga0129298, IMG submission 94707) | Lake sediment bacterial and archeal communities from Gulf of Boni, Indonesia to study Microbial Dark Matter (Phase II) - ​I19B2 metaG | ecosystem: Environmental > Aquatic > Freshwater > Lake >... | reverse complement strand
GGCTAAGGAAGTCCGGATATAACGGCTGCCTCTCTATGGAAATAGCACCGATTCCAGATCCAGATACTGCGGCAAGGAAAAGCTTGGAGTTCGTCCAAAGTTTAAGCGCCTAGGGGCGGAACTTCAGCCACTGCCGGCTGCTTGAGATGCTTGAGACACAAGGCTCGGTAGCTGTGACCGAAATTGGGGTGTCTAAGAAGTCGACGGTATCCGGTTAGCTTGATCGTAGAGAGCTCGATGGCAATCTTGCTAACTTGTCCGTAGAGTATCCGTTGGCTTTTATGAATGAAAATTACGGTGGGCTTCGTCATAACAGTAGCGTCTTTGCGTTTGCCGTAGTTCTCATAGTCACTATTCATAGGACGGCATAGCTTTCCCGGTCTCTTTTGCTAATTCGGCCATATATTCCCTGAATGGATGATGAAGACTGTAGAACTTTTTGAGCATTTTTATCTGAGGCAGATCTTTAGGCAAGAACTCCCGGCGGTCAAACTTGACTTTCACGAGCTCGTACTTGCGGGAGCCAAGTCCTATCTTTTCACCATGCTTCAGCTGAAGCAACGGGTCCACCTTGTGGGTAAGCTTGAACAAGTCCCTTCCGGGGGCTAAAGCGTTCAAGTCTTCTGCCTTCGTCTTGGGTATGCCTTCTGAACCGTACATTAGGTCGTAGGAGGCTTGGTCGATGGCGACTGGGTCGAATGAAGCTAGAACTCCGATATTCGGGATCATCGGAGAATCTGAGAAGGCGATACAATCACACTTCGGCGTTATGTCCACTAGGTAGTTCATGAACCCAACCTTTCCATTCTTGAAAGTGTTGACAATGGCGTGGGTCGTCTCAGCAATTCTAATGTCGCTAAAATCAACCTCGTTGGGAGGAGTGGATATAGCTCTCCCGGCTCCTGGAAAACTGCAAACGTTGATGCAGGCCCAGCAGTAGACGCATTTGTCGAAGTCAAGCTTTAGAGTTTTCTCTCCGATCTGTATTGCGTCTTCTGGACAACATTGTTCGCAAACATCAGCCCACGGGCAGTTCTTGCCCAAGCATTTCGTATAGTCGACCTTCGGCTTCATGAACTCGGCACTATGAACGAGAAACTTGCCCCTCTTTGAAGCGCATCCAACACCAATATTCTTGAGGGATGCGGCGAAGCCTGTTATGTCGTGGCCCTTCACGTGCGCTACACTTATCAACGCGTCAGCCCCAATGATCTGCTTGGCGGCCCATGTCCTTTTAAGATGAACCCCATTCGGCACCCTTATACAGACGTCGTCTTCCCCGTAGATACCGTCAGCGACAATGACGGGGCAACCCATAGTTTCTGATGTGAATCCATGTCTTGTGTGCGTTTGATTGTAATAGTATGCTGTCACCCTTGTAGGCCAAGGACCATACGAAAGGGTTGTAGTGTCACCGATGATCGGTTCACCTCCAAGATCTTTCACAGTGTCCACAATGATCCGAAAAAGGTTCGGTCTAAGATAGCTTGTGTTTTCCCACTCGCCCATGTGAATTTTTATAGCGACCTTGTCGCCCTTTTCCACGCACCTGTTCAATCCCGCTTCATAAAAGAGTTTCTTGGCTTTAAACGGAAGAGATTCACCTATCTCCTCAGCCCTAGAATCGATAAAGAAAACTTTCGAAACCACTCTTTCGTCCCTCGCTATTGTAACGGTTTGTCCAAATGTAAGCATATAAGTTTTCTGCCGGTCCTCCTCTGTAGGGTCGATAGAAATCTGAACCGAATCTCTTCGGGCTCAATGTATCGGGTTCCAGTTGCTTGAGCATTAGCGAGTGCTTCTACAGCCTCTTCAAGGAAGTATGCCTAAGCGTTTGTCCGCTTTACGATGATTTCTCTATCCTACATGTCTGAACGGATTTTCGTTGAGTCTGCTTTATTTCTTGAGATATTCCGAAGTGGAAAAACAATTCAAAAGCACTGAATAGAAAGTCTTATCTACAGAATTGCTTATTCTTTAAAACAGGGAAATTGTTATGACAGAAGAAAAGGTTTCTAGACGTGGATATGTGAAGTATGTCGGCGGTATAGTTGTCGTTGCAGTTGTTGCTGCTGCTGGTTATGGTATATATGAGGCGACGAAGCCTCCTCCAACGACTCCAACACCTACACCCACACCAACTCCAACGCCTACCCCTACACCTACACCCACTGGACCCGCGGGATGGGATTTGCCCATGGGGCCGGCTTTGTACCCGAACTGGGGAGCGGTACGGAGCGATTTGGTGGGAACAACGATAAGTTTTGCAACTATCTCAGAGCCTTACTGGACCCCGTTGAAGTTGATGATTCATGAATTTGAAATGGCGTCAGGAGTCAAAGTAGTGCCGGCGGTGCTGGGTTACGTTGAACTACGGGAGAAGCAGCTCTTAGACGCCTCGGCGGGGACAGCAACATACGATGTATTCACATGGGATAACGTGTGGTGTCCCGAATTCAGTGATGCCAACTTCACAATGGCTTTGGATGATCTGCTGGCGAAATCTAATGCTAAGTACATTGAATACGACGATTTCTACCCAGTAAGTGTTGCTGATGGACATGGCTCATGGGAGGGAACGAAACGCGGATTGCCAATTGGTTCTCACCCTGAAATCATGGCTTGGCGCAAAGATCTTTTCCTAGACCCTAAGGAGCAAGAAGCATTTGAAAAGCAATTCGGCTACCCGCTTCCGGCTCCGCCGAGGACATGGAAGGAATACGCTGACTGCATGAAATTCTTTACTCGACCACCGAACCTCTACGGCGCATCATGGAATGGAAAGCGTGGAACAGCGATGGGGCAGCAATTCATGTCCATTCATGCACAGTTTGGCGGTCGGATATTCGATGAGAAGTGGATGCCTCAATTGACCGAAGAGAAAACAGTAGATGCTGTCAGCTTCATGAAGAGCATGAAGCCTTACCTGCCCCCTGACTGGCTTGACCTGCTTTGGGACACCAGATCGATGTACATGGCCTCAGGCAAAGTAGCGATGGTTTTTGAGTGGGCTGGTCGAACATACATGTTCGAAAAATCAGGTGTATCCGTTGTTGCTGGAAAACTGGGCTATTCCACCTATCCTCACGTGCCAGAAGCCAAGACGGGTCTATACGGATCCTGGCTGCTGGGCATAAATCCGAACGTACCGAAGGTCAAAGGAGAGAAGGTGCTGAAGGCTGCGTGGGAGTTCATCGCTTGGGCTACATGCAAGGATGTGGAGACGAGGCTGATCACCGTTGACAACAAGGCCTTCACGAGGCGAAGTGTATACAACGCATACAAGGATGTTGAGCCTGTTTTCGCGGCGGAACACGAATCGTACGAAAATGACAACCCACATTTTAGACCGGAGATCCCTCAGTACGCAGAGCTTGAACATATTTTCGGAACAGTCTTCCACTCCTGTATGGCAGGGGAGATCGGGGTAGAAGAAGCCTGCAAGATGGCGAATGATCAGGTATACGAGACTATGAAGAGGGCAGGTTACTACGGCTAGCTCTCCCCATCTCTCATCGGTTAAGAATTCCTTGAGAGAGGGATGCGTTGGCAAAGCGTCAAAGCTTGTCTGATAAACACCCTTCCCTTTTTTTCGTTATGCCAGCTTTCGTTGTGATGTTTGCAATAACGATTGTTCCATTTATTTACACCCTCTACCTCAGTTTTCACACATGGAGCGTAACACGGCCGCAGTACGGATTTGTTTTCAGCGGCTTGTATAACTATATCTATCTGTTTCTGAACGACGCAGAGTGGTGGAAATCTTTAGCGAACACAATCTATATTACAGCTGTAGCTATCTCAGTGGAAACTTTGGTAGGTCTAGGTATTGCCTTGCTGCTAGCTAGAGAATTCGGAGGGAAAGGGGTCGTCAGGACTCTATTATGTATGCCGATGATGACGACGCCGATGGTCGTGGGTCTGACTTGGTATTTGATGTACCAGTACAGATGGGGAGTCGTCAACCATCTGCTCGTGTTGGTAGGATTGCCGCGTGTCGTTTGGCTTGTAGATCCTGTTATCACGTTGCACGCGATTATTCTTGTTGATATCTGGCAATGGAGCCCTTTCATGATTTTGGGGCTTCTAGCGGGAATATCTGCTTTGCCCGTCGAGCCGATTGAAGCTGCACAGATCGATGGAGCAAGCTCTTGGCAGCAGTTCAGGCATGTTACTCTACCGATGCTGAGAAAGTTTATTGCAATTCTGGTCCTCTTAAGATCTATGGATTTATTCAAGATGTTTGACATTGTTTACACAATCACGGAAGGTGGGCCTGGCACAGCGACTGAGACACTTTCTTTCTTCACATACAAGCAGGCATTCGATTTCTTTCATACAGGGTATTCATCGGCTATAGCAGTGATAATCTTTATCATACTTATAGCGATCGCTCAAGTCTTCATAAGGCTGGTAAGGCCTGTTGGAGAGTGAAGTGAGATGAAGGCAAGTAGATTCGCTAGAAATCTAGTCTTCTACTTGATAATTGCGGTAATCTTGGTACTGTTCTTGTTTCCAATCTTTTGGCTGGGGAATCTTTCATTGAAGGCTAGTTATTTGGATTTCTTCTCTGAACAACCTCTCTTCGTCATGTATAAGATTTCATTCGACTATTATCTAGATCTATTCTCGCCATTTGAGCATCAACTCATGACAATCGTCACTTGGGGAGAGAAGTTGACCCCGAGGCTGATGAATAGTCTGATAGTGGCTCTGTCTTCAACCGTGATATCCTTAGCGCTTGGGACTCCTGCAGCATACGGCTTCGCCAATCTCAAGTTTCGCGGAAAGAAAGACATGCTTTTCTATTTCCTCACTACACGCATGATTCCTCCCATCTCCATGGCAGTACCATTCTTCGTGATGTGGACATTTCTCGGGCTGATAGATACATACCCGGGAATAATTGCGACCCACGTAATAATCAATCTGTCTTTCGTTATTTGGGTGATGACAGGTTTCTTTGGAGAATTGCCAAAGGAGATGATTGAGGCTTCTATCGTGGATGGCGCAAGCCAGATTCAATCATTTCTAAGAGTAGCGTTACCCTTGAGTCTGCCTGGATTGGCCAGCACAGCTGTTTTCTGTATGATCTTCTCATGGAACGATTTTCTATACGCACTAGTTCTAACGGGGACCACTACGCAAACGATGCCGGTCGCGGTCACAGGCTTTCGTACTGCTAATGAAATTAGATGGGGCAGTTTTACGGCTGCCGGATTCTTCACTATAATCCCGATCTTCATCTTCACTTTACTAATCCAAAAATACATAGTGCGCGGAATGACTCTCGGCGCCGTTAGGGGATAATCAATTTCTTATTAGATTCTTCTACGTTCTAATCAGTTCAGCTTGAACGTGCTGCAAGACCAAGCATAGAAGTTCAGTTGCGTTCAATGACGACTAGATAAGATTTGAACGCTACGGGATATCTATTAAGATCGATATGCGCTTTCTAAAAGGCTTCGCGGGTTTAGGGTTTATAAGAGGATGAAAGGTCAAAATAGTCGAACCTATGATGAGCAGGTTGACCGGCTGGTTCAGATAGGTGTAGGAAACATGAGGAGTAAGAAACTGCCTGAAGAGGTGAAGGCTCATCGCAATGCATTGTTCAAAGCTATGGGCCTTACCGAAAGTGAACTTGAAAAGCCGTTGATCGCAGTTGTGAACTCATGGAACGAAGCAAATCCAGGGCACTTCCATCTTAAGCAGTTGGCGGAATACGTCAAAATGGGAGTTAGAACCGCTGGCGGAACCCCCTTCGAGGTAAGTACGATCGGTCTCTGCGACGGAATGTGTTCCGGCTACATCTTCGACAAATACACCTTACCTAGCCGCGAACTTATTGCAGCCGAAATCGAAGTAGTGATTGAGGCAAACCAGTTTGATGGCATGGTTCTCCTTTGCAGCTGCGATAAGGTTGTGCCCGGAATGTTGATGGGTATTGCAAGACTGGATATTCCATCTATAGTTGTTACAGGAGGATACATGATGCCAGGCAGCTATAATGGGAGAGAGAATCTCATTATACTTGATGTCTACGAGGGTTATGGGGCTTTGAAATCGGGAAAGATCTCTGAAGGCTACTACAAAGGACTCTTAGACGCGGTTTGCCCCAGCCCGGGAGCATGTCCGATGATGGGTACAGCTAATACCATGTGTTGTTTAACAGAAGCCTTGGGACTATCGATGCCTGGAAACGCCACTCTGCCAGCAAATAGCGCAAATCTGCAGAGAGCAGCGAGGTCAGCAGGAATTCAGATCTTAAGGATACTGGAAGATGATCTTCGACCATCAAAAATCATGACAAGGGAGGCGTTTGAAAACGCGATCAGACTTGATATGGCAATCGGCGGATCAACAAATAGCCTACTGCATCTTCCAGCTATCGCTAACGAGATTGGGATAGATCTTGACCAAGACATATTCGATGAGATTGGTAGAAAGACTCCGCAAATATGCGCCATCAGACCCGTTCATCCAGAATTTACTATGCGAGACCTCGAAAGAGCTGGAGGGATTCAGGCTGTATTGAAAGAACTCGAGCCTCTGCTTAATCTAGACACACTTACTGTTACTGGCAAGACGCTTCGAGAGAATCTGGCGAATGCAAAGGTCCTCGACAGCCAGGTCATACGTCCAGTCGGCAATCCCTATCGCATCGATGGAGGCGTAGCTATTCTAAAAGGAAGTCTGGCGCCTCTAGGCGCTGTAGTGAAACACAGTGCTGTGCGTCCTGAGATGATGAGGCATGAGGGGCCAGCAAGACCATACGATTCTGAGGAAGAGGCTAAAGAAGCTCTGCTAAATGGCAAAATTCAGAAGGGAGATGTCGTAGTCATTCGCTATGAAGGCCCTAGAGGCGGTCCTGGAATGCGGCACATGGAGACTTTCATGGCATTCCTATGTGGGATGGACTTAGATTCATCTGTCGCCCTTGTGACCGACGGCAGATTCTCAGGTTCCAATAGAGGCGGCGCTATCGGCCATGTCTCACCAGAAGCATTTGACGGAGGCCCTATAGCTATTGTCGAAGAGGGAGACATTGTTTCAATAGATATCCCCAAACGAAAATTGGACCTGATGATCTCAGAGGATGAATTGAATCAGAGATTACGTGGCTGGAAGCAGCCGAAACCCAACTTGCCCAGGGTTAAGAAAGGATACCTCGCCCTCTACTCGGCTCTTGTAGGACCCGCTACGACAGGGGCTATACTCAATATGCCACGGGATCGTTAAGGCTTCTCAGCCACTACCATAGGCTGAAACCTATAAGACATGATCACTACGCTGTCGCAATCATGTCGCTTGACAGCCAAAAAAACCGCTCCGGATACTGTCGGTCCCAGCGAAGCCATATATTGTCAGAGGTCCTCTAGAAACGCCATCGGTATCGTTATCTCCGCCCAATTGTTGTTCTCATTAGACTCGGCAATCGTATTGGTTGCATCCGCTGTCACTCTTATTGTGTGGCCTCCTGCTGTTTTAGGCGTCCATTGGACGTGCACCCTTATCGCGTGGCCGCAGGGAAGAAATGTAATAAATGAGGTCGCAATAAGAGCGTCATTATCAAAGAACTGTAGATAAAAATTACTTGCGTCTGCATCACCGAGGTTATGCACATCTGCACTGATCGTAAGTGGTTGGCCAACTCGTGGTGTATGGGTTGGGAAACCGTCGGGTCTAGTATGTATGTCCTCGGGGGAAACCGTCAGATCTGGCATCGGTAGCGCAGAGTACTCAGTTACCGTAATCGACTTCACTTTGCCTACAATCTTTATGCCAGACCCTACCAAACAACCTGTGACTGTCACATCCAATCCAGCTCTGATCACATACCATTGATTTTGCTGGAACTGAAAATCCCTACGCACGGTGTGGGTGTGAACAACGTTAGGATCGCCTTTATATTGCTCCAATATCGTCTCAAGCGCTTCGTAACTGGTCTCAAGGACATCAGACCAACTCTCTCTAGGAATAAAAACAGATGCGCTACCCTCAACGGCATCCAGTTTCGGTTCCCACGGATCAACCCAAAGGAGAGCGCTTAATGAGGACCAGCCTGTGCCGACCTCATAGCTACCACCAGTGTATTCAATTTGAAACTCAATAGTCGCTGATCCGGTAGCTGCAGCTTGGTAGAAAAAGAAACGATATGCCCATGCATGAGCTGAACCAAGAATGCCACACTTCGCCATAACTCCGACCTTTCCATCCGTCGGACCGTAGGGTGCCCACCAATCGGCATCACCTATGAGAAAGTCTTTTGTGCCTCCGTCACCATTTAGGTAATCTCGTGGATAGAAAACTGTGGTTCTTGTCTCAGCGATGATCGGAGGTATCAAGGACACAAGAATGACGGAAATTGTTAGAGCAACTATCAACACATTTGCGATGATACCTTTCTTAATCAAAGATTACGACCCGTCATACTAGATACCGGCACAAAGTTGCAAATCAATTTATCTAATATAGCCTATAAATCGGGATAGAAAGTGACCGAGTGTAGAAGGGCTGTGTCGAGAGGAGTGGCGATATTAGTTGCTCTGCAGATACTAGGGGCTATTCTTCTGCTACTGCAAGGGCTCTCCTTTGCAATGCTCGCAGCTGTTTCCGGGCTAGCTCGCGTTACTATGCATCAAATTATTTTCGGTCTCTTAGGTGCTTTCTTTATGGTTGTTGCCTTCTCATTTTTCCTTTTTGCCTACGGCCTTATGAGAAAGAAAAGATGGGTTTTGACATGGTCCCTAATATTTGCTTTCATGAGCATAGGAGGATGTACAGTCAGCCTGTATGTTACGGGCGCTATCTACTCCAATCTAGCAATAATTGTTGTCAGCGCTTTCTCCGCACTCTCTTCAATCTCAACTAGGTCTCGAACTTTAAGGATGCGATAGTCAAGCGCCGGTCCTTTATGCCGGAGAATCCAATGGTGAAGATGCTTTACTTTGCGTCTAGGCAGCAACTTTGCAGCCAAGGCTTCCACCTGCGCATACTGGATGATGGCTTTCAAGATGACGTTTGAGTCGATTGCCAAGTCAATTTCACTTGATCGCTAGATTGCTAGAAGCCTGAAACAGTACGGCCATTGGAGCGAGATCCTAATCAGCCCTGACTTGTTTTTATTGAAGGCGAAACATTTCCTTTCCCTGCTGCAAGCTCTTCTAGAGCAGCCTATTAAAGGAAAATTCTAGTTAGGTTCACCTAGAAACGTATATGTATATATATAGATGTGCATTTTGCCTCGAATCGGTCTATCTCGTGGAAATTCCAGAGAAAGCAGAAAGTCTTAATTACTGTTAGGCGATCCTTAAAATTAGGGAAATGTCTATGTCTCAAGAGAAAAAAGTTTCTAGACGTGGCTATCTGAAGTACGTTGCGGCAGTCGCCGTCGTTGGGGTTGTTGGAGTAGGTGCGGGATACGGACTTCAACAATATCTTGCGCCAAAACCAGAAAAGGGACCAATCGTTGTGGCAAACGCGTTCAGAAACCTGATAAATGAATATTGGGTACATTGGAATGATGGGGGAGCGGACGCGGCAGGTGCAATAGGTTGCGGTTATTTACCTTTGGAAGGGGCTAACGATGAGAAAAAGATGGTCAGCGACGTAGAAACCGCCATTGCAAAGGGTGTAAAGACAATGGCGGTTATGCCTGTTACCGCCGGGTTGATAGCGTCTATTGCAGACATGTGCGAAAAAAACCGTGTGTGGCTGACATCTATGTGGGATAAACCTGAAGAATTGGATCCAGCAAAATACACCTACTGGAATGTACATGTAACGCAAGACACCAGATGGCACGGATACATTATGGCAAAAATTCTATTCGATGCAATGGGCGGGAAGGGAAACATCGTTTCTGTAGGTGGACTTCCAGGGACTGGATCAGCAGAACTTAGACATGAAGGCCTTGATCAAGCCCTTAAAGAGTATCCAAATATAAAACAATTAGCCTATGAGTCAGGCGGATACAACAGATTCAAGGCCGCCCCTGTCATGGAGGATTTCCTTTCAGCCTACGGGGACAAAATTGAAGGTATTTGGTGTGCGAATGACGACATGGCGATGGGAGTACTGGAAACGCTAAGGGCCGCTGGAAAAGTTGGAAAAATACCGGTTGTAGGCATTGATGCCATACAGGATGCTGTAGCCGCTATACAGAAGGGGGAACTCCTTGCTACAGTTGATCTTTGTCCCTACCTGATGGGAGGACTAGGAGTAGTATTTGCTTTTGACGCATACAATGGGTACACTTTCCCAAAGGATCAAAAGATCTACATTCTCAAAGGACCCCTCGTGGACAAGTCAAATGCGGAAAAGTTCTTTGCTGAACATTGGGTCGAAGGATCCAGGTTAGCTACACCGTGGCGTTCTTATTCAAAGACGTTAGGCGGCGAATGGCCGAAGTCCTAGTAAGATAGGCAAGCACCTTTCCCTTTTTTTATCGAGGCAACTTTATGGTAGACGAAGTACTTGAAATGCGCGGAATAACTAAGACGTTTCCTGGAGTGAAGGCGCTAGATAACGTAAGTTTAGAGTTGAGAAAAAACGAAATTTTAGGGCTGGTTGGCGAGAACGGGGCGGGCAAGTCAACCCTAATGAAAATATTGATAGGATTATACCCAAAGGATAGCGGAGAGATTCTGCTTAGAAACGAAGAGATTAACCCCAAAAATGTCAAGCAAGCATTTGATTACGGAATTTCAATGGTCTTCCAAGAACCCGCAGTCTTACCGAATATTAAGGTAGCTGAAAATATCTTCTTGGGATATGAAGAACGTTTTCTTAGGAATGGGATCATAGACTGGGAAAAGATGTATAAAGAGGCAGGAAAACAACTAGAAAAGTTAGGAATTCGCGCTATTAATCCAAAAGCTATCACAGGGTCAATACCCTTTTGGCAAAGACAAATGATAGAGATCGCCAGAGCAATCTCTTTAGAGGACGTTGTGGGGGAACCTGTTATAATATTAGATGAGCCCACTTCCTCATTAAGCGTTGATCGCGTTAATCTTTTCGAGGCTATTAGAAAACTAAAAGAAAAAGCTTCATTTATTTTCATTTCTCATCGCTTGGAAGAAGTACTCGAATTAACTGATAGAATTGTTGTTTTGAAAAACGGAAAAAACGCTGGACTCACAACTACAAATGAAACAGACATAAAGGAATTGCACGCTATCATGATTGGTAGGGAACGGGAAGAGGCATACTATAGTGAAGACCAACAGGAAGCATGCGGTGATGAGGTGGTTTTAAGCCTCGAAAGCCTCTCCGGCCCATACTTCAAAGACGTTACATTACAGTTGCACAAGGGCGAAATCCTGGGCGTGGGGGGTGTTGTGGGATCCGGAAAATCATTTTTGGGGAGAACTCTATTTGGAGACTTGAAGGTAAGCGGTGGCCGTATCGTTCTCAATGGAAAAGAGCTGAATCCAAAATCTGCAAGCGACGCCGTAAAATCAGACATCGCATACGTTTCAAGGGACAGACATGAGGAGGGCCTAATTCCTTACTTTCGTGTCAAGTGGAACTTAACGCTCACCATCTTAGAGAGACTGCTTAAAAACGGGTTAATCGATTTTAGGAAAGAAAAGGAAACAGCAAATGAATTAGTTAGTAGATTATCGATTTTGACGCCCAGTGTTGATTCGCTCAGTGTAAACTTGAGCGGGGGCAACCAGCAAAAAGTAGTTCTCGGCAAATGGCTTGCAAGGGAATCGAAGATTCTCGTATTGGACGAACCGGCACGGGGCGTGGATGTGGGGGTTAAAGCAGAAATTTATAGACTCATGAGGATGCTAGCAAAACAAGGTGTTTCCATAGTACTAATATCAGATGAATTGCCCGAACTTATAGAAATGTCTCATAGAATAATTACAATGAAAGATGGAAGGATTTCACAAGTACTTGAAGCCGCAAGAGGACAGAAACCAAGCGAAAAGGAAGTTTTTCAGTATATGTAGACAAAAGTGGTATGAGTGGAAAAGTAAATGAAAAACGAAAACACCTCGTCAGGTGAAAAGACTATGCAACGTGATGCCCTGCGGCAGTTCTTTGGATCCGTGTCAAAACCTCTTCTTTTATTCGGTCCTCCATCGATTCTAGTAGGAATGATCATATTTTTTACAACATTGAATCCTCGCTTTGCAACAACTCAAAATTTGGAATCCCTTCTAAGGCAAGCCGCGGTACTCTCGGTAGTCGCTGTGGGTGGCACATTTGTGATTATGATAGGGAGCATAGACCTATCTGTGGAGGGGATAGTTTCACTTTCCTGCATTATTTCCGTCCTCACGGCAAACTACTTTTCTTCCTGTCCGATGAGCGGCCTGCTAGCAGTAACGTTGACAATTTTTATCGGAACATTGTTTGGACTAGTGAATGGAGCGCTTCTTTCTAAAGCTAAACTTCCCTCGTTCCTGGTAACGCTGGGTACGATGGCAGTGGGAAATGGTGCTGGATTGCTCATCACGGGGGGCTATACAGTACCATGTTATGTAGCGTCTTTTAGGTGGTTTGGAGTCGGAGACATGCTTGGGATACCAAGCCTAGGCGTATTTGCCATCATCATGTTTGCGCTAGGCATTTTCCTGCAAACTTACACACGTTTCGGTAGGTCTGCGTATGCGATAGGTGGAGGAGAAAGGGTAGCTGTAATGTCTGGAGTGTCCGTTGAAAAATACAAGATTCTTGTGTTTGTCTTAGCTGGTGCGCTTTCAGGGTTCGCTGGAGCCTTGGTCGGGGCTCGGATAGGCGCTGCATCTGCCGTGGCAGGATCTGGATTGGTTCTGGATGCGATAGCAGCAGTTGTTATGGGCGGTACACCCCTGACTGGAGGCGTTGGGGGAGTGCATCGAACCATCATAGGTGTTTTTTGTATAACAGTGTTAAGCAACGGACTAAATATTATTGGAGTTTCCCCACATATGCAAGTAGTTGTTAAGGGCATCGTGGTTATCTTAGCCGTGGCCGCCTCAGTAGACCGATCCAAGCTGCCATTCATGAAATGATCGATTGTATTTTTCCCAGTCGCTTCATCAGTAGTAAGGCTTTGACATCCATCGCGTCCGATCCATTGGGTGATTTTTCTCATTCAGTTAGAAAGGAAGCAAGAAAGGGCTAGCAGAAGAAGCTACGTGAAGTATATTGGCGGCGCAGTTGCTGCTGCTGGCTACGGCATATACGAAATCGCAAAGCCTACGCCAACTGGACAGCAGGGTGGGATTAGCTTCCCGGTCCGGCTCTCTGTCCGAACTAGGCAGCGCTACGGAGCGATGAATTTCCAATAAACTCCTCTAGTATAATAGATCTTAATTAATGGGCTCGCTATATCGAGAGAGCATTGGAGGAAGAAATCGTGAAGGTGGGGATTGTTGGGTGCGGATTTATCACGCAGTCGATGCATCTGCCCAATCTCATTGAGCTAGTAGGGCGTGAGAACATTTTGCTATGTGATGTCTCAACGCATCTTGTTGAGAAAGTGTCTGAGAAGTATGGAATCTCCAGATTCTACGATGACGACGATTATTTTCTTAGTGAACGAGACATGGACGCTGTGATGATATGTACGCCTGACGCACTTCATTTTCGCGGAGTTCTAAAGGTGCTAGAGGCGGGGAAGCATGTCTTCGTCGAGAAGCCGTTGTGTCTAGCTTCAAGAGACGCTTCTGAACTCATCGATTTAGTGAAGCAGAAGAACTTGATCCTTCAAGTAGGGTACAACAAGCGCTTCAACTCTGGCTACACTATCGGTAGAGAGAGATTCAAGGCAATGAAAGATATCATATTAATCCGTTCCCACAACCTTGTGGACAATCGCAGTATTGCACAAGATCTCTACCAGATAGAGACGGGAATAGTTCCGGAAGAGGCGCAAGCAGAAATATCAAAAGAGACAGAGAGGCAGATACAACTTCAACTTGGAGATGCGGACCCTCTTGCGCGTGAGACCTATCTTTTCCTGCTGTTCGTTACATCGCACCACCTAGATGCGTTGAGAGGAATATTCGGGGATCCAATTACAGCATCGTATACCGATGTTTGGAAGGTCAGGGCTAGACTGAACTTGGCCACTATACTTCAATTCTCGAATGGGGTCCGCTGCTCTGTTGAAAGTGGGCAGACAGAGAGAAAGTACCGCGACGAGGAGATCTGCGCATACTCACCTGATGAGACGATTAGGCTCATTTGGGCGAATCCATTCCTTAAGAACGCTCCAGCGATCGTAAGGATACAGAGAGGCAGCCAAGACATTGAAGACATTCATATAACTGGGTCTTATGAGGACAGTTTCAAGAGGGAGTTACTTCATTTCCTCGCATGTGTAAAAGAGGGTAAGACTCCAGCGGTCACAGCTGAAGATGGGGCTAGAGTTATTCTCATTGCAGACGCAATCACTCAAAGCTACATCCGGAAGAGTCCTGTTAAGATTCTCCCCGCTAAATGAGGTCGATGAACTTCCCTGCCTCAGCAGACTCATAGATAGCTGCAACAATATCTGTTGCAGCTTTACCATCTTCAACGGTAACTCTCGGTTCCCTATCGCTGCGAATGCAGTCAAAGAAGTCTACCAGCTCTTGCTTGAACATGTCTACGTAGAGTAAAGGTATATCGACCCATCCTCGAACGTTTTGAGGTAAATCCTTTTCTTGATATAGCATCAAAGGGCCTGCGGAAGTCGGGATACTAATCGATCCATCCGTCCCGTAGATCTCCACAGGCCAGTGTCCGACTGGCGGGTTGAATGGTACGATTGAGGACCAACTCACTTCGAAGCTTGCTACCCCTCCATTCCTAAACTCAAGAGTGATCAAAGCATTATCCTCCACCGGGATCTCTTTTACCAGTGTATACATCCTACAATAGGCAGACTTTACGTCGCCCATGAACCAACGTAGAAGATCCAAGTGATGAATCCCAAGGTTGATTAT
>Ga0129298_10000555_pt1 | contig 14940 bp, 14 predicted proteins | sample I19B2metaG_FD_94707 | JGI IMG/M metagenome (GOLD analysis project Ga0129298, IMG submission 94707) | Lake sediment bacterial and archeal communities from Gulf of Boni, Indonesia to study Microbial Dark Matter (Phase II) - ​I19B2 metaG | ecosystem: Environmental > Aquatic > Freshwater > Lake >... | reverse complement strand
GATGGCTTGTTCAGGCCTGTTCCTGATGCAACTGAGGCAAGCTCCCAGATTACCTGATATCTCGGTGGAGTTCTCACCACAGACCAAGCACCTCCCCATGAGAGAGCCTCGACAATGGCCACTGGCTTTTCGGATATAACTTCTCTCTTCGGACGAAAATCTATTATACAGATACCTACGTCGTCAGAATGAATCTGGGAATTTGAAAATAGACATAGTGAACCTGACTGGCGATAATATCAAAGACACGCCAGAATGGGAAGGGCACCCATTTAGCTGCAAGTACTGCATTTACTGGGAATTTCCTGAAGAATGCCTGGATCCCGCGAAGGAGAGGAAAGAGGAAATGCTCCAAAAGAAGTTGACTTGGCTCAAAAGGACGAATAGGGAGTTCGGCAATTGTGGTAGGTTAGTATATGTCGATGGAAAACCGATTGGCTACGCCGAATATGCACCAGCTAGGTTTCTGCCGGGCTCCCTAGAGTACAAGTCAGGGCCTCCGAGCGATGACGCGACATTGATCTCCTGTCTATTTGTGGCGGAACAGGGATTGAGGAGGATTGGAATCGGAACCAAGATACTTGATAGTATAACAACCGAGCTGAGGGAAAGAAGGGTCAAGGCAGTTGAGACCTTCGCACGCAGGGGCAGGCTAGGGAATCCGTCTGGACCGATCGAGTTCTACCTTAAGAATGGATTCAGAATATTCAGAAACGATTCTGAGTTTCCCCTGATGAGACTGGAACTGTAAGCAACTCGCTTCAGCGACATTGTTCCAGTCTGTCCATTTCCAGCATCGCCGCCTTCACGGATCTGTTCTAATGCCACAGAGCGTCAATGCTTCAACGAAAGACCTATTAGGATATTTCAAAGCCGTTGGCCAAACGGCTGGGTGAGTCGTGTTTGAGTATTCTCGGGGGAATTGGCGTTGGTCTCGTGACCATGATCTTCGTAGGCTGGATTCCAATTCTGGGACCCATAATCGCCGGCACTATATCCGGCTATGTCACAAAGGGAGGTGTCCTGAAGGGCATCATTGCTGCCTTCCTAAGCTCAACCTTGTGGGCAGTTGGGGCTGGCCTCATCCTCAGTGCAGTGGGAATCGGCGTGCTAGGTCGTTGGACCCAACTTCTGGAAGGAGCTGACGCCGTCCTGGGAGGAACAGGCTGGATGGTGGTGATCATCATTTTGGGTGCCGGAGCTGTGACGTTTGCAACCATCGGAGGCCTGATCGGAGGAATCTTCAGTAGACCGAGGGCACCAATATCTCCCGTTCCGCATGCCCAACCACAACCCGCTTACGGCTGCCCTACCTGTGGTAGACCTCTAGTCTACGTATCACAATATCAGCGTTGGTATTGCTACGCCTGCAAGAAATACCTGTAGCAAGTATCCTGACTCTAGGCTCTATTCCATCTGACTGCGACTGGGCGCCACATCATGAGCAAAGGGATTAAATCCTGGTCGAAGCCTCGACTCCCGTCGCCAAATGGTCAAGCAACTAGGAGAGGCACATGACGTTTTCGTTGTAATGCTGGATAGCTTCAGGCAAGATCACATCGGTCATTACAGTAACGGAAAGCCAATTTTCGAAGCCGTTGCGCCATGCAGCACTCCGAATCTGGACAAGCTAGCCGAGCAGAGCATAGTCTTCCACAACGCGTACCCAGCAGGACTTCCCACAATTCCAGTTCGAACGGAACTCATGACAGGCCAGTTCACCTTGCCCTATAAGCCTTGGACACCAATGCACCCGACAGAGATCACCGTTGCTGAGATATTGAAACGTGAGGGATACGTGACGGGATTAATCACGGACACATATCATCTGTTTAAGCCAGGAATGAACTTCCACAAGGGCTTTGACTCCTTTGTATGGATAAGGGGGCAAGAGTATGACGCCTACAATTCTGGGCCTCCTGTCAAGAGGAATATTGAAGACTATGTGAACCAAGGATATGACGAGAATTTCAGAAGGTACGTGCAGAGGTTCCTGGCAAATATCGACGATTTCGAAAGCGAGGAAGATTGGTTCGCTGCGAAGGTGTTCAAGGAAGCATCAAAATGGCTCAGGCTGAACAGAGCACATGAGAAGCTGTTCCTGTGGATTGACAGCTTTGACCCCCATGAACCATGGCTTCCACCAAGTGACTATGACAAATATACTCGGGCGAAATACAAGGGTCCAAAGCTGATCCTCCCCATGGGGGGCGAGGCAAGGACCTGGGCAAGTGAGGAGCAGATAGACCACATAAGGGGGCTATATGCAGGAGAGGCGAATTTTGTAGATCATTGGTTCGGCGAGTTTCTGGCTGAGCTTGAAGCATTGGACCTCATGAGAGATTCTCTCATAGTTGTTCTAGCAGATCATGGCCATCCCTTGGCAGATCACGGCAAATTCCTGAAGGGAGGGGACAGACTGTACAACGAGCTGTTGAAAGTCCCCCTGATGATAAAAATGCCAGAGGGGGTTGGAGCAAGAAATACTAACGGGATTGTCCAGTGCCCCGACCTGCTTCCGACCCTTCTCGAATTCTTGGGTCTGGGCAATAACACACACTCGATGCACGGCAGGAGCTTCTTGCCCGTATTGATGGGAAAATCAGACGAGCATCGGAAGTACGCGATATCCGGATACTACGAGGCAATCGATAGATGCACAAGGGATTCCAGATGGAGCTACATTCAAAGGCCGGAGGGACAACCTGACGAGCTATATGATCTGATCGAAGATCCCAAGGAGACAAAAAATCTTGTTGATGAAGAGCCGGAGGAGGCCAAGAGACTTGCATCTGCTTTCGGTGGTTATTTCAAAAGGTATGAGAACAGATTCGTGAAAGGCCTCCAAGGCAAGTATGAGCTTTCGTACACCTCATTGGACCTCTCTTCTTGATCGAAAAACTGACGCCCTTGGGCGCCAAAAGAGAATCAAACCAAGAAGGGACACCTTTGCCTTGATGCCTTCCGCTTGAGTGGAAATGCCCTAGAATGCGATGTCTAATCCAGAAAATAGTCATCCCTTAGCCCATAAGCTTCTCAAGGCTTGTTCTTGGAGACCCAACTCTCGTCCTAGATCAAGGGGCGGTCCATTTCTGAAACCATTAAAGGCTAAAATAGCCGAGAAGCTGGCAGTGAGACGCAGCAGTTGAAAGGAATGCCCTATGTACTCCGTCCAAACGATAGATCTGACGAAATACTTCGAGAAGGAGGGCGGTAAAGTAGATAGGATTATCGCCGTTAATCACGTCAATCTGGATGTTGAGGAAGGGGCTTTCTTCGGGCTACTTGGCCCAAATGGAGCAGGAAAGACCACGTTAATCAAAATGCTTTGTACGTTGATAATTCCGGATGAGGGAACCGCCAAGATCGCAGGCTATGATGTTGTCAACGAGCCAGACAAAGTCAAGGAGAACATAGGCTGGCTTCACGGGGAAACAGGTGGCAGAGCACTCTATTGGAGGCTCTCTGCAAGAGATAACCTGAAATTCTACGCATTCTTACAGAACATTCCCTCAGATATGGCAGGCAGGAGAATAGACGCTCTCCTGGATTTCTTCGAGTTGACAAAGGACGCGGACAGGCTCGTCAAGGATTTCTCAACAGGGATGAAAGTTAGAGTCATGCTGGCCAGAACACTGCTCGCTAATGCAACGATATTGCTCATGGACGAGCCGACTGTTGGCCTCGACGCATCAGGTGCAATAGAGACCCGCAATCTCCTTCGGTCCCTATGCAAGGAGCTACATAAGACGATATTCTTTACCACTCACAACATAATGGAAGCCGAACGACTCTGCGATAGGATAGCAGTGATGAACAAGGGGAAGATAGTCGCAGTGGACACTCCGTTGAAGTTGAGCGAGATAACCAAGAGCTTCAGGGGAGTTGAGCTAAGACTTCTCGGATCAGGAGAGACTGCGGTGTCGGAACTACAAAGCGTGCCAGGAGTGAAGAAGGTCGTGAAGGTTCAACCGGAGGAGGATCACGTCATCATACAACTCGAAGTAGAGAATGAGGATGAGGCCCTGGTGAGGATCCCACAGTATCTTAGGTCGAGACGAACCAAGATGATCGGGATACAGAAAGCACTCCCAGACTTGGAGGAGGTCTTCATCCGCTTGACAGGTGAAGAAAGAGTTGAAGGCGGATAAGCTCATCCAGTTGTTCAAGAACGATGAGCCTCGTCTGGCATCTCCGGTCAGACAGCTCCTTGGCATCATATGGGCCAATCTGAAGATTCTGCTAGCGTACAAATCTTGGTTGATCATGGACCTGCTCAGCACAGTGGCCTCAGTGGTGATGTATTACTTCGTGGGGCTGCAGGTCGATCCACAGAGACTGGTGCAGACCGGTTGGGGAACAAGTTATCTTGCTTTTTCATTGATCGGGGTTGCCACTTCGCACTATCTGTGGTCATGTCTGACCAGACTGAGTCACTCAATTCAACACGAGATACGAGGCGGGACCCTTGAAACTGTTGCAGTCACTCCAGTCAATATGTTCGTGTTCTTCATAGGGCTGACAGCCCGTGGATACCTAGTGAGTTCGATTTATCTGATAGGGGTCTTCGCGGTGGGGATTGTCGGGTTGGGAGTGAGATTCATCCTGACAGCGCAGTCTGTTGCTACGGCACTCCTTTCATTCGCCCTGATGTTGATAGCAAACCAAGCACTTGGTCTCATCGCAGCCGGCATAGTAATGGTTCACAAGAGAGGAGATCCTGTGACCTTCATAGTCGCGGCGATGAACGAATTTCTTGCAGGGGTTCTGTATCCGCTGGAGATGCTCAAGGCATTTCCGATTCTCCAAGGCCTGTCGATGATGCTACCATATGCATACGCACTTGATGCAATGAGACGCTCGCTGATGTTCGGTGTCTCACTGGCTGACCAGAATGTGTTCTCGGATCTCTCGATTCTGTTCGGGTCTACCGTGATTCTAGTGCCACTGGGACTAGCGGTGTTGCAATGGGGCTATAGGACCATCAGGAGGCAGGGGACGACCTCATCATACTAGGTGACCTTGAATGAAGGTGGAAGAGATAATCAAGTTCTTGGCAGAGCCGGTCCCTGAGGCCCAAGTGGATCCTGTGACAAAGGTAATCGCGTTCATATCGAGGGATTTCAAAATCTGGTGGACTTACAAGCTGTGGATAATACTGGACATCTTAGGCTCACTGCTCTTCGTTGCTACCTACTATTTCGTCTCGAAGATAGTGTCTCCGCAGGCACTAGTCAATGCCGGGTATGCAGCAGATTTCTTGACCTTCACGGTCATAGGCATAGCCTTCCAGAATTACGTCTTCTCTTCTGTTTCTGGGCTGTCGGAGGCTATAAGGGAGGAACAGTGGGATGGCACCATGGAGACAATACTGTCCTCCAGAACGAGCTTCAGGGTCTTCCTACTGGGAGAATCAGTCTTCAGATTCATAGTGGCATCCTATTTCCTTCTGGCCTCAATGAGCATGGGAGTCCTCATGGGTGCCAGCTTCAATCTGAACTTCAGCTCTTTTTTGGCTGCAGCTGTCCTCACGATACTTCTCATAGTCAGTCACATGGTAGTCGGTATCTTGGGCGCGGGTGCCATCCTGAAGCTGAAACAGGGAGACCCGATAGTCTGGGCATTCTCTTGGCTGACACAGCTGTTCTCAGGAGTCCTGTACCCATTGGGACTGCTTCCTGGCTATCTCCAGTGGGTGGGCGCTGTGTTTCCATTGACCTATTCACTTGACGGAATCAGGAGATGCCTGATGAGCGGAGAAGGCTTTTCCTCATTGGCGATACTGGAGGACATCACAAAGCTTGGATTATTCATATTGATTCTACTACCCGTTTCTCTCTGGGTCTTCAAGAAGGCCTATGATTCTACTAGGCGTGAGGGTGCTCTAGGACAGTACTGATATGTCCAAGTTCAGGGTTGTTAGAAATTCGCCGGAACAGAACATAGGTATGTGACCATAGCATGAAGGACGATCTTGGAATAGACAGGGAATCGCTAGCTGCTAGAATCGGCACCGAATACGGACTCTGGGTGGGGCGCATCGAGTTTCTTCCCAAAGGAGAAGTCGGATACTGCTATCTAATCGATAGCGATATCGGTTTGAGATATCTAGTAAAAGTCCTTCCTTCCACTCGCATGGGACTGAAGAGCGCGAAAGCTCTGGACTTTTGCTTACCGTTGATGTGGAACCTTTTTCATGGTAATTACTTCAGAAGCCTTCCTTGCCCAGTAAGAACACAAGCGGGCTCACTTAAGTCAGACTTCGGTGGCATGCCAGTCGTTGTCTACAACTTCATTGAGGGAAGGACCATTAATGATGAGAGACCTTCTGACGAGGTCCTAGCAACCGTGGCGAGACAGATCGCAAGGATTCACAATTGCGCCCCCTACATTGGTACTGAGAACCCACCGATCGATGATCTCGGGATTCCATTCAAGGGCGAAATGCTGACGGGCCTTGAGACACTTGAGCGTACTACTCAGGGAAATGGAGAGGGCATGCTGGCATTGAGGGATCTCATATTGCCATTGAAGGAGGAACTCCTCGGGCGTCTTGGGAGACTGGAGACCCTTCAACTTTCAGTCAGGGGAATCAAGAAGCAAACGGTCCTATGCCACACCGATCCCATAGGCAGTAATATCCTGATAGATGCGAGAGGGGAGGTCTATGTTCTGGATTGGGAGGGTGCAATCTTGGCACCCCCTGAGCATGATATTTTTGCATTCACTGGGGATCGCTTCGATCTGTTCTTAGACAATTATGAGGATGAATTCGGTCGTGTTTGCCTCAAAACCGATTTCCTCGGATTCTATCTGTATAGAAGGATCCTCGAGGATTTGGTGGACTGGATGATTAGAATATTGCATGAGAATAGAGATGAGGACCAGAACAGAAGGGACCTTGAGGGAATCATAAGAGACTGCATTTCAGACTTGCCTCATCTAGAGCCCCTCATAGAAAGGACTGATCAAGTGTTAAGGAGGAGAGAGGGGTAAAGATTCCCGAGGGCAAGGCGAGTCGGTTATATACCTCAGACGGACAGCACATCCGTGCGATTCGGAATAACCCCTCTTGACTTCGCTGATGTCTTGAGCAGAATTCTCCAAGGGGATCAGATCGACTTCTCAAGATTCTGTTATCCAGAAATAGTCAAGAACGCAGCCTCCGCGGGATTCGTCCATGTAGAGATCACTCTCGACGTGCTTCATGCGCTACCCGGATCCCTGAACAATGACAGAATAGCGGAGATATCTGAGATCAGGAAATCCGAAGAGTTGACCCTCTCGGCTCATCTTCCCCTATGGGCTGTTGAGCCGGCTTCATTCAATGAGAGAATAAGAAAAGCATCCGTGGAAACATGCATAGAGGCCATTGAATTGGCGGAGGGATTCCAACCAGAATATTACGTCTTTCACGCAACAGGTGCACTTGCATCGGAATTCAGCAGATTGCCCTACCCCAGACGCTCCGTTGACCTGATAAACCTCTCGATGGGTTCAAACGCATCAAGAAGCACCCCAGAACTCCTGAAACAGACCGGAATTGATCCAAAAAGGTTGGCTCTTGAGAGCGTCGAATTCCCACTTGATCTGACTGTGAGCACGGCCGAGGAAACGGGTTGTTCAGTTGTTCTTGATACAGGGCACATTCTCGGAGGCTTTAGCGAGACCCTCTCGCTGATGGAAGCACTCGAGTTGTTCAGACAGAGGTTAATCGGGCTTCACCTCCATGATGGATTCAGGCGGAAGAATGAAGATGGATCAATGCTCCTTAGGGATCATCTCCCGTTAGGAAGCGGCGACATGAATATCCAGGATTTCTTCGGAGCGCTTACCCGGTTCGGGTTCGACGGACCAGCTGTGTTCGAGCTGTCTATGTCTGGAGCTCTTCAGTCGATCGAGGTAGTGAGGAAACTCGTACCGGGGCTTTTCTCCACATGAACAGGAATGTGCTGTCTAGGATAGCAGACGGAAAGCTACAGTTGGCCGCCCCATTCCTTGAGGAATCTCTCCATGAACTGCTCCACGAATTCGTGCCTCCCTTCTGCCAATCGTTTTGCGGTCTTTGTGTTCATCGTCTCCTTGGCCTTCAATATCTTCTCGTATATGTGATTAATCGAAGTGAGGGATCTGCCATCGTATCTTGCCTTTGGCAGGATTGATGGATCGTGAATGGGGAGATTTGCCCAACCACCACGCGCAAAGACCCTTGCAAGTCCAATCGCACCCAAGATGTCAAGCCTGTCCGCGTCCTGCAGTATTTTTGCTTCCAGACTCTTAGCTTCGGCGCCTTTCCTGAATCTGTGTACTTCTATGCAGTGAACTACTTCTCCGATCTTCTCCTTTGGGAAACCAGCCTCCTCTAGGATCTTCATTGCCATCTTTGCTCCTTCTGTTGCGTGGTCATCTATTCCTCCCTCGTCTTCCATCGCTCTGGCGATATCATGGCGCAGGACGGCTGCCTTCACGACTTCAAGATCGGCGCCCTCTTCTTGCCCTATCTTCAAAGCCAGATTGTATACCCTTTCCACGTGTGATCGACTATGATGTGAATGCTTCAAGAATTCCTCGCTTTTTTTCCTTATTATATCTAGGGCCAAATTCTCGCGCATTTCTCCATCGCTCCTGAGCGAACACGGCTATTCTGTCCATGATAAAAGCATGATTGCCATCAAGCGTCATGGTTCTTGGGTGCTCGTGCGAAGCTCAGACTAAATGCTCCGATTGTAGGATGTCGTTGGTATTCACCTTTATATGGAGTGGTCATCAAGTTCGTTCCCAAAGGTCAGCGAAATGGTCGAAAGGATCGACTCCTCATTCACGATCGAAACGGAACTTGCCGAGGGCTATTTCGGCTATTTGCTGAGGTTCATCATGGACCAATACCTTCTTGCCGATCAGGATCGCTTTGGGAATGTTGAACTTAAACTGGTTGATAAGAAGCCCACCCTTTCGTTCAGGGCAATCGGTTCCCGTGGAGTAGGCTTTGCTGATGTGGAGATCACCACCGGAAGGCCGATCCTTGTTCAATTGGTTCATGTTGACCCAGACACGCCAAGAGAGGAGATCGAACGTCTTGAGGAAGACCTGACGATAGTGGTCAATCTATTTGAGGAAAAGGCAAGGACTGCCACGATATATTTCGCCTGGGCAGAAGGCGAGAAGATCCTGCCCGAGAAGCCACCAGCTTCCCGGAGGAACATCATTCGGAACATGTTCTCAGATAGTATGCTTCCCCTGTTCATCCTCTTTGCAGCGATTAACGTATACCTTTTCCTAGTATTGGGACAATATGCACCGATAGTCCTTGTACTGGTCCAATTCCTGTTGGTCCTAGCCTCCGGCAGAATAGTAGCCAGGATGGCAGATTGGCAGATCACACCACAGAATCCAAGAGTTCACGTGTTCGCATATCAGTTGCCATTCGATGGTCAGGAGGACTTTAGGAGAAAACTCAGAGGAGTCTCCTTGATCCAAATCAAATCTGAGATCTATGACAAGACATTGGCACTTGGAAAGCCAGTGGACTGCTCTGAAATAGGCGAAATACTCTCAAAACACGGCCTTGAATGCTCGACAGAGAATATGTCCACCAAGACTATTGACGTGTATGGCATTGTCCGAAAGGTAGCAGAGAAATTTGGTCTCCCCCTTCCTAGAATAGTCGTTGAGAATTTGACAATCCCCAATGCTGCAGCCTCGGGACCGGGCCCAAGCCAAGGAGTGATGCTGATTACGACGGGATTGCTCGTACAACTCGAAGAAGATGAGATATACACGGTAGTGGGCCATGAATTCAGTCATCTCAAGGGCAGGGACACACTTGTCTTCTTCGCTCTCACATCACTTGAGTATCTGATAAGGGCATATCTGATCTGGCCCCTTGTTATGTATCTGGGATTCTTCTACCTCTTCATTTCTCTGGGTCTTGTCTATTTCATCGCCAAGTTCTTCGAGGGGAAATCGGATCTTGAAGCGGCGAAGGTTTTAGGGCAACCGAGGATTCTTGCTCAGGCTCTAAGGAAGATAGGTTTTCATAGGCTACAGCTGGAGCGAAGCCCCTCGTTCAGAATCATGGAATGGATTGGATGGGATCCCCACCCGCCAATCTATTTCAGGGTGGAACAGCTGGAGAAGTTGGAGGCCCCGGAGAGATTGGGAAATCCTTTGGTTCAATCGATCAGGAACAACATCGAGGGATTTCTAAAGGCTCTCTGACATTGGTTCTATCTCCCCTGAAACGAGTAAATCAACTTGAAAGCTTAATTAGAAGACCAAGAGCGAATCCTCCAATGAAGCAGCTTATCTTCTGTTGCTCCGAAGACAACGATCTCTACGAAGCCGCGATAAATTGTGGAGTGTCAGTTCTGCGTTTCGACCGGATAGAGACAGCGATTAGCCTGGCAAGGAGTGAGAACGTAGTACTGGCATTGGCCGACACCTACCCGATCCCAAAGCTCACCATAAATGAGAGCATGCTCGAAACTGCAAGACAAAAGGATCTGAAGTTGTACCTGGAATACCCGCTTTCGATTCCCAACATGGAATTCGCTGAACCTAGGACAGCGGAGTGGGAACGCCTCGTAGTGACATCTGACTTGTTTGGCCCAAGACTTCCTCCAATGACCATCCTCACGATGCATGGCTGCTGGTTTCTGCCGACCGAAGCCAGAGACCATCACCTTGTTCTTGCGCGAGTCGCTGGATATGATAAGGCAGTATACGGACTGCCGAACCAGATTCATCCAATTCTACTAAGCTATTCGGATTTCGCAATCGTGGCTACAAGCAAGCTCAGCCAATTCAGGAAAGGACGTTATGCTCCAATCAACTCTTGGAAGTTGGTATTGCAGACACTGCTCAGATGGCTCACTAATGGGGATGAGATATCCATTTCATGGAATCCCACGGTGAACACTGCGTTTAGCAAGGATGAGGGACTTCCACCGGATGCGGAGAACAAAGCCTTTGGAAAATCTGTTGAGTGGTTCTCCAAAAACGCCCTATTCGCATTGGACAAGGACCGAGGAGTCATAGAGGGCTATCAATCAGGCATAGACTTCGAAGGAGATCAACTGGCTAGGCCTTATATCCGCATGGACTGCTTGGCCGAAGCCGCACTTATTTTTGCCCTCGATTGGCAGGCGACACGGAATCCAAGGAGCAAGAGAATCGCTGAAGGCCTTCTGGACTACACTTGGTCTTTTCAGTATTCTGATCCGACGAGCCCAGCCTATGGCCTTGTTGATTGGGCCAAGGGACTCGGCGTGTTTTACGGAGACGACAACGCAAGGGTCATCCTCCCGACACTCTCAGCCATCCAGATCCTGAAGGATGACAAATGGGACAGACATGTAGCAATGGCCTTACTCGCAAATCTGAGAACAACGGGCGCCTTGGGATTCAGACAGGACAGAATTGATATGCCGGACCTGATCAAGAATGGATGGGCTTACTACTACAACAAAGACACGATTTCATACACGCCTCACTATCAGGCGTTCCTTTGGGCTTGTTTCCTATGGGCCTTCTTGCTAACGGGCAAGGACCTCTTCCTGAGACGAACGGTGAATGCCATCAGAATGACGATGGAGGTCTGTCCCAAATGGAGATGGTCGAATGGTATTTCACAGGAGATGGGAAGGATGCTCCTTCCTCTAGCGTTTCTGATCCGGACAGAACAGAAAGCAGAGTATCGAAAATGGATAGGAACCATATCAGATTACGTGCTAGAACAGCAACAACCTTGCGGTGCGATTGCTGAGAAAGTGGGAGATCCAAAGGATGGACACTATCCGCCGCCAAACTCAAATGAGGCCTATGCAACGACGGAAGCCCCGGTCATACAGGAGAATGGGGACCCGGCCTCAGATCTACTGTACACTGCGAATTTCACATTCCTCGGACTACATGAGCTGGCGTCCGCTTCCCATGATCCGAACATCAGAAGGGCAGAGGACAGATTGGCGGGCTTTCTTTCAAGGATACAGGTGAGTTCTGAGAGACATCGGTATCTGAACGGCTGCTGGATGAGAAGCTTCGATTACGACAAATGGGAGTATTGGGGTAGCTCCTCGGATCTTGGATGGGGAGCATGGTGTGTAGAGTCCGGCTGGATGAACAGTTGGATTGCCTCCGTCTTTGCCCTCCGCATACTCAGAGGAACTCTATTCGACTCGACTAGGGCCAAGGAATTGAGCGGAAAGATCGAAGAGCTTCAGTCAGAGATGTTCCCTGCCGAGAAATAGGGCAGGCTACCGACTAGCCTAATATAAGATATCCGAGGCCTAACAGCGTTTATAGCCTCCTGATTCGAAGCATCATCACAAATGAGCGTGTATGATAATCCGCAATACTACGAAATCGCCTTTGGATATCAGGATGTCAGGCGTCAGGTAAATTTCTTTGAGGATGTCGCACTCAAATTGACAGGAAAACGGGCAAAGAGATTCCTTGACATAGGCTGTGGCCCAAGCATACAGCTGAGGGAGATCGCAAGGAGAGGATACGAAGGAGTAGGCCTAGATAATAGTCCAATGATGCTCCAGTATTTGCATCAGAAAGCATCAGAAGAGGGATTGGCGATAGAAACTCTTCAGGCTGACATGAGGGACTTCTCGCTTAGCAGAAAATGTGATTTTGCCTTTGTCCTATCCGGTTCGCTCTTTGTCAATTCCAATGAGGAGTTCCTCAAGCATCTGCGATGTGTTGCGAATTCGTTGAATCAGAAGGGCGTCTACCTATTGGAAAATGTCGCATTGGATCCATCATCCCATGGAAAGGAAGAGTGGACCATGAGGAGAGGAGATGTAGAGGTAAAGACAACCTTCGAGGCAATTCCTCTGAATCCGATTGAGCAGATATCAGAGGAGAGGTTGATTTTGGAGGTGAACGATCGCGGGATTAAGAGGACACTCACGTCACACTTGGCCTCAAAGGATTTCTGCCCTCAGGAGATGAAGTCTCTGGTTGATCTGAGCGGGCTTTTCAGATTCGTAGGGTTTTTCAAACACCTGTCATGGGCCCCGTTGAAAGAAAATGAAAGAGAGAACATAGTCCTGATGCAGAAACTTGAGCCGTGAGAATTCCCCGACAGGCGAAGTGACATGTTCAGCCCATCTGATCCTGGTCGGTCAGAAGGATCCAGCTATTAGTGTGACTGGAAGAAGAGCAGGCATGCCGCCTAGATCATACGCCATCATGGCCAAACAGGCTTGGATTCAAGAGCGGGTCTTGGGAGAAAGCGCAAACAAGGTTTCCGCTCTCTGGTGCCGTCCCATGCTCATGCTTCTTCTGGAGTTGGAATGAATAGCGAATCAGCGAATTCATCGTCGAACGAATCCCGGGTGAGTTCTGGAGGGAGGATCTCGAGGTTGTCCAAGTCCAGTTCGTCACATTCACAACTTAGACCCGTGTCGTAAGAACAACAGCATGAATCACACATCACGATCTTCATCCTATTTCCCCCTGAATTTTTCGTCGTAAAATTTGACCAAATCCTCGGTGAGTTTCTGCCTCCTGATTATTGCCTCCAATCCGCTCTTGAGCATCATAACGCCCTTGTCGGTCAGCCTGTAGACTCTCCTGTCTGGTCCTGACTCGACCTTCTCCCATTCCGACCTAAGCAATTCGTTCGCTTCCATCCTTCTTAGAATTGTGTAGATCGCCCCAGGCATCAACCTGTGGTATCCTTGGCTTCGGCTTTCGATTTCCTCCAGTAGCTGGTAGCCATGCATGGGTTTCTCATACAGTATCCTGAGAATGAGAAACTGAATCCATCCCCTTTCTGGGTAATGTTTTACGCGAACATATACACAGCGATGACCTGCCTCGTGATGAGGCTTGCCACACTCTTCATGCTGGGGAACCGAATCGCCTTCGCAGCAGCTACCATTCGTTGTTACATGCGACATTTGTTGTTACATACCTCAATGGTTACCTATATAAATGTTACTTGGCTGCCACTTGCTCTCATTCTTCTGTTGGCGCATGGATCCGGCAGAATTTGCCCTGGAGCGTTGTGCGCGAAATCCTTCTAGAGCGGCACCTTTCGCCATGTTCTCAGGCTTTTGAATTCAGCAAGACAGATCTCCAAGGACTGTCTGGCATCCTGTGGTCTTATCCTGTCAGGTTTCTTACCGGCATCGATGCACTCGATGAAATATTTCAGCTCCTCGTAATATCCTCCGAGCTCAGCTATGTTGCCCGTCGAGACCCCAGAGTCCTTGGCAATGCTCAGGAACTCCGGACTGTACGGTTCATTTTCCGGTTGGAAGATCGTCAAAGTTGGGGTGCGATCTGAGGAATATTTGAATGTGGCCTTCTCAAGATAGCACTCATAGGCCATTACGAATGGATAGCCCTTCAAATGGAACCAGCCTCCTTCAGCCGAGGCTACAAGGCTCCTCCCATAGTCGTAGATCGTGAGAATATGGTTTGGATCTCCCATCGAAGTCACCGCCTTCGGCCTTCCCAAGAGATGGCAGATGAAATCCGTGTCATGGATGTGTAGGTCTATGATGGCGCCTCCACTCTTCTTCCCGTCCAGCAACCAGCCCTTCCAGCCCCATTTTGGCTCTTCAGAGAGCCTCAGGCAGCTAATCGCCATCACGCGCCCGAAATCCCTTGTCTTTACCTTCTCAGCAAGCAATGCCCATTCTTGCCAGAACCTGATGACATGCGCGACCATGAGTTCAACTTTGTTTTGCCTCGCAGCCTTGATCATCCTGTCCGCATCAGCCAATGTCAGAGCGATTGGCTTCTCACAGATCACGTGCTTACCTCCCTCCGCTGCCTGCACCACGGCGTCACAATGCAATGGAGTCGGGAGCGTTACATCAATGAGTTGCACATTCGGATTCCTCAATAACCCTTGGATGGAATCGTATGACGGACATTGCCAGCTCTGGGCCAATCCAGCTGCCCTTTCCAACTCCAGAT
>Ga0129298_10000553_pt1 | contig 14955 bp, 10 predicted proteins | sample I19B2metaG_FD_94707 | JGI IMG/M metagenome (GOLD analysis project Ga0129298, IMG submission 94707) | Lake sediment bacterial and archeal communities from Gulf of Boni, Indonesia to study Microbial Dark Matter (Phase II) - ​I19B2 metaG | ecosystem: Environmental > Aquatic > Freshwater > Lake >... | reverse complement strand
GTGTAATAAGGATAACAATACTATCAATAAGTAAGTATTGGAAAACTTATGATTTTTTTTCTTACTTCCAAATGATTTTGGCACCATAAAAATAATTTTATCGATCAGTTTCCGATATATTAATGTGGAGCAACAACAATAGTCTGGGTTTTTGTTATTCCACCACAATTCAACAGAAGGTAATATACCCCATTCACATAAGTTTTCATATCAATCTGATATACCGTCTTTCCTTGTATATTGATATCCGATGAAAATTTCTTTGACAGAATTTTCTGGCCAGCCATATTTACGATTTCTATCCTGATATCACCCGGGTTCAATCCTTTAACTTCAATATTTATAATTCCGCTGGTCGGGTTTGGATATATATTGAAATTCAATTCTCCTGCACGGGTATCCATGATTTCCTTATCAAAGCCCGTTATCGTTCCTGAAGTGTCGCTTTCTGTCAGAGTAATTAGTTTAATTACGGTATTCGATCCGCAATAATTGCTATGTGCAATCAAAGTGACATTATACTCGCCGTAAGCCGTATAATTATGTACAGGATTTATTTCGGTACTGAACAGATTATCGTCAAGATTCCACTGATAACTACCTGCGTTAACCGATTTATTGATGAAAGTAACCTGAAGGTTACTATTGGTATAGCTAAAGTCGGCAAAAGGAACAGGGTATTCTGTAATGGTGACAGGCTGCGGCAATACCAAAGCATTACAACCAGCATCTTTCAGAATTGTTAGTTCCAGAGTTCCGGGTTTATCAACCATCAACTGAAAACTGTCCGACAGACTTGCCATGGTAACAGGTTGAATTCCATTAAAAGAATAGGTAAAAGTCCAGGGCGCAGTACCACTAAAATTCATCGACACAGGTGCCTGTTGCCCTGTACAAAGAGGGAAATTACTTTGTGTAAAAGTAACGTTGGGAAGATTTTTCTGAATGATGTTTATTTCAGTAACTGGCTGATTCCATGTACATAAACCATCCGTAAAGTTCACAACCTTATAAGTTCCAGGTTCAGTTACCTGCAAAGAATAGGGATTCTGGTATGTATTAACTTTTATTGGAATACCTCCGTTTATTGTATAGTCAAAAGCCCAGGGTGCCGATCCGGTAAAATGAACCGGAACATCAGCCACAGATCCCTGGCAGAAATTCATTTCGGCTTGTTCAAACCCAATTGTTGGTTTTGGTAATATGATTATATCAGGATAACCAGATGTTTTGTTGCTGGTACAATAATCATCGCTTACCTGAATAATTTCGTAGCTCCCAGATGCAGGTGGCTCAAGCAAGAAAAGACTTTCAGAAGTCTTTACCTCAACAGGATGCCCTTCATCTACAGTGTATGTAAAAGACCATGGAGCAGAACCGGTAAGCGCAACAGGCAGATAAACCTTTTCGTTTTCACAAAAACTCACCCTGCTTTTACCTGAAATGAAAGTGGCAACAGGTTTCGGGTTAACAGTAACATAAGCGCTGCCATTAAAAATACTGCCCTGACAATCACGTCCGGAAAGTGCAGTTATTTCATACAGACCCTGATCACCGACTTCAAGCATAAAAGGATTATTGGATGTTTCAATGGTTTTTGCATTTTGTCCGTCTCGTGTATAAGTAAAAGTCCAGGGAGCATCTCCTGTAAAATGAACGGGCAGAATAACCGTGCTGCCTTCACAAATGAACTGATTTCCACAATTTAAAGTGGCAGTAGGTTCAGGATGGGTGCTTACCCTTGCAATTCCTGAGAAACAGGAACTCGTTTTTGTTGCATCTGAAATGCCTGCAATCCTGTATTCTCCTGGTTCTGTAACCCTAAGATTATAAACACTGTTCTCAATATTATTGATAGTAACCGGTGGGCTGTTGTTTAATGTGTAGCTAAAATTCCAGGGTGCAGTTCCAGTAAGTTTAATGGTGATATCAACAGGTGTTCCCTGGCAAACAGCTATATCGGGAGTCATGATTGAAGCTGAAGGCAACGAATCATTTATAGCAAAAAGTTCTAAAGTCCCTTTATTATAGCATGAAACAATAATCCTGTCGTTGCTGTCAAAAGCAATATCCATAGGCAGGTTTAACTGCCCTGCCTCATTTCCATATGTTCCGAACCTGGTGATGAATATTCCGTTCTGGTTAAAAACATTAATGTAACCCTGAAAAGGTTCGCAAACATAAATTTTTCCGCACCGGCCAATACCCATACCCTGTACGCGGTAAAACTTACCACTGGTATTGCCAAAACTGCCAAATGAGCCCAACAGGTTACCCTGGCGATCGAACATATAAACGGTTACCAGAGGCCCTTTCCCCAACATGCCGCTTCCCTGCACATCTGCTCCGATACCTCCGTGTTCGGCAACAAGAATACGGTTATTATAAACATCGTATTCAAGTCCGGTCGGAAATATCAGTTTTCCATCGCCGATGGTCTGGATTAAGTTTCCTGAAACATCTATGACAAGTACCTTTTTAAGCTCATTATCGGCAACATACATAACATTATCAGGGCTGAAAGCAATTGAAGAGGGATAAACAGTGCCTCTGTAAAATATCTCCGAAACCCCTTCAGCACTCAGTTTGTAAATATATCCGGTAGCTTCATCACCAAAAAACAATTCACCCTCAGGATTAACAGCTAAAGAAACCGGTGAGAAACCGTGAGACATATTACCAACAAAATGGCCTTCTGCATCATATTTCAGGATACTTTTCTGATTAACATCCGAAACATATATATTATCCTGCCTGTCAACTGCAATACGCATCGGGGTCTGGAGATTCCCGCTAATTGCTGAGATATGATTAAAATTGGCAGGATACGTTTGTGAAAACAAACGGGTATTTATTATAACGAACATTACTGTTAAAATGCAAAATACCCTTAAAACGCTCATAAAAATTATTTTTGCTAAAATAGAAATATAAATAATCTATTCTGTATTAAAATTTTAATATAGAATTAATCTATTTTCTGCTTTCACTTTAATTTGTAAAATTGTTACTTCATTTATTCACCAATGCACCAGCCGTTTATCTGTATTGAATTACAATTATTCATTAAATTTCACTTTCCGTATTAAATTCTTGTCTGAATGGAAAAATTAAGTACTTTTGGTCGCAGCATAAGCCTGTTAAAATAAAATTAAAAAAAATGAAGAACCTTATATTTATTGTATTATTCATGTTTTCAGTTATTTACGGAAACTGTCAGAATAATAGCAATTTTAATGCCAATCATCCGAATGTTCATAAAATTGTTGTGAAAGAAGTGTTGCAAACAACTTCATATACCTATCTGCTGGGTGAAGAAAACGGGAAAAAACAGTGGATTGCTATTCCAAAAATGGATGCCAAAGTTGGAGAAACTTACTATTATCAGGGTGGAACGGATATGGGTAAATTTAACAGCAAAGAATTAAACCGTACATTTGAATCGGTTGTATTTCTCAACGGGGTTGTTAGCCCAGGCGATATGCAAGGGGGGAAAACAACCCTGTTACAGTCGAACCAGAAATCAGATATGTCAGAAAAAAAGATTGATGAAAAAATATCGCCTGTTGCAGGTGGGATTACAATAGAGAGCCTGATTGCCAATAAGGAAAAATACAACGGAAAAATCGTTAAAATAAGAGGAAAAGTAACAAAATACAATTCAAAAATCCTTGGTAAGAACTGGCTTCATTTGCAGGATGGTTCTGGTAGTTCGGATAATTTCGACCTTACTGCCACAACGAACCAGGAAGTTAATTTGGGTGATATTATTACCATTGAAGGAATAATAACCTTAAACAAAGACTTTGGAGCCGGATACAAGTATGACATCATTTTGGAGAATGGTAAGATTATCAAGTAGTTCTCTAAAAATTAAATAAGTCTTTTTAATGAAATAAGCATACAATTTCAGAATGAATCATTGTTTCAGTTTCAAATACTTATTGGCAGGGACATTGATTTTTTCAGTAATTCATTTTTCTGCTGCACAGGTTCATAATAAACAGGAAACCAATAATTATTCTATTCAATGGAAAGGGCAATATCCGGCTGTTGTTAAGAAAAAGAGCGATAGTAAAAGCGTTAACGGGAAGTATCCGGATGAAGACGCTGATCGTTCTAAATCCACGAGAAAGAAAAACTGGTTTACCGACCTTGTTTTAGGTAAAAAATCCGACTATCCTGTTAAACCCATGGCAATTTTGGCATTAAATGCCGATACATTCTGGATTGCCGACCAGGGAACCGGTTCCTTTATCAGTGTAATCAACAGAGTGGGTGAAATGACCCAGTTCGGAAAAAGGGATCATGAAAATCTTCCATCCATTGTAGATTGTTGCTTTAATTCGCGGAAAGAAATTTTTTTTACTGATTCTAAATTGAATGCGATTTATCATTTTTTTCCCGGCATAAAAAAGCTTGAAGTGCTGAATGACTCACTTGCACTTGAACAACCTACAGGAATTGCATATTCCGCTGTAAATAAACAATTTTGGGTAGTTGAAACCAAGGCGCACAGGATTTCGGTACTGAGCGAAAATGGAAAACTGATAAGGACTTTAGGTGAAAGAGGTTCGGATGCCGGCCAGTTTAATTACCCCACATATATATGGATTGACAAATACGGTACAGTATATGTAGTGGATGCAATGAATTTCAGGATTCAGATTTTTGATAAAAACGGAATTTTTGTAAGCGCTTTTGGAGAAAATGGGGATTCATCAGGTTATTTTTCGCGGCCAAAGGGAATTGCAACAGATTCATTTGGTCATATTTATGTGGCTGATGCCCTTTTTAATGTTATACAGGTTTTCGATAAGCAGGGCGAATTACTTTATATTTTTGGATCGCCCGGACATGAAAAAGAACAATTCTGGATGCCCACCGGCATTTATATCGACGAAAGCAACAATATTTATGTTGCCGACAGTTATAATTCAAGGGTACAGATTTTTAGCCTTGTAGGGAATTAGTATTTTTGAAATAATATTGTTACTTAAATATGGGAAAGGGAAGCGTGTTGATGTTGCAGTCAGTTAAACTGAAAGTTTTAATTAGTGTTGTGTGCGTTCAGTTCACGACATGTTTTGCAATTGCACAGTCGGTTGAGTTTACAAAACACAATTTATCAGTCAGGGGAGCAATTGATGGGCAGAACCAATCAGTGCAGTCCATGTGCGAATTTTGTCATTCGCCTCATGGCATGAAAGCCAAAGTTCCTTCGTGGGCAAGAAGCAATCCGGGAACGAGGTATATCATGTACGATCAGATGACAAGCTCCACCTCCAATATTCCTTCCGATCCAACCCGGCAACCTGACGGCTCATCAATCCTATGTCTTTCATGTCACGACGGGACAATCGCCCCGAACAATGCACATTCGGCGATTGCTCCTGGCAGTAAAAGCAACCTGGGCACCGATCTTTCAGATGATCATCCTGTTTCTTTTGTTTACGATGCAGCACTTGCAGCAGCCGACGGGCAATTAAAAAACACCCCCCTGTTCCCTGCCACTCTCGACGCAAACAAGAAACTCCAGTGTTCTTCATGCCATGACCCACATAACGATACTTACTCAAAATTCCTGGTGGCATCCAACGAATTTTCCGATTTATGTTTTAAGTGCCATGAACGGGCTTACTGGAGTTTTTCAACACATTGCACATCACCGGCTGTATGGAATGGGTCAGGCGAAAATCCGTGGTCGCACAATGAAATTTCTTTTTCAACAGTTTCGCAAAATGCATGTGGCAACTGCCATGTAATGCACACAGCCGGCATGAAAGCAAGGCTGTTGAAAGAAAAGCAGGAGGAAAAAAACTGTCTCGATTGTCATAGCGGAACGGTTGCATCATCCGAAAAAAATATTCAGTTGCAGCTTACCAAGATCTATAAACATGATGTTTTTGCTTACGAAAATATCCATGAACCCAATGAAGCCCCGTTGGTAACTTTAAACAAAAAACATGTTGAGTGTGCCGATTGTCATAATCCACATGCGGTGAATGGTACACAAGCCGAAGCTCCGTTTGTAAAAGGGGCCATTACGGGTGTGGTGGGAATCGACCAGAATGGCAATGCAGTTAATGCAATTCAATATGAATATGAGCTTTGTTTCCGGTGTCATTCCGAGAATCCGGTAACAAGCCCCACTACCAGCAGGCATATCGAACAGGGGAATACCAGGCTCGAATTCGCATCAACCAGTGTTTCATTTCACCCGGTTGAGATTAAAGGCAAAAATAACAATGTACCCGGATTGGTTTATCCGCTTACCGAAAGCAGCATTATTTACTGCACCGATTGCCATGCCAGCAACGGACGTGGTTCAACAGCAGGACCACACGGTTCTATATATCCGCAGATTCTGAAATACCAGTACGAAAAGAAAGATAATACGCCCGAAACGGCATTTGCTTACGAATTGTGCTATTCGTGTCACACGCGCGATCAGTACAATTCCGACATTGGAGACAATGTACAACGGAAAATTCACTACAGGCATGTGGTTACTGAGAAAACGCCGTGTAATGCCTGCCACGACCCGCATGGAATAAGCAATACACAAGGCAATATGGTTAACAACAACCACCTGATAAATTTCGATAAAAGCATTGTGAATGCACGTGAGAACGGAGAATTGAATTTTCAGGACGGAGGATATCGCTCCGGTCAGTGTAACCTTTCCTGTCATGGGGTAGAACATAATTCGAGAGGGTATTAATATCGCTTGTCTTATAGAACCGGTTAAACCAGAAGAGATATGGCAAAAAGTTCATTCAGAACAGTTATAATAATCACTCTTGTGTTGATAATCAGTACGATTTCTTTCTCGGCATTTTTTATTTACAGTTATTTTCTCGAAAAGAAAATGTATGCACAGTCGGAAAAAAAACTGGCTTCTGCAATCGATCTTTTCAGGGAACAGTTTTATATCACTTTTAAGGAACATGATGGCCGGAGTATTAAAACATTTTTACAGAAGCTGCAGGAAAAAGACTGGGTATTAAATTCCTATCTGTTTGATGCAAACGGTAAAATGAAGTATTCAATGAAGGGCGATTCTTTAACCGGCCCCGGTATCAGGTGGAATGAACTTTCAGATTCAGAAACCGGGGTAATCTTTCAATCATTTAAAAGTGAAAAAATACCTTTTGATAGGGCTTTTTTCAGGATGAACAACGAACAATTGTGTCATCGGTGCCATGCTCCCGAACTTAAAAACCTGGGGTATATCATCATTGATGTATCTATTGACGACACAATCGGAAATATAAAGTTCATCCGCAAATCGAGCTTCCTGTTTACACTTGTAATGTTAACCTTTATTATCGTTTTTATTCTTCTGATGCATTATCAGTTTGTACGTAAGAGATTGCGCGAGTTCCATGTGACCATCAACGCCATCAATCATGGGAATCTTGATAAAAGGCTTTCAATACCCGAAACAAGGGAACTTGGAAAATTGGGAAAAAACTTTAATAACATGCTCAACACCCTGCAACGGACACAGATTGAACTGCAGGAATTCCACCGCAAGGAGATGAGGTCGAATTACAAACTGGCTACCATTGGTGAGATGTCGGCCAGGCTGGCCCACGAAATCAGAAATCCGGTAACCGGGATTGCAAATGCCATTGAGATTATTGCCAAAGAAACCGACAATAAAGAGCATGTGGCCATTCTCGATGAAATTCAGCGCCAGGCCCACCGGGTAAACGATGCTATTACAGGACTTCTGAAATACTCACGGAAAAAAGATCTTGTATTGATTCAAAACGATATAAACGAGACCATAAAAACACTGGTTTTTTTCCTTGAGAACCAGATAAAAAATAAAGTAATCGGTTTCAGCCTGAATCTTGATGGAAATGTCCAGCTATTCAGATTCGATTTAGCCCTGCTTGAAGATGCCATGCTGAATTTAGGCTTAAACGCCATTCAGGCAATACAGCAGTCGGGAACCATAACCTTTACCACGCGTTTTGATGAGGCACTGAAAAGGGTATTTGTTTATGTGGCCGATAATGGAAAAGGAATTAATCCGGAAGACCTTTCGCGAGTATTTCATCCGTTCTTTACCACAAAAAATGAGGGAACCGGTTTGGGTCTTGCCATTGTAAAAGATGTAATCGACAAACACGGTGGAGAAATATGGGTTGAGAACAATAAAACCGGGGGTTGTACCTTTACTTTCTGGCTTCCGTTTATACGGGAATAATTTTTAAGAAACTGATTAATAAGCACTTTTAATGAACAGACCATTAAAAATTCTGGTTATCGACGATGAGAAACTGATCCGGTGGTCGTTTGAAAAAAAACTCAGGGAAAAAGGGTACATTGTATACGGGGCCGAGTCGGGTGAGGAAGGATTAAAGCTCTTCAATACCTATTATCAAGATGTGGTTTTTATCGATAACCACCTGACAGGAATGCAGGGTTTGGAACTTATTGACGAAATAAAAGCGCTAAGCGAAGATGCCGTCATGGTTTTCATGACCGCCTACGAAACGGTTGACATAGCAGTTGAAGCCATGAAGCGAGGTGCTCTCGAATACATAAGGAAACCGTTTACATTCGACGAGATATTTTTGATACTGGATAAAATTGAAGAAAAAATAAACCTTAAAAATGAACTGATTTTACTTCGGCGCCAGCAAAAAGAGGAAATAACATTTAACCACGTCATCCATCAGTCGGCTGTGATGAAGCACCTGATCCAGGTTTCAAAGAAAATTGCCAAAACCGATGCCTCTACAATATTGCTGCTGGGCGAAAGCGGAACAGGGAAAGACATTCTTGCCCGTGCCATTCATAACGAAAGCAACCGAAAATCGAAACCTTTTGTTACGATAAATTGTTCGTCGCTGCCCGATACCTTGCTCGAGAGCGAACTTTTTGGCTACGAGAAGGGCGCTTTTACCGATGCCAAAGCCATGAAAAAAGGGATGTTTGAAATTGCCGGTGGCGGTACCGTGTTTCTGGACGAAATTGGCGAAATAAATCCTGCCATGCAGGTCAAATTGCTCAATGTACTCGAAAACCGCAATATTATCAGGCTGGGCAGTACAAAGGAAATACCTGTCGATGTGCGTATAATTGCGGCCACCAATAAAAACCTGAAAGAGTCGATTGCTGCAAAATTGTTCCGCGAAGACCTTTATTACCGTTTGCAGGTATTCCAGATCGAACTACCCCCTTTAAAAGAGCGGGAAGAAGATATACCGCTACTGCTCAATTATTTTATTGCCCTGTTTAATACCCAGTTCCGTAAAAATATTGTTTCAATTTCCGATACCGCAAAAAAACTTCTTGTTCATTACGCCTGGCCGGGTAATATCCGTGAACTGCGTAATGTTGTAGAGAGGGCTGTGATTCTGCAGAATGGCGACACTATTGAGGTTGGCAGTCTGCCTAAAGGAATCAGCCACCGGAAAGAACACCACCATTATCATGCACTGAAAGGGTACTCTTTCAATTTCCCGGAAGAGGGCATTTCGCTCGAAGAACTTGAGAAACAGGTAATTATGCAGGCGCTCCAAATGGCTGGCCGCAACCAGACCAAAGCTTCAAAACTGCTGGGGATTTCGCGCGATACCCTTCGATACAAGCAAAAAAAACACAACCTGTAATATTATATTCGTCCTCCTTTAATTCCCCCCCTGCTTGCCTGCAGGCTGGCTTAAGGAAAAGGTGGAGTCGAGGGAGAATGAAAACAGCGGGTGATATGCCCCATGGCGCATGGGTGAAATAACCCACCATGCTGACGGCCTGCCGCAGGGGGCGCGGTATTCATACTTAATCTAAATAAAGGAGAAACTATTTTGATAGTATTGAAGATCAGCAGGTTATAAACCGTGGCAGGTCATCATAAAAATGTCGGTAAGGTTGCCAAACACAGCCAAAACCCTGTATTTTACCCTGGCAACACTTATTCTACATTACAAACATAAGCATGCAAATACTTTTACATAATACTGTATAACAACGTGTTACATGCTTTGGCACTATTATTGTAAAATCATAATATTAAAACAAGAATTTTTAAATTTAAAAAATACAATTATGAAGAAACTTCTTTTAACGTTCGTTCTGATTGCGGGTTTTGCAACACTAAGCTTTGGACAAATTACCGGCTCGAAACATGATTTTAGTGCTGCTGCATGGAATAATTCAGTTGGTGATCAAATTTGCATTGTGTGCCATACACCACATAATGCTATGACTATAAGTGGTGGAGGTGCACCTCTTTGGAACCACAGAGAAAGCACTACTCCTAGTTTCACAGTATATGCTAGTACTACAATGAATGCAACAGTCGGTCAACCATCCGGAACTTCAAAGCTTTGCCTTGGATGTCATGACGGATCTGTTGGAGTTTCCGACTTTGGAGGTGTAACCGCTGGTTTAGATAAATTAACTTCAAGCGATAATGGTTATTTAGGTTCAAATCTAAGTAACGACCACCCGATTTCCTTTACCTATGATGCTGCTCTTGCATCAACCGATGTTGGATTATTTGATCCAATAACAACAACTAGTGGTCTTCCTGGTGGTAGTACTATTGATGTTGATTTGCTTTTTGGGCACAAGCTTGAATGTGCATCATGCCACGATGTGCATGGCACTGCAAACGATTATCTATTGAGAGTCGATAATGCGGGAAGTGCATTGTGCCTTACCTGTCATGATAAATAATTGATTAGAAAGGTTATTAAAAACGAGTTGTGAAGGGCGGTCATCCGCCCTTTTTCTTTAATTTGTATTAAAAAACAATTATGGATCGGTTTAAAAAAGCGGGGCTTTACATTGGCGCAATACTGTTGATGGTGGTGGCATTTGCCTGTTCAAAACGTAACTACCCCTCAGCGGTTAACAACATTCCCGTATTTTTCCCTTCGCCCCCCGATACGGCACGCATACAGTTTTTAAAGCGTTACGGCAATTCGTCAGATGTTACCGGGAGACAGAAGAAATTAAAAACCTTTGTGGCCGGCGAAGAGAAGGTAAAAACCTTTGTTAAACCGTATGGCATTGCCATACAGGGGAATACCATTTATATTCCCGATGCCGGTATTAATGGACTGGAGGTGATCGACCTTGAAAAAAATATATTTGACTATTTTATCCCCGAGGGAAGGGGAAAGCTCAACCTGGCACTCAATTGTTTTGTTGATGGCAATGGCGACCTTTATGTTGCCGATGTGGTGCGGAAACAGGTGGTTATTTTCGATAAAAACCGCGAATACAAGGCCGAGATTGGGGGCCCCGATAATTTTAAACCGGCCGATGTGGTGGTTACCGGCGATACGGTTCTGGTTACCGACCCCCTGAACAACCGGGTAAATGCCTATGATAAAACCTCGCTGCAGCTCTTGTTCAGCTTCCCGTCAGGGGCACAGGTTGGCGACGAAAACTGGCTCTACAACCCGCTGAACCTTTGTGTGGCCGGTGGTATTATTTATGTTACCGACTTTGGCGACTCGCGCATAAAAAAGTTTACCATGAAAGGCGGTTATATCAGTGCGGTGGGAAGTTACGGAAATGGCCTCGGGCAGTTTGTTCGCCCCAAAGGAATAGCGGTTGACTGCGAAAACCTTCTTTACGTGGTTGACGCGGGTTTCGAAAACGTGCAGATGTTCAACGACCAGGGGCAGCTGATGATGTTTTTTGGCGGCCCGTATAAAGGCCCCGGCGACATGTACCTGCCAGCCAAAGTAATAATCGATTACGACCATATCAAATATTATGAAAAATATGTTGACCCGGCTTACATCTTAAAGTACCTTATTTTTGTGGTGAACCAGTACGGCCCCGACAAACTGGGCGTTTACGGGCGCATTGTACACAAATAACCTTTCTGTTTGAAACGGATACGGCAAAAAGCGGTCCTTGCAGCAATGGCAGTAATAATGCTGGCTGTAGCCTGCTCGGTGGAAAAACACTACCGGACACTGTCGTTTTTTTTCGATGGGGTGCCCGATCCCGAAGCTGCCCGGCGTACAGCCCTTCCCGATTCGCTGAAGTCCGCAGCAGCCGATACATCACATTTAGGTACAGTTTCACCTGAACTATCGTTTAATTTCCACCAGCCTTATATTGAAAAGAAATGCGACGATTGCCACAACAGGGGGAGCATGGGCAGCCTGGCGCTACCCATGCCCGGTTTGTGTTACCAATGCCATAAGGAGCTGGGTGTTGACAAAACCTGGCAGCATGGCCCTTCCTCAGGCGGATATTGCACCCAGTGCCACGAACCACATCGCTCGAAGAATGAAAAACTGCTTAAAAAAACGGGATCGGCCCTGTGCTTTGGCTGTCACGATAGCCGGATGCTTGAAGGTGGCGGATTTCATGATGATCCGGAAAATTCATCTTGTACCGGCTGCCACAATCCGCATGGAAGCGAAAACCACTCTTTGCTTCGAACAGATGTGTGTTACCAGTGCCACGAAAATTACGCCGGAAAATACAAGGTTTTGCACGGTCCGGTGGCCGCAGGTTATTGCAGCCGGTGCCATGCGCCACACCGCAACGAGAACGAAAAACACCTGAACATGCAGGTCAACAGCTTATGCTTAGGCTGCCATGATGAAAAGCAGGTAATGGCAGGCAAAAGCCACAACGACATTAAGAAGGGAGTTTGTACCGATTGTCATAACCCGCACGGCGGAGAAAACCTCAATTATTTAAACAGACCAACCATTTGAAGAAAGTGAACAGACCCGGATGGATTACATATCTTTTTGCTGCCGTTATCATCGGTTTACCGTTAATGGTTAGTGCACAGGGTAACGGCAATACAACCGGGGGGTGGAAATTTACCACACTCGATGGCGAGGTTTTTCTAAAAGGAACTTACCGCGACAGGGAATCGTGGGAAAACGCCATTTACGAACTGCAAAAAAGCGCCTACTTTTCGGGAGGATTGAAGCTGAATACAAAAAGTTATATATGGCACCCTAACTTCCTGCTGCTCGAATTAGGCGGAGAATATGCTCCCGAATCGAATATGGACGAATACCTTGTTTCTCCAGACTTTTCGGAGGTGCGCACCCTGAAAGGGCTGAACGGAGGGGTGACCCTTTTCAACAACAAACCGGTTACTCTGAACACCTGGGGGCGCTGGAGCGATACATACAGCAGCCGCGAAAACCTTACGAACATCCAGACCAATTCCCTTGCCTGGGGAAGCTCGTTATACCTGCGCTCAAAATTTCTTCCCTTAAACCTTACCTACTCCAGCAACAAATGGGACCAGAACGAAATTGACATCGGCCGTACGTACATTACCGAGCAGGAAAACTTCGAAGCATCAACGCAAAAGTCTTTCGGGCAACGCGACCAGAACGAGTTGCGTTACACCCACGACCGTTATTACCGCCGCGAACCCAGCCTGTTTGAAACAGAAAATTTTACAGACAATATCAGGCTTACTAATAGTATTTTTCTCGACAAAAACCGGAACAACAGCTTCAGGTCGCTTATTTACGATTATAACCGCAGGGGGAGCCAGCAGTTTCACATTTTTAATGTAACGGAAAATATCATCTCACAAATTAATAAGAAACTGCGCCTGTCGGGGAGCTACAACCTTTATAACCAGCAGCAGGAGATGCAGGCATCGAGCCAGAACCGTATTACCGCCAACGTAAACCACAAATTGTTCGAAAGCCTTACCACCAACCTGTTTTACGAATATTCGAACATTTACCATACACTATACCACGAGTTGCGGAATAACATGGGCGGCAGTGTTAACTACACAAAGAAAATCGGTACGGGAAAACTGAACCTCATGTACAGCTATTCGAACCTACGCAACATAATGGATAATGACCCGGTGCAGATTCCGGTTTACAACGAACAGTACATTCTGAAAGACGGTGAAATCACCATGCTTGCCAAACCATATATCATCGAAAACTCGGTTGTGGTGCGCGATGCCTCGGGGAGTATTATTTACCAGCCTCTTTTAGACTATATATTAATTCCGAAAGGCACTTATCTTGAAATTCAGCGTGTTCCGGGCGGTCTGATCGAGAACAATTCCATTGTTTTTATCGACTATGTATGTGTGCTGGAGGGCTCATATAAATACAATGCCATTTCGAATAACATGTATGCCGGACTGTTGCTTTTCAAGGGTTTTCTCGAAATCTATTACAGGGGATCGTACCTCGGTTACAGGAATGTGGAGAAAACCGATCTGCTGGTTTTAAATTATATCGAACAGAATACTTTTGGCGCCAAGCTTGATTTCGGCATTTCGCAGCTTGGGGCTGAGTACGAAGACCACAACAGCACGATAACCCCTTACAAACTGATGCATTACTACCTGAACTTTCAGAAAAGGATAAAGAAATTTACGATGTCGGCCAATGGCAATTACAACGACTACGACATGGTTGACGAAGCTATCCGGAGGCAGTATTTTGATGTTTCGGGGGGAGCAGCATACGAATTCACCGCCAATACAAAATTAGATGTCGATGCCGGTTACCGTAAACAAATAGGCCCCGGAATAGACCTCGACCTGCTGAGGTTAAGAACAGAATTCAAAGTCGTGATCAGGCAACTGTATTTAAACATTGGCGCCGACCTTTACCGGAGAGTGTATTTAGGCGAAAGAACCAATTTTAACAGCGCCTATTTGCAGATCACGCGTAAATTTTGAAAAGGAAGATATGAGACAGGAGTATGAATAAAGAAGTAAAACAATAAATAAAAACTCTGCGGTACGCTGTGTCCGCGCCGTGCCCGCTAAGGCAAAATAACATGGGATAACAGGCAAACACCCGCACAGAAGTGGAAGATAAGAATACGGGATTATGAGAAAGATAATTTTAATAACCGGAATAATTTTTCTTTTTGGTAAAATGGCCGTCAGCCAGACAGAACCCAAAACCTGCAAGGATTGCCATTCGGGTATCCTGGAAAAGAAGGTAGTTCACG
>Ga0129298_10000552_pt1 | contig 14963 bp, 10 predicted proteins | sample I19B2metaG_FD_94707 | JGI IMG/M metagenome (GOLD analysis project Ga0129298, IMG submission 94707) | Lake sediment bacterial and archeal communities from Gulf of Boni, Indonesia to study Microbial Dark Matter (Phase II) - ​I19B2 metaG | ecosystem: Environmental > Aquatic > Freshwater > Lake >... | reverse complement strand
CATCTCTAGCTTCTGTGTTAACTAATCTCAAGTAATCAACGTTCTGAACTTATTTGCGTGTTGTGCACTTGTCGCTATTGCTGCGCCGTATACGCTGACACTATTGCCTCTATAGCCAGGCTATCCCAGGCTATCGCGAATTGAGAGCTTGTGGGACGCTGACCCATATCTCAAAGACCTTTCTCTTGTGGGGTTCGCTAGAGTTCTCGTAAGATCTCAGCAAATTCGCCAAACCATTACTGAGCCTAACAGATGCATCCACGAATGAGCGATCAGCTGCAGTCTGTGAGTCTTCCTGCAAGGCCGGAATTCTGCCTTCAGCGTGCATCCTTTCGCGCCTGTAGATGGCGGCCACTAAGTCTACTATGAGCTTGGCGTGAGCTGCCTCGTAGCTCTCTCCTAAGCCTGCTTCAACAAGCCGCGCGTATAGTTCGTACATCATTGTGGCGCTTTGTTCCGTCGAGTGCAAGTCATCCTTGGTTGCCTTGCTTGGAGGTGATACCGTGTTGGGCTGTTCAGATATTTCTGGCAAAGAGGGCTTTTCTGGCTTGGCGCCAAACACTATGTGGATACGTGCTTTTTCAGGGGTCTTGCCGTAAGGAAGATAGATCGATCGCGCGTCAAAGAGCTCCCATAGTCGCCCGTTGACCCAGACTGACCGAACGGCGCCTGTGCCTGTTGTTGAGAGGTAGAGTTTCTTGGTGCCGAACCTTGCGGGGAACAGTTGCTCCATCTGTACGATGCTCGGCGGGATATGAGGTTTCAGCACCAAACTGTCTGCATGATAGAGGTATTCGAAGAGTCCTCTTATCATCGCGGCGGGCGGACCGAAAGCATCGTAAGTCAGGTTGATGGGCTGTTTGGGTTGGTACACGTCGCTTCCGAACTTGGTAAGCGGGTTGTCCATGCGGAACCTTCGGGCGAATGTCAACATGCGCTTCATTGAGCATCGAGCATCTTCGTACTTGCCGAGTCTATAGTAAGCCATGATCATTCGTGCCTCGCAGGTAGACCAGTGTCCGCCATTGACCCATCTGCCGAACTCCCAAAGGCCCTCAGGCTTCTCGTACATGTCATCCAGAGACGGGTAATTGGCGATTATGAAATCGTGGGGACGTAGACCAGAGATGGAGTTGATCTTCTCGTATATTTTCTTTGCTTGTTTGTCACCTACGACTCGAAAGGCAATGGCGTCATGGTTTGGCGAGGCCTCGAAATACCCATGCTTCTGGGCGCCGTAGACGCCGTGCCTTGTGCCATCAACGTCCAAGGATTTTGCAAAATAGCCTTCGTCTGTTGTGAGCAGTGGAAGCCCTTTTCGGGCTTGATTGCGGCGGTCTGAATAATCTTGGGCTTTCTCGTTTCTGTTGGCCAGCTTCTCCAGTTCAATCAGTCGGTCGAGCGCAGCAATGTAGGTGATGGATAGGCCAGCAAGATAGGCCTTATCGTAGGTTCCGTCAGGCCGCTTCTGGCCAGCGTAGCTGGGCGCTAGCAAGTTGCCTGCGGGCCCGACCAAGAAGAGGTTGTTCGTGGGATCGCGGCGTGTCTCTATGAAGTCGGCGCATCGTTCCAGTTTGGACACGTAACGAGCGATGGTTGTCGGGTCTCGGCTGATCAGCAAAAGCTCTGCTTGTAGCAGTAGCCCTGCAGCTGTGAACTCCATGCCCCAATCGTGTATGTCCACGCGGCCATCGCCTTGCTTGTACATGACCCAGCCAGGTTTTGCAGCATCGCACAGGCATCCGTCCGGCGCGACCCAGCCGTAGGCGCCTGCTCGTTGACCGTCACCCATCAGGTCAAACCAGAGGTCTTGGGAATTTTGTAGGAAAGTCAAAAGCGGCTCCGTAAGAAATGGCAGTGCGCAGTAGGTTGTGCCGTAGCTGTTCTGTATCCACCATGCAGGCCATGTCAGTCCTTCCATGAGTCCGTTCCATTCGGGAGCGTAGAGCATGGGCACGGTCTGGAACTCTGGGTTAGGATCGAACATGCGGCGAGCGGTGTCTAGAAGCTGAAGGTACTCGACATCGCCCTTGCCCCTGAAGAACTCACCCTCAAAGCTTTGGCTCATCTCGATCCCAAAGATCTTTTAGGTGCTCTAGATCTGAACGGTGTCCTCCCATGAATCCCATTTCGTCTTGAGTTCGAACTCCCAATGCTCCCGATCCGTCTTGAAGGTTCCTTCTCGACCAAGGTCCGGTCTATGACTTAGGTCGTAGACAGACGGCTTGTCCGAGTCGAAGACTTCTCTACTGCTGAAGAATAGCTTCATCCCGTCGATGAAAGCGTAGTCTAGTACGTGACCTGACAGTTTCGCATACGCGTAGGCTGCATCTGTTTCGATCTCGCCGTACTGAATCCTTCCCGCTTCATAGGTGTAAGCGGGTCTCATCTCAGGTCTGACCAAGCCGATGGAGAGGTCGTGTTTCACGCAAATGGAAACGCTTCCGGTTGGCAGTTTGAGCCTGATTGCGTCCGCTCTTGGATACTTTTCGACCTTCATTGATTCGATGCTTCCGAGCAACTTGGCGGTTGATTCCTGACCTTTGTGAGGCCAGAGAAGAGTCGTGAAGGAGACATAGTCGCCAGCCTCGAAGTTTCTTGAACACGACTCGTGTACGCACTTCTCTGGAAGGTAGCAACGGATTGCCTCGCTGGTTCCCACCGTCTTACCCCTTCCTGGGTGAAAGTAGATAAGGAGCCTTTCTCCGGTTTTGTTGGGCCAAGCTCGCCGTTTCCTCTCTTCAAGGGTTATCCTTGGGTTGCCCCAAGCGCCAACCTGCCCAATAAGGTCGATGGATGTATCAAAGTGATTTGAACCAGCCTCGTGGATTTGCTGGGTCCATAGGAGGTTGCCGACTGTGAACTCGCCCGCCCTTAGCATCTTCACTCCATCATGGATCAGGAAGGCTTCCAGCCCTTTCAGGTAGGTAACCACGCGGTTCCAGTGGTACCCATTTCCTACATCTGTGACCTCTGTTCGGCTGACATCAACATCTTTGAAGACTTTGAAGTGAACCCTCCTTGTGTTGACCGGTTGGTAGATGCCTATGTTTCGTATGAAGTCGAATAGGCTCTGGTTCGAAGGTTTTCCCGGACGTACTACGATGCGGTTATGATACACGTCGGAACGGTAGGCGCCATTCGGCAAGCCTTCACGGTAACCACTGTCATGAAGAAGAAAGGAACCGTTCTTGATCAGGGCGACTATGGAATTCTCATCGGCGTGTCCATGATGCATCTTCTCTGCGGTTACGACAAGAGTGTTCCGCAGGTGCTCCTTGTAGTACCAGCCTATGTCCCCTTCATCCATGTAGTTCAACAGCATGTACGTGGCATTCTCGTCCCAGCCGCTTCGGAACACGATCTTCTTACCGATAACCTCGTCAATGACCTCGCGGCTGCCCCAAGACGGAGCTTTGGGTTCGACCGAGTCGTCCGCCCAGAGATAGCCAAAGATGGCGTAAGGACTGAACTTGTGGGTCTCACGCGCTTGCCTGAAGATTCGATCGGCGGTGTACTTCATGTAAGGATCGCGGTAGGCGGCGGCGCCCTTCTCAAGGGTGACCATGCACAGGTCCCAAGCTGAACCCCACACCGAGTCTCCGTAGTCAGGTATCATCCCAAGTGGGCAGAAGAGGTTCTTGAAGTAGTCAAAATAGTACTTCAACATTGGCGATTCAAAGACGCTGGAGTCGCCTATGACGTCTGCACAGATCAGAAGGTCCGCAAGCCAGATGAGGCAATACATTCCGGTGTCTTCGAGTGACCAGTGACCCCAACTGCCATCCATGAAAAGCTTGCCGAGTTTCCCCCATTTCGGGGCCTGAGGATGATTCGGGAACATTTTCGCCGCATACGTCAGCGAGATTCCGCTCTTGGACGCTCTGTTGTGCGGTCCCCACTCTGGAAAGGGGAAGTATATCTCGGCTGTATTCGCTACGATCTGCTCAAGCGTCTTGCGATCTTCTTCGCTCAGGCATTCGCTGTCTTTGATGAACTCGTACGCACGCAGGAAAAGTGTCATTCCGCCGAACGGAGGCGTCACCGGATATATGCCCTTGGCGTGTTTAGGCATCCGTCTCATCCTGTCTGGCAGTTTATCGGGGAATTCTGCATAGGAAAGCAAGGCGTCTCTGGACCGTCTGGCATGACCCGCATCATCTGTGAGAGAATACAGGAGTCCTTCGATCACAGCGGGGTACAAGGGTGCTCCCGGGGCATAGTAGGTATCCGCGGTGTCCATTTCTTTCTTCCAGTCTTCAAGCATCCGTTCGTAGCCTTGTTGGATCTCCTTCCAAGATCCTTGAATGTAGTCTAGGTATTCCTTCTTAGCTGGCAAGTTCGTCTCTCCAATCAGCAAGTGACTGCCAAGGTTTTTGTTTTTCACTAGGTATAAGGGTTGCCCAGAGAATTTGCGGTTTCATTGCTGCGGAAAGAGTTGTTTTTCAAGAAGCCGTGCAAGCTTGATAACCTTCTGGGTAAGCTGCCGCATGTCGTCCAGATCGTACTTTGCATGTTCCCAATCTCGCCAGAGTTCATGAGCGTCTTTGACAGTTTTAGAATCAGGCAGGTCTGGGTATTCCTTGAGAAAGTCTTCGACGCTTCTGCGTAGGTTGTTGACGTATATTCCTCTCATGTTGAGGGCGGATTGAACGAGGTAGAGCATGACTTCTATCGCTTCGTACCCGAGGAGGTCCGCAAGGTGTTCTCGTGTGAAGTCGTACATGCCAGCGTTGAACTCGTTCAGCATATGGTCTGGCTCAAGATCCACGGTCTTTTCGAGACGAGCAACCCGTCTAAGGTGGTTCTCCCAATGTGCTCGTCCCTGTTCACTCAAGCTTTCTCTCAGAAACTCTTTCTCTGGGAAGGCTTCTCTGTAAAGGCCTTCTTTCTTAGCTTTCTGTAATGTCAGAAGGAATTCGTCCAGTGTAACCACTTCATAGATCCTAGGGTCTAGCTTGTCAATCGCGCCTTTTAGAGTCGGCATTTTTGCGTCTTCGCGGACATGTACTGAGACGAACAGCGGTCTGGTTCTGCTTCCTTTACCGAACCTTTCAACCTCCTTGAGAACGTCTGAGGAACCGGACACGTAGAGCGACGTGTGAGCATAGGGGATATTATCCACAAAGACTGTTGGCTCAAACCCTGATCCAACGTAGCCGTGCAAGAAACCGAAGCATGACCGTATCTTGTTGATGATTGCTAGGGGGAGACCGGGATCATCGAGCTCCTGATAGCCTACCCTTCTGTCACGGTTCATGACCAGAGCCGACCTGAGATCGCAAACCTCAAGGTATTTCCGTGTTTGTTCAAGGAACTCGTTTTGCCATTTGTTCACTGTCGGAGCTGTGTATCCTGCGCCTGAGGGACCCGCGATAAAGTAGTCGTTGGATGTTGCTGTACGGTAGTAATGCTCCAACATCCCCGGTCCAAGATCGACCATGATGGGTTGGACTTCCCAGGTGTATGGGAACTTTCCTCGCTGGCTGTCTAGCCAGTTGCGGTTTTGGAAGTTGTTCATCGCCCATATGGCGTCTCCATCTGATTGGACAAAGGTGATGTATACCTTGTTCTCCAGTGTGATAGCACTCTTCGCAGCGTGTCTTTGTCTGAACTTCCACCTTGTCTTGATGCCAGAGTGAACTGTCAAGTTAGGTGAGCTGAGGTTGCAGAGCACGAAGAAGCCATTCTTGGCGGCTCGTGCAACAGCTTCAATCTCCAAGTCTCTGCAGCAGTGCCAGCCGAGGACTACGCCTAGGGAGGGGAAGCTCCTCAGGATTCTGTCGAAGAGGTCGACTTCGCGGCGGTCTCTCATCTTTGTGGAAAGATCGAAGCTAAATGCTTTTACGGCTGCAAGGTAGTCCCGTACGTGGTGCCTGTTTGCTTGGTCGTTGACGACGCACGGACGGTCTACGCACATGCTTCCGACTATTCTCCTGCTACACTGAGGCATAAGGTTCTCAAGTTCCCATTCGTAGGCCTCGAACCTGTCCCGCCACTTTCCCCGGAAATCATTGATCTTCTTTAGGCCAGTACCAGAGAGCCCGTCAGCAACAGTCGGAGATGCGGGAACAGCGTTGTGAATGCTTCCGTATGTCATCGCCACATTCGCTGAATGAAGCACCTTGTCATCGTAGACTACGAATCCATCCAACTCGTCTGCGAACAGCCGGATTAACCCAAAAAGATTCTGGGCTTCTTTGTACTTCACACCATACCTTTTTCTGTAGATGGGGAGCCAGAGGCGATCGACGTAGTCATCGAATACGAGGTAGATCCTAGGCTCTTTGCGGTTGATCAAGCCTTGGGTGCAGACCATGGATAGCTGTTCGTTCCATGAATACGTGCGGATGTCGAGCACGGTCAGGGATTTCGGCCTGTTGAACCGTGCAAAGATGCCCGAGTCTTCTGTTGTCAAGCTTCTGTCGTCTCCTTGGCCCTTGTGGTTGGACAAGAATGTAGAGTGCTTTGGAGATAGGCTTTACGCTTCGCTCCTAAGCCTGGGGTTGAAGATCTCTTCTAGGCTGTGTAGAAAAAGAATGAAGCCAGTTTGGATGATCACGAGGCACATCATCGGGGAGAGCAGGTAGGGCCAGACTTTCGGGTTGATGAGGGCGCCGTCATTGATTGCGGTCTGGATCATTATCCCCCAATTTGTCGAAGTGTAGGGCATTGCACCTATGAAGTATAGGCTGACCTGAGAGTAGATAGCGCCCACAATGGCTAGTACAAGGCTCATAGCAATGTATGGAAGTAGGTTCGGGAATAATTCTTTGAAGAGTATGTGTACCTTACTCAGGCCGAGGCATCTCGCGCTCTCTATGAACTCCTCTTCCTTGAGTGATAGTACACGGGTCCTTATGGGTCTGGCCAAGGATGCCCAGCCTACTACACTCAGTATGAATGCGATTTCTAGGGCACTTAGAACTCTGGGGATACTTGTCACGATAATGAGCAGAAGCGGAAAGGACGGTATTACGAGGAAGATGTCAGCGCATGTCATGAGTGCCGTGTCTGTCTTACCTCCAAGGAAACCTGACGAGATTCCAATCACTATTGAGATAGTAGTCGTCAGTACAGCTGCCAAAAAGGCAACTATTAAGACCTCTCTGGACCCATGAACTATCTGAGCAAAGGTATCCCTTCCAGCGTAATCGGTGCCTAGTACGTGTTCGCGAGACGGCGGCAGATACCTGTCAAGAACACGTGGCATTCTATCGTAAGGTACCAGCTCAGGTCCAACTGCCGCCATCAAAGTAAAGACTAGAATTATGATGAGGCCACTAAATGATACACGGTTCCTCCAAATGATTTTGAAGGAGGCTTTCAGGTCCTGGATCCCGCCTGCAACCAACCTTTCGGCATTTTGGCTGATGCTCTGTGCCATCTCTTTCACCCCAGTCTTATTCTAGGATCCAGCCTACTGTATAGTAGGTCCGCAAGAAAGTTCGATAAGACTACAGCCACTGTTGTCACTAGGAAGCACCCCATCATCATGGTGTAGTCTCGAGCTGGCACGCTTGCTGCGAGGTATCTGCCTATGCCGGGGTAGGAGTAGATGTTCTCGATAAACGTGGATCCGCCGAAAATGAAACCAATGGAAATTGCCAAGCTTGCGAAGAGGGGTAAGACTGCGTTCCTCCCCACGTAGGAAGTCACGATCCTTCTTTCGGGCAAACCTCTAGCCTCAGCAGCTGTCACGTAGTACTCGCCAAGGACGCTCACTGTGCTGCTCTTCATTTGAAGTATCCAACTCCCAATCGTTGTGATGACATAAGCCAAGACCGGAAGAGTTGCATGGTAGAATAAACTGGATATGAACTCCAACGTAAATCCGGGTGGTATTCTGGAATCGTATGGACCCATAAGCGGGAACCATTTGGCTTGAAAAGCCAGAGTAAGGACTAGAATCACACCTACAACGTAGGGCGGTAGGGCACGTGTGACTGAGGCGGCAAGAGAGAATATCCTATCAAGAATGCCTCCTCTGCGGTACGCCATGAACATTCCCAAGAGTACTCCTAGGGAGAAGCTTATCACTAGCGAGAGCGAAACTAGGAAGACTGTCCATGGAATTGCATAGACAAGTATCATTGTGATTGGTTGGGCGTAAAGTATAGATTTTCCCAAGTCGCCACTGAGGAAGCCTTTCAGAAAGTTAATATATTGTATGTGTACCGGGTCGGTAGGGACGAAGGGCACCATACCGGCTACCCTCCGTGCAGCGTCTTCTGGATCATAACCTTGCATGATGAGCTGCATAATCATCATGTCGATTGGGTTGCCTGGCATTATTCTGATAAGGAAAAAAATTAGGGTTAGGGCACTGAAGAGCGTGACCGCCACAGTCAGCGCCCTTTTGACGATCCAGCGCAAGAGTTTCTCCTATCCTGTTGGTGGTTTACGGCGTCGCATCATGTAAGCGACAACAGCTACGACTGCAACGGCTGCGATAACGATACCTGCGTACAATGCGTATGGGGGCGCCTGCTCGAAAACTGCCTCAAGTGTATGGCTCGTGTCCATTGTAACTTCAATCGATGTGCCGGTTCTTGATGCTCCGTCAAGCTTCCACTCTTTGAAGTTGAACCCGCTTGTGGGCGTGGCCGCAACGGTGACCTTGTCTCCCTTTGCATGGGAGTATGTGCCTGTAGCTGGGTTTGTGGTTCCACCGCCTGCTGGGTTCACTGATATCGTTAGGCTCTGCTTTGCCTCGAACACGGCTTGAAGCACATGGTCAATGTCCATTGTGACTTTTATGGATGCACCAGTTACTGTCGCTCCGTCAAGTATCCAGTTCTTGAAGGTGAACCCACTTGCTGGAGTAGCTGTTACAGTGACTGCTGTTCCTTTAGCGTATTTCAGAGTGCCTGTGGCTGGGCTTGTTGTTCCTCCAGCCGCTGGTGTTCCCGAGAGTTTCAGGCTAAAGCTAGGTTTGAGCATTAGCCACCTGTGCATGTATGAGGAGCCATGAGCCTCATAGCTGCCCAATCCTTGCCAGTAGATGTCGTCTTCGGGAGGCCAACCGGAGAATTTGTCAACGTTCAGATACATGTAGGCTGTCGGCGTAAACAGAGACAGTACTGGTACTTGGCTAGCTGTGATGTAAGAGAGGATTGCCCGATACTCGTCGCGCTCACTTAATGAGCATCCTGCGGGGTATGTCTGCATTACCTTTGTTATATGGGTTAGGTTGACGAGTTCAGTCCGCCATGGAACTTTCTGCATGATCGCGAAGCCGTGACCTGGAAACAGAAACACGTATTTGTGGTAGTATTCGTCGAAGCTAAAGTCTGCTCCACCAAAGACTCCAGCGCCGATCTGGTATCTTCCTTGATAGAAGTCACCATCATTGGCGAAGTATACGGCCGTATCCACGATCCGCAGGTTAATCTTTATCCCAATCTGTGCTAATTGCGCCGCAATAGCCTCCATACTCGGCCCGTTAAGCCAGGCACCATCGGTCTTCAACTCGAACTCCAGTCTTGTGCCATTGGGCGTCTTGTAGATACCATCGGTGTCTTTTGTGCAGCCAAGCCCTTTTAGTATCTGTTCGGCCTTTGTTAGGTTGTAGTCATAGGCGAAGGGTTTGATGTATTGGTTGATGAAAGTCTCATTGAGAGTTGCATACAAGCCAGCCTCGTTGAAGCCGGCGTTGTACTTTTGAGCCGTGCCTCCCGCTGGATAACGGATGATCGCAATCTCTGACCTGTTGATCGCGTGAGCAATGGCCTGTCTGACCTCCTTTAGGCTGAGTGGGTAGATCCTGTTGTTAAAGTACATAGTAACGCCGACTGGTCTAGCCACTGGAATTATTTTGACCCAAGGCTTGCCCACGACGAGTTGATGTTGCTCTTTAGTAGGTAGTGCCCAGTGGAAGCTGAACTGCCCATCAGCAAGCATGGTCCATCCAACATCAACACTCGTTTGTCTAACATAGCGGACTTCGTCTATGTGGGGCTTAGTTCCCCAGTAGTCGTCGAACCTTTCAAGTACGATCTCGGTCTCAGACATCGATTTGAACTTGTATGGGCCAGTTCCGATGGGCAAGGGAGGTCTAAGGTTCTTGAGTTCATCAACTAAGTCGTTGAACGGTGTTGAATTGGTCAGTATGTCATAGCCTTCCAGAATCTTCGAGTACACTCTGGAGGCAAGGACCCCATAGTGGCTGTAGGGAACGGCAACCCAGTGCCACAGAATGTAGAAGGGGCAGTAATCGTTTCTTTCCTTCATGTAGAAGACTAAGGTGTGGCTGTCGGTGATTGTTATGTTCTTGAGATAATACCAAGCCCTGTCTTTGAGGAGATAGAGAGCATGCCACGTTGCCCACACATCTAGCGCTGTAAATTCTGTTCCATCATGCCATTTGGCCCCTTTTCTTAGCTTGAGAGTGAAGACCGAGTAGTCTTGGTATGTCCAGTTGACTGCCAATCCAGGTACATAGCTACCGTTCGCAGGAAAGTAGTGCGTCAAGGACTCCTGAACAACACTCAGCAGTGATATGGAACCAGGTATGAAGATGTTCCAATGACCGGTTGGACTGTAGTTGTACCATCTGCTGAAAACAGTTTTTGGCGGTTCTGCCGACATTGGCGTGCCTAAGGGTATCTCCAAAGCCAAGATCAATAGAGCTACTGTTAAAGTTCCTAGTAGATTCTTTCTCATGTTTCTCACCATCAAATCGCCTTTTTCCTCGGCGTTAAAACAATTCCACTGCGAATGTATATATCGTTTGCCCTATGCCGACAGAAAGCGCTTGAGTGAGAATGGAAAGCTTTGAAAGAAAGCCCATGATCCCAATCATCCCGTTATGTCATTGGTCTTACAACCCTGAATTCAGCGGAAATCCCCTTTGTCCCAACCCTGTAGTGCCCAGCTGGGAATGGACTCCCAACTCGTTCGTCCAACTTGCACAAGACCTGCGCGGTTTCGTTTGGCTGCATAGAAGTTGTCACAGGATTTCCCGCGACTTCCTTATAGAATCCCCAACCTGTACCGTTGAACACTTCAAATCGCAGGTCATAGGCGGTGTTTGTGAACAGGATGGTTTCGTTGGCTACGTTCTTGATCGTCACAGTCATGTATTCACCTTGATTGTATATACTCTTCTCCAGCACTATGATCAAGGGGCCCTCTAGAGCTGGGGGTTTCGGAAGAACAGCATTCACTGTGATGCTCTGCGAATAGCTACGTGAGAACATCCAGTGAAACACCGTGAAGCGAAGATGAATCGTGTAGTTTCCAGGGGTACTTGGCGCAGCTATCCGAAGATCCCAAGATATCTTTCCATCCATACCTACATCTATCTTCCGTGAATAAGGGAATACCCGTGGGATAGTTTCATTGTTCTGAGTGAATATTCTTAGATCTTCTGAAAAATAGTTTACCTCTACTTGGGCTAGGGCTCCGAACAAAGCTCTGACACTTGACTCAAAGTGGTAAGTGTCGGTTTGGTTAACTCGGATATTCATGGCAATTGATTCGTTTGGTGGAGTCGATAGGTAAGGTTCCATCTGAGGTACAATGAAGGCAAACACTGTACCTACTAGGACTATGCAGATGACCGCGACTAGAAGGATTATGGTTCTTTTTCCCATCTTCTTCTCACCTTTTCCCACAAATCGAAAATCCTGTCTGCATGCGACGTTTCCTTCATAACCCAGTATGGATAAAACTAGTATGCATTGATTTAAGCGTTCTGAGAATGAGGTATTCGCACCTCCATACTCCTTCAGCACATACATCGTAAGCACAGATGAATTGTCATAGCATCCGGAAAAATCCAGTCAGGCATATCTCTCAGCAAAGTGGCATGCTACCGAGCGCTTCGCGATGCTTCGTAGCTCGGGAACTTGGTCATCACAAATCTTCTCAGCATACGGGCATCGCGTGTGGAACTTGCAGCCTGAAGGCGTCTCGGTGAGCCTCGGGGCGTCCAAGCTTCTGAGTTTGGGCAGCTCTCTTTCTCTAGTCGCCTTAGGATCAGGCACAGGGATCGCTTTGAGAAGGGTTTGAGTGTAAGGATGAAGCGGCTTCTGGATGACTGAGTCGCCCTCCCCGATCTCTACAAGGCTTCCTAGATACATGATCATGATCTTCCCGCCGCCCTTCTTTACGAAGTATCGGGCAATGGCAAAGTCGTGAGTGATGAAAAGGTACGAGAGGCCAAATCTCTTTTGCAGGTCCAACATCAGTTCCAGGGCACCAAGCCTCAATGAGGCGTCGAGCATTGACACAGCCTCATCAGCCACGATATACTCTGGGTTCACAGCGACTGCCCTGGCAAGAGTCACCCTCTGCATCTGTCCTCCGCTCATCCTTGAGGGATATCGATTCAGGAAATCATCAGCGGGAGTTAGCCCAACAAGACCCAGAAGCTCAACAGCCTTCTTGAAGGCTTCCGCCTTATTCTTCGCGATCTTGTGCTGGGTCATGGCGGGCATCAGGGATTGAGAGATTGTTCTAACCGGGTTAATACTTGAGTACGGGTTTTGATGGATTATCTGAGCTCTCCGGCGGAACTCTCCGAACTCTTTCCTGTCCATAGCCCAGATGTTCCTGCCTCGGTACGATACAAGACCTGCAGTTGGGTTTAAGAGGCCTAAAGTCAGCCTCCCCAGTGTGCTTTTTCCACAACCACTCTCTCCCACCAAGACCACGTTTTCGCCTTCATTGACTGAGCAGGAGACATCATCGACTGCGCTTATCATCTTTCTTTCTCTAAGAAAGCCGTATCTGACTGAGAAGGCTTTTGTTAGATGACTTGCTTCGATTAGGGATGTTCCGCTCACTTAGCCACCTCTCTGTTGCATGCTACGAGCCACATATGGTCCGTCTGTTCTAGAGCTGGTCGCGTCTTGCTACAGGAGCTAGTAGCATATGGACAACGTGGGTGAAATTCGCAACCCGGAGGAGGATTGACCGGATCTGGAAGCGGACCTGGCAACGGTTTCAATTTATTGACGTCGCCTATGATTGATGGTATCGCGCCCAGAAGAGCCTTGGTGTAGGGATGCCTTGGTCGGTAGAAGATGTTCTCTACACTGCTTGCTTCGACTATTGTGCCGCCATACATTACAGCGACCCTGTCAGCTATCTCTGCAACCGTGGCAAGGTCATGGGTAATGAAAATCATTGTGAGCCCAAACTCTTTCCTCAGATCCCTAAGGATCTTCAGAAAGAATTTCTGGGTCAATACGTCAAGTGCAGATGTGGGTTCATCCAGAATAAGAAGCTTAGGCTTAAGCAGCATGGCCATAGCACTCACTGATCTCTGCTTCATCCCCCCGCTTAACTCATGGGGGTAACGAGTGAGTACATCAGGATCTAGCCTAACCATCTTCAACAGTTCGACGGATCTTGCTTTGATGTCTTCTCGAGATGCTTTGCCATGTGCGAGGGTTGTGTCTACCATGTGCTCGAAAACCTTCATAACAGGATTTAGACAGTTGAAGGCACCTTGGAAAATTATGGAGACGTCTTTCCAACGGTATGCTCTAAGCTCCTTCTTGCTCATTGCGAAGACATCTCTACCATCGAAAACTACCTTGCCACTCTTGACATATCCATTCGGGTCGCAGAGTTTCAGAATGGTGTGAGCCATAACAGATTTGCCGCATCCGCTTTCGCCGACGAGCCCAAGAACCTCGCCCTCGTACACATCCAAGTCTAGGTCACTAACAGCTGTAAGGATTCCTCTGGGAACTCTGAACTCAACCGTTAGCCCCCGAATGTTCAGGATTGGCTTACCCGGCGTCGACATCTTACCTCAGCTAATCGTGAGGTCTACCTTAAAAGAGTACCGCACACAGGCCCAAGGCCACTCTAACCACAAACATTTAATATGATTCCCAGACCAAGAAGGTCTCGTGGACCCAACCATAGGAAGAACCGCGTTCAACCTTGCCGTTCTCTTCCTAGTGTTGAGCTTGATTCCTCTACCTTTTCTTGACAGAAGCTCAGCCGAGTTCGTGGTAGACGTGATAGCATTAGCAATCTCAACACTCTTCCTGTCGATCGTAACTTGGGATGTTAGAAGACAAGCGAGGATGTCCGAGCTAAGACTAGAGAAGAAAAAACGGTCAGACAGTTCGTCCTAGCAACTTCTCCTTCAAACGTGGTTACGGTGAGCTCATTAGCTCTTTCTCCGCTTGGAAAGCCATTCAATGTCAGTAAGACTGTAGAAACCGAAGCTTTCGAGGACCCATAGTGGAGATGTTGAATCACAGACGCATAGCGGGAAGACCGTGTTCAAGGTGGACTTGACGAACTTCCGCGGCAAGGCCTATATCGTCGAGCGAGCATGAACCTCTTGAGGTCAAGGAAATGCCGAGGAAACCTCTATCCTTCGGTCCTTGGCGCGGTTTCAACCTCTTAGAGAAATTCATGATCTATTGGGGCGACAGACCATTTGCTGAGCTTGATTTCCAGCGGATGTCGGAGTGGGGCTTCGACTTCGTCCGTTTGCCCATGGACTACAGATGCTGGATCATAGACGGCGACTTCTACAAGATCAACGAAAAGACGCTGAAAGAGATTGACCAAGCGGTCGAATACGGCAAGACATATGGCATACACGTCGATATCAACTTCCACCGGGCGCCTGGTTACTGCATAAATCCACCGCGGGAGGCATTATGCCTTTGGAGGGACGAAGAAGTCTTGCAGGCCTGCGAACACCACTGGAGGTTGTTCACCGACCGGTGCAAAGGAATCCCGAGCGAGCAGGTGAGCTTCAACCTTGTGAACGAGCCTTTGGGCAGCGACGTAAGCATGGAAATTGGTGCAGACATGGCCGCGTACAAACGATTCGTTGAAAGGATGCTAAAGGCGATAAGAGAAGTAGACAAGGACCGATTGGTCTTAGCCGACGGCTTGATTACGAAAGGACACTATGAACCTGTGCCGGACATCGAAGACCCACTTTTCGGGCAGAGCTTCCACGTTTACGAGCCCCCTTGGCT
>Ga0129298_10000548_pt1 | contig 15016 bp, 10 predicted proteins | sample I19B2metaG_FD_94707 | JGI IMG/M metagenome (GOLD analysis project Ga0129298, IMG submission 94707) | Lake sediment bacterial and archeal communities from Gulf of Boni, Indonesia to study Microbial Dark Matter (Phase II) - ​I19B2 metaG | ecosystem: Environmental > Aquatic > Freshwater > Lake >... | reverse complement strand
AAATCGCCTTCAGGTGACTATAGCGGCAGGGTCCCACCTCTTCCCATTCCGAACAGAGAAGTTAAGCCTGCCAGCGCCGATGGTACTGCTGATTGCGGGAGAGTAGGTCGTCGCCGACTTAAATCGAAAGCCTTCCGGGGAGACCCGGAAGGCTTTCTTGCTTTATATACATGATCAGGAGGAGATCGCTTCGCTGCGCTCGCAATGACCTTGTAGGGATGTTGCTTAAGTTTCACGTCATTGCGAGGAACGAAGTGACGAAGCAATCCCATGGAACAGGTACAAAATGAAAAAGGGTACCGATTTCTATCAATACCCCTTTTACTATGTGGTCTCTCTTAGTAGAATTTGTACCTCTTGTCAACAATATTTGCTCCCTTGCGCAGTGCTTCATAAGCCTCATAGCTTCCCCTGAGCTGGAATGTAGAGGCAAGCCTGTCCTGTAAAGCATTTATATCTTCACTCTGAGCAGGGGTTGAACTATTTACAGCAAGCATGAATACTCCATTTGTTCCTTTGACAGGGCCTGTTACGGTTCCCTGTTGTGCTACTGAAGCAGCTGCGGTAAGTGCAGGTTCTGTTCCCAGTCCGGGTACAGTAAAGGACCTGAAATTTATCTGAGTGGCTTCCTGTACTGTCAGATTCATGGCCGAAGCTATTGCATCAAGTGATTTACTTTCTCCGCTGTTATTTCTGAATTCCTCAGATATCACTTCAGCTTTCTTGTCTTTCATCAGGGCAAACCTGATATCACTTTCAACATCCTTAACATCTGCGTAACCATCTTCCTGAACCTTGGTGCAGTATGCAACAACATATTTATCACCTATTTCAAATACCGCCTGCTGGCTGTTGTCAAGTACAATCTTTCCGTTTTCAGCATTGAATAGCGACATTATAAGGTAACGGGGATTTTCAAGTCCCGGTAAAGTTTTCTGCTGTGGTGTAATACTATTTGCAACCCTTTTGTTCAGGTTTTTCTCGGCAACTGCCTTGTTGAATTCCTCATATGTATCATTTGTTCCAGCAAACTGGCTGGCTTCACTGTAGATTCTCTGGTTTGTGGCAGAACCTGCTATTACTTTTCTGTCAACATACCCGATGTTATATTTTTTTGTAAGCTTCGATTGTTCAATAACTTCAATAATATGGATTCCAAAAGTCGTTTCAACTATTTTAATATCGCCCTTCTTTGAAGTGAAGCAGGCATTATTAAAAGGTACTACCATCCTGCCTTCTGTAAACCATCCAAGGTCTCCGCCAATCTGTGCAGATCCCTGATCTTCAGAATAGTTTTTTACTTCATCTTCAAATTTGGATGTTCCTTTTTTTATTACCGATACAAGACTGTCGGCAAGTTTCTTTGAATCTTCAACCGACCTTGTTGTTGAAGAAAGGAGAATATGACGGGCATGAACTGAATCGGGCCTGTTCTCAACAGCCAGTAATCTGGCAAGTTTATAAGAGCCCTCCTCCAGATAGGGACCATAAACGCTCTTAATATCTTCATTTTTAACAAATTCCTTAACTGTATCAGGAACATTAGCCATTGGATAGAAGAAGCCAATATGACGGGAATCGGCAGTGAGGTTAATGAACTCGACCGGATCTGGCGCAGAAGCGAATTCTTCCCTGGTTTTTAAGATCCATGTCTCAGCCTGTTTGAAATCCTCTTCAGATGGAACAACATCAAATGTAACATACTCAACATCCCTCAAAGCTGTTCTTTTGAAAGTTTCCTTGTTTTTTTCAAAATATGTGTCAATATCGGCCTGGTTTATTGTAACTGAAGAATCGGAAACCAGACTGTAGTTTTTCATGATATAGCTGAAGTCGACTGTATTGCCCGAAAGAGCCTTATCGAATTCAGCCTGTTTGGATGTTACGTACAGGCCTTTTGAAACAAATGCATTGTATTTGGTATTCATTCTCTCGTTTACAATCTCATCTTCAAAGAAGAGCCAGTATTTTTTGGCAGTTTCATCAACTTCAGTCTGCTTGAGAAAATTGACCATAAATGACTTGTTGAATGCACCGGTCTGCTGATCTGTGAAGAGCTGCTGTACAATTACATGGGGTCTGTTTCCGAAAACAAGTTCGTCAAGCTCTTCAGTGCTGACTCCTATTCCAAGTTTCTTATACTGTTTGTCAAGTATAGTTTCTCTCACCATCTGCTGCCACATCTGCTCACGTACCTGCTCGGTTGTTGTTTCATCGAGTTCTCTGCCTGAGAGTTTATATATTTCGTAAAGATTCTGGAGCCTTAATTCATAATCCTGGTACGAAACTGATTCCCCACCGATTTCACCTATTTCAAAATATTCCTTCTGCCTGAGTCTCTGTCCTCTGCCGTTTCCAAAAAAATCACTAACAACAAACAGCAAAAGGGAGAGACCAATTACACCAGCAACCAGTACCCCGGCTTTCTCACGCAAAAATTGAAGTGTTGACATTTATTTATATCCTTTAAAAATTATTTGAAAAATACCTTTTTTAAAATACAGGCGACAAATATAACAAATTTTCATTAGTTAAGAACTTGTTTTAAAAGTCAATTGGATTAATTGAGTATACTGTGAAAACTATCTGTTACATTAATTAATGTTACTGTCAGGTTAAAGTATGAGATTATTCTACGCCAGTTGGTTGATCAGAATGACAGGTTTATTTCACTGAATATTTAGTGAATCGTAAAAAAACATACTAAAAATCAAATTATATATATAAAAAAAGGGGGGGTATATCGGGAAAAGATAAAAAAATTATAAAAATATATTAAAAAACAGGGGTAAATTAAAATTATTATATATTTTTGCCCTGTATAAACAATAAAAAATAATTAAAAAATGGCTGAACTTAGATTTAGTGCTTTACGGGAAGTCTTCAACAGAGACGCAGTTGAAGTGAAAACTCCGTCCAGAGTAATTTCAGATTATTTCGGAGAAAATGTTTTTGATCTGCCTAAAATGGAACATTACCTTTCAAAAGAAGCTTATAAAGTAGTGAAGAGGGCAATAAACGAGGGTAAGTCTCTGAGCAGACAGGAAGCTGATCTTGTTGCAACAGGAGTAAAGGCATGGGCTATCGAAAAGGGAGCAACACATTACACTCACTGGTTTCATCCTCTTACCGATGGCACAGCTGAAAAACATGACAGTTTCATGGAGCCTGGTGACTTTGGCGGTGTTGTAGAAAAATTCTCAGGAGAATTCCTTGTACAATCTGAGCCTGATGCATCTAGTTTCCCAAGTGGAGGTATACGTAATACCTTTGAAGCAAGAGGCTATACAGCCTGGGATGTTTCATCACCGGTTTTTATTGTGGGTACAACTCTTTGTATACCAACAATATTTGTGTCTTATACAGGTGAAGCACTTGATTATAAGGCACCACTTCTAAAAACTCTTTCAGCACTTGACAAGGCGGCTGTTGATGTCTGCCAGTATTTTGACAAGGATGTAACAAAAGTCATCGGGACCCTTGGAGTAGAGCAGGAATATTTCCTTATAGATGAAGCTCTATATTATGCAAGGCCTGACCTCATGCTCGCAGAGAGGACAATGATGGGACATCAGTCTTCCAAAGACCAGCAGTTGTCTGATCACTATTTCGGATCGATACCTGAAAGAGTAATGTGTTTTATGGAAGATTTTGAAGCTGAGGCTTACAAGCTGGGAATACCTGTTAAAACCAGACATAACGAGGTAGCACCGAACCAGTTTGAATGTGCTCCCATATTTGAGGAGGTGAATCTGGCCGTTGATCATAACCAGCTCCTTATGGATATTATGAAAAGAGTTGCCAGAAAGCATAAATTCAGAGTTTTGTTTCATGAAAAACCTTTCGCCGGTATTAACGGATCAGGAAAACATAATAACTGGTCAATGGCAACAAATACCGGTGTAAATCTCCTTTCTCCCGGTAAAAATCCAAAGACAAACCTTCAGTTCCTTACATTCCTTGTTAATGTTATTAAAGCAGTTAATGACAGCAATGAACTCCTGAGAGCATCTGTAATGAATGAGACAAACTCATACAGACTTGGCGGACATGAAGCTCCTCCGGCTATAATCTCAGTTTTTGTTGGTTCATACCTTACCGAGATGCTACAGAATATAGCCAGGAAAGTGACTGACAAGAAAATGACTCCTGCACAGAAAACAGAACTTAAACTAGGAATTGGTAAAATACCTGAGATATTACTTGATAATACTGACAGAAACCGTACATCTCCTTTTGCATTTACAGGAAACAGGTTTGAGTTCAGGGCAGTAGGCTCCTCAGCAAACTGCAGTGCTGCAATGATCGTTCTTAATGCCGCAGTAGCCGCACAGCTGACTCAGTTTAAAAAAGATGTGGATGTTGTAATTAAAAAAGGAAGAAATAAGGATGAAGCAATATTCCAGATTCTTAAAAATTATATTCTCGAATCAGAAAGGATATTGTTTGAAGGTGACGGATACAGCAAAGAATGGCATAAAGAAGCAAACAAAAGAGGTATTTGTAATATTAACAGTGTTCCTGAATCAATATCAAGGTACCTCACTCCCAATTCAAGAAGTATCCTTGTCGGATCGGGTATCTTTTCAGATAAGGAGATAGAAAGCAGGGTAGAGGTCGAATATGAAAAATTTACAAAAAAGATACAGATTGAATCACGCGTTCTGGGTGACCTTGCCATAAATCATATTGTTCCTACAGCAGTTACTTATATGACATCACTGATTGATAATGTAAAGGGATTGAGGGATATTTTCAGTGATATTGAATTTGAAAGGCTTGCCGGAGCAAGAAAAGAGATGATTGTCACAATATCTGATCATATTTCCAGCATCAAAAAGCTTGTTAATGATATGATTGAGGAGCGTAAAAAATCTAATGTCATTGAAGATTCATACAAAAAGGCTCTTGCATACGAAAACAAGGTAAAGCCTTATCTCGATGAGATCCGTTACCATATTGACAAACTTGAACTGATTGTTGACAATGAGATATGGCCGCTTCCGAAATACAGGGAAATGCTTTTCACAAGATAAAAGGTTGGTTTATTGTTCATAATTCTTTTTGAGGAGGCTGTCTCAAAAGATACGTTTACCCCCAAACCCCCCAAGGGGGGCTTTCAAATCCACAGATATTCAATAAGTTCCCCCGGGGGGATTTAGGGGTGGATCCAGGTAAAAGGTCTTTTTTGACAGCCTCTTCTTTATGCTCCATTCAGTGTATCAATTATAATAATAAGTAATAAGCTCCGTTAAATTATAACACCACTGTTATCTAATATTGATTACTTTTACGGTCAAATTGAAAACAGAATCATGATAAGATCAATTATATTCCTGATTATATTAATTGCCGCCATGCCGATTGATGCTTCAGCACAGAAGCGAAAGACGGAGAGAGCCTATGAGACTTATTATGCGGGAGAATACTATGAGGCAATTGACCAGTTCAAGGATGCCTATTCCAAAACAGGAAAGGCTGACAAGATTGCCAGGACAGAGCTTGTTTTTATGATCGCCGAATGTTACAGGCTTATTAATGATCCCAATAATGCTGAGACATGGTATAAGCTTGCTGTTAAATCATCCACCTCAAAACCTGATGCCCAATACTGGCTGGCAGAATCGATGAAGAAAAACGGGAAACATCAGGCAGCTATCGATGAGTTTAAAAAGTATAAACAGATTGCACCTTCAGATGCCAGGGCCGATCAGCAGATAAGGGCCTGTGAGCTTGCACTTGAATGGGCAAGGAACCCTGAAGCCTATAAAATAGAAGACCTGCGCGATATCAATTCAAAAGAATCGGATTTCAGTCCTGCATATGGCCGCGATGACTACAGCCTTATCTATTTTACCTCCTCACGTGATGATGCGGCCGGGAACAAAACACATGGTGCCACGGGGCAGAGCTATACTGATATTTTCGAAAGCAGGATCGATAAGAAGTCAAAGTGGAGTACCCCTGTGCCGGTTGAAGAGATAAACAGTGAATTTGAAGATGGTACGCCAACCTTCTCTGCCGACATGAAGGAAATCTATTTTACCCGTTGTGAAGCAGGGAAACGGGAGAGAAAAGGTTGTGTGATAATGTACTCACAAAGATCAGGTGACTCCTGGAGTGAACCAAAAAACTCAGGCATACTTCCTGATTCAGTTGTTGCAGCTCATCCTGCTCTTTCTCCTGACGGAACAACACTCTATTTCGTATCAGATATTCCGGGGGGATCAGGAAAAAAGGATATCTGGATGACCACGAGATCAACCGGAAGTGAAACCTGGTCAAAACCTGTAAACCTCGGACCTGATATCAACACCCCCGGAGATGAACTTTTTCCATATGTCAGAAATAACGGCACACTGTATTTCGCATCAGATGGTCTTATCGGAATGGGAGGACTTGATATCTTCAAAGCAGTGCCCCAGCCTGACGGCAGCTGGGTTGTTACAAACATGAAGCCGCCAATAAACAGCTACTCAGACGACTTTGGCATCACTTTCGAGTATGATAATGAAAAAGGTATCTTCAGTTCTACCCGTAAGGGTAAAGGAAATGATGATCTTTTCGGTTTTGAACTTCCTCCGCTGAAATTTACTGTAACCGGACTTGTTAAAGATGAAAAGACCGGTGCTGCAATTCCTGCTTCAACAGTTCAGCTTATTGCAAGTGACGGATCGAACCTTCAGTCTGAAACAGGCACCAGCGGTGATTTCAGGTTTACCCTTAAAGCAGGTGTTGATTATATCTTTCTGGCATCCAAAAAAGGTTTCCTTAACGGAAAGGAAAAAGAGACTACAAAAGGACAGGAGAAGAGCAGGGAATTCATGGTCACAATACTGCTGACTGCTATCGATAAACCAATTGAGCTTCCTAATATCCTCTACGATTTCAAGAAATGGGACCTAAGGCCAGAATCAATGGTCTCGCTCGATAAGCTTGTGGAGACCTTAACAGACAACCCTAATATTACAATTGAACTTATGTCACATACTGACTCGAGAGATACCGAAGCATTTAACCAGGACCTTTCACAGAAAAGAGCACAGATTGTTGTTGACTACCTTATCGAAAAAAGTATTGATCCGGAAAGACTTTCAGCAAAGGGATATGGGGAGTTGTCTCCAAAATCGGTTGATGCAGCAATTATTGCTCAGAATCCTTTCCTTAAAGCCGGTAGCGTGCTCACAGAGCAGTACATTAACTCACTTTCAGATGAGGAGCAGAAGGAGATAGCGCACCAGATAAACAGGCGTACAGAATTCAGGGTTTTAAGAACAGATTATGAGTCAATCAAAAAATAGGGCGTCAGGCGACTGGCTACAGGCGTCAGGTAAAATAAAATATTTATATGAAAAGCATTAAATTTCTTTTAATTTATCTTTTTACCTTCTTAGTTCTATCAGCATCGGGCAAAGAGACTGCAGAGAATATACGTGTACTGGTTATTACCGGGGGACATGATTATAAGAAAGAACAGTTCAATGAAATGATGAAAAGCCTGGGGGAAAATATCTCATACCGTGTAGAAGAGTTTCCGGCGGCATTCAGCATGTTCCTTCCCGAAAACAGGGATAAATATGATGTGCTGGTCTTCTATCACATGTGGCAGTCCATCACGCCCGAACAGGCTCAGGTTTTTGCCGATTGCATAAATAAAGGCAAACCAGTGGTTGCCCTTCACCATAGTATCTGCGCATTTGATGACTGGCCTGAATATATCAATATTATTGGTGGAAAATATTTTCACAAACCAACAGAGGTCGGAGGAAAAACTTATCCTGCATGCTCATATATTCATGATCTGAATTTCACTGTTAATGTCACGAATAAGAAACATCCTGTAACAAAGGATGTAGCTGATTTCAGTGTATCTGATGAGACATATAAAGGATATTATGTTGAACCGGGAGTAACACCTTTGCTCACAACCAGCGAAAAAACAAGCGAGACCATAATCGGCTGGACCAAAAACTACGGAAAGGCAAAGGTGGTAACCCTTCAGAGCGGACATGATGTTCCGACTTTTGAGAATCCCGGTTTCAGAAAAATTTTAAGTCAGGCAGTAGTCTGGGTTTATAATGAAGGAAAGTAACAGGGGGACAAATCTTTCCGGGATAATCCTTTTTACTATATTTGCCACTTGATAAAAAAGTATGTCAGCAGAATCAAAATACAGCAGAAGGGGCGTCTCTTCAGGCAAGGAAGATGTTCATTATGCCATTAAGCATATTGATAAGGGTTTGTTTCCCGGTGCTTTTTGTAAAATAGTACCCGATCTTCTTGGCGGTGACACCGATTATTGTAATATAATGCACGCTGATGGAGCAGGCACAAAATCATCACTTGCTTATATTTACTGGAAGGACACAGGAGATCTCTCTGTATGGAAAGGCATTGCTCAGGATGCGATAGTAATGAATCTTGATGATCTGCTTTGCGTGGGAGTATATAACAATATACTTCTGTCATCAACAATAGGAAGAAACAAACACTTTATACCAGGGTCAGTTATATCTGCAGTGATAAACGGTTCAGAAGAAGTACTTGATGAACTCAGAAAGCTCGGTGTCGGGATCTGGTCAACAGGGGGAGAAACAGCTGATATCGGCGACCTGGTAAGGACTATAGTAGTTGATTCGACTGTAGTGGCACGGGTAAAAAGATCGGATATCATCTCAAATCATATAAGACCGGGTGATGTTATAGTAGGGCTTTCATCATCAGGGCAGACTACGTACGAAAAGGAATATAACAGCGGAATAGGAAGCAACGGACTTACCTCAGCACGGCATGATGTATTCGCAACCTATCTGGCCACAAAATACCCCGAGAGCCTCGACACACAGCTTTCATATGATCTTATTTATTCAGGCAAGCTAAAGCTGACCGATAAGGTTACTGATCAAAAAATTGATGCCGGAAAACTTTTGCTTTCACCTACACGCACATATGCTCCGGTAGTCAGGCAGATACTTGAGGAGATGCGTCAGTCCATTCATGGAATGGTACACTGTTCAGGAGGAGGACAAACAAAGGTGCTTCATTTCATTGATAAGTTAAATGTCATAAAAGACAATCTTTTCCCTCTTCCTCCTCTTTTCAGGATAATCCAGGAACAGTCGGGAGACAAATGGGCAGAGATGTATAAAGTATTCAATATGGGGCATCGATTTGAGATTTATATTTCTCCGGAGAATGCAAACCGGATAATCGAAATTGCTGCCGGATTCAACCTCGAAGCCCGGATTGTTGGTCACTGTGAAGGGCATACAGGAAAGAAAGTCACTATCAAATCTGAATTCGGAGTGTTTGAGTATTAACCCACCCCCAACCCCTCCAAGGAGGGGAGCCCAACTTTTGTGCCACGGCACCGATTTATCTTTGCGCTTTATGTCTTTTTTAGTAACTTTGCACCCTGAAATTTCATTCATATGACCAATATTATTATTCTTGAGAGACTGGAGGGAGTGAAGCAGCGTTTCATTGAGGTGGGCGACCTGCTTACACAGCCTGATATTCTGTCAGATATGAAGAAGTATGTCAAGCTGAACAAAGAATATAAGGACCTTCAGCCGGTAGTTGAAGCATATGAAAAATTCAGGCTTGCCCTGAGCAATATTGAAAGCACAAAGCAACTGCTGGCCACAGAAAAGGATGATGAGATGCGTGAAATGGCAAAACTGGAGCTTGAGGAACTTACATCGCAGCTTCCTGAAATGGAGGAAGAGATAAAGATGCTTATAATACCTGCCGATCCACAGGACGAAAAAAATGCTGTTATGGAAATAAGAGCCGGAACGGGAGGTGATGAGGCCAGTATTTTCGCAGGAGATCTTTTCAGGATGTACTGCAAATATTTTGAATCGAGAGGCTGGAAATATGAGGTTAACAATTTGTCGGAAGGTACTGCCGGAGGGTACAAAGAAATTGTTATGAATGTAACGGGCGACAAGGTTTACGGCATTATGAAATATGAATCAGGGGTTCACAGGGTACAGCGTGTACCGCAGACAGAAACCCAGGGCAGGATTCATACTTCTGCAGCTTCGGTTGTTGTGCTGCCGGAAGCTGATGAATTTGATGTTGACCTGAGGCAGGAAGATATACGAAAGGATACTTATTGTTCATCAGGACCCGGAGGACAGTCCGTTAACACTACCTATTCAGCAATCCGTCTTACTCATATTCCATCAGGTATTGTTGTAACCTGCCAGGATGAAAAATCCCAGCTTAAAAATTATGACAAGGCACTTAAAGAACTAAGGACAAGACTATATAATCTTGAATATCAGAAATATCTTGATGAAGTATCACATAAAAGGAAGACAATGGTTTCTACCGGTGACCGTTCTGCAAAGATACGTACATATAATTATCCCCAGGGTCGTATGACAGATCACAGGATAAATCTTACAATATACAATCTTCCTACAATAATGGACGGAAATATACAGGAGGTACTCGATAAACTCCAGATGGCAGAAAATGCAGAAAGACTTAAAGAAAGCAACATCTAATTCCCTTATTATGAATCACGCGCAGTTGTTTGAGAACATTGTCAGAAAGAAATCTTTCCTCTGTGTTGGTCTTGATTCTGAAATAGATAAAATACCTGCACTCCTCCTGAAAGAGAAAGATCCGGTATTTGTTTTCAACAGGATGATTGTTGATGCAACACACAAATATACTGTCGCATATAAACCGAATGTTGCCTTCTACGAATGCAACGGGGCCGGCGGATGGTCTTCACTTGAGGCTACCGTGAATTATATCCGTAAAAGCTATCCTGATATTCTCCTGATTGCAGATGCAAAACGCGGAGATATTGGAAACACATCAACAATGTATGCAAAAGCATTTCTTGAAAAGATGCCTTTCGATGCAGTTACTGTAGCCCCTTATATGGGCGAGGATTCGGTTGTTCCATTCCTTTCATATGAAGATAAATGGGTTGTTCTGCTTGCACTAACATCAAATAAAGGAGCGGATGATTTCCAGTATCATGATGAAGATGGCATAAAGCTTTTTGAACGGGTTCTGACTGTATCACAGAAATGGGGTAATATTGACAATATGATGTATGTTGTTGGTGCAACCCGTGCCGAAAAACTTAAAGACATACGGAAACTTGTTCCTGATCATTTCCTGCTTGTGCCCGGTGTAGGTGCACAGGGCGGCAGTCTTCAGGAAGTTTCTAAATACGGTCTTAACAGTAAATGCGGACTTCTTGTCAACTCCTCAAGAGGCATCATTTTTGCCGATAGTACTGCTGACTTTGCGAAGGTAGCCGGACAGAAAGCACATGAGATGCAGTTGGAGATGGAAACCTATCTCTCAGAACGGAATCTGGTTTAATTGTCTTTTGGTCTACTGGTCTTTTGGTCTTCTTCTGGTTAGTAGTGAGTTTTTTCTCCCCTCACCCCCTCACCATTTCTCCCCCTCTCCCTGTCTCCCCATCTCCCCATCACCCTGTCTTTTTTCTCCTTTGTGCCATTGAGCCCTTGCGCCTTTGAACCTTTTTTCATATCTTTAGTATCTCGCTGTAATAAAATTAATTTGTGCTAAGGATGAAAGAGGAATTTCTCCATTTTCTCTGGAAATATGGACTTTATAACAAAGATAAGTTACTTGATAATGAGGGTAACCCGATAATTGTTTTACATCCCGGTGAATATAACCGTGATGCAGGTCCCGACTTCTTTAATGCAAGGATATCAGTTGACGGAACAACATGGGCAGGTAATGTTGAGATACACATCCGTGCATCACACTTCAATCTTCATGGTCATCAGGATGATCCTGTTTTTGATAATGTGGTACTCCATGTTGTTGCTGAAAATGACAGGAAGGTCTTTAACTCAAAGGGAGAAGAACTTCTTACCACTGAACTGAAGTTTGAAAATTCCCTGTATGATAAATACATCTCCCTGATCAACAATCCATTTGTAATTGCATGCCAGGAAGAGACAGACAGTTTCGACAAACTTTTACTTAATAGCTGGATTGAAGCTCTTGTTGTTGAACGGATTGAACAGAAGTCAGGTATGATTATAAAAATACTTTCTGATACAGGGAATGACTGGGAGGAGACTTTTTACAGGCTGCTGAGCCGTTATTTCGGATTCAGGGTAAACACCGAACCTTTTGAGATGCTCTCCAGGGCATTGCCTTTTAAAATAATAAGAAAACATTCCGACAACAGATTTCAGATTGAAGCACTTCTTTACGGGACCTCAGGAATGCTTCATGAAGGGTTGTTCAGGGAAGCACTTAATGACACCTATTATAAACACCTGATAAAAGAGTACAAGATTCTTTCATCAAAATACTCACTCCAGCCCCTTCACGGATGGATATGGAAATTTGCACGACTGCGCCCGTCGAATTTTCCCACAATCAGGATCTCACAACTTGCAGGTATGCTTGCCGTTACAGGAGGCCTTTTCTCAAAGCTTCTGGAAGTTAATGACATAAGACATCTCCGGGTTCTGTTTGAAGCAACTGCTTCAGAATACTGGGATGATCATTATACATTCGGATCACATAAGCGGGGCAATGCCAAGAAAACCGGTTCTCAGGCAACAGATCTCCTTCTGATAAATTCAGTTATCCCTCTGCTTTTTGTATATGGAAAGAATCATGGCTTGACAGAATTTTCAGAGAGGGCTGTTTCCTTTCTGGAAATGATTAAAGCCGAAGATAATTCGGTAATAAGGGAATGGTCGGATGCAGGTATAAATGCAGAAAATGCTCTTTGCTCACAGGCTTTGCTTCAGCTGAGAGATTGTTATTGCAGAAAAAGAAGGTGCCTTGATTGCCGGATTGGTTTCAGGCTTATAAGTTCGGGGATAAAACTTAAGGAGCAAAGTGAGCTTTTGCTTGAGCCATAAATAAAAAACTATTTTGATTTTGACGAATGTTGCTTTTCGTTTGACTAATAAACAATTAAATGTTGTCTGTGACGCAACGACCGGCCTTATTTTTGCGTCTTTATATTGAGAGAAGTGCAATAATATTACATATTTATTTTCACCTCCGGAAAAATTATTTTAGAAAATTATTAAAAAAAAAGTCAATTGTTTGATAATTTACATAAAAAAGCCTTATTTTTGCGTTCCAAAATTGGAGACTCGATTTATATTTGGATTAATAACATTTTGGTCAGAGATATGTATTTAACAACAGAAAAGAAACAGGAGTTTTTCAAAACATTCGGAACGTCTGAAATCGATACCGGTACTGCAGAGGGCCAGATAGCGCTGTTCTCATACAGGATTAATCATCTTACCGAGCATCTTAAGAAGAACAAAAAAGATTTCAGTACACAGCAGGCTCTTATAAAGCTTGTAGGTAAAAGGAGAAGGCTTCTTGATTATCTCAAAATTAAAGATATCGAGCGGTATCGCGAAATCATAAAAGCGTTGAAATTACGTAAATAGTGAAACAAAAGGCAATCAAGAGTTGCCTTTTTTTCTATTTGTAAAATCTTAAGTAATTTCAGCAATCACTAATTTTATATATAATGTTTAAAGTAAAAGAGAAAACTATTGATCTCGGTGACGGGAGAACAATAACCCTTGAGACAGGCAGACTTGCCAGGCAGGCTGACGGATCTGTGCTCCTGAAGATGGGAAAAACAATGCTGCTTGCAACAGTTGTTGCTGCAAAAGAGGCAAAGGAGGATACTGACTTCATGCCGCTTTCCGTCGAGTACAAAGAGAAATATGCTTCTACCGGTCGTTTCCCGGGCGGATTCCTCAAAAGAGAAGCAAGAGCCTCTGATTATGAGATTCTTGTATCAAGGCTTGTTGACAGGGCTTTGAGACCACTATTCCCTGATGATTTTCATGCGGAAACATTTGTTACAATCAATCTTGTTTCGGCAGATATAGATATAATACCTGATGCTCTTGCAGGTCTTGCAGCTTCTGCAGCACTGGCAGTATCGGACATTCCTTTCAACGGACCTATTTCAGAAGTCAGGGTGGCCAGGATAGACAACAAATTTGTGGTAAACCCTACAGCAACCCAGCTTAAGGATGCTGATATAGACCTGATGGTTGGAGCAACCTATGAGAATATCATGATGGTTGAGGGGGAAATGAAGGAGGTTTCGGAGGAAGATATGATCGAAGCTCTTAAGGTGGCTCATGATGCAATAAAGATAATGTGCAAGGCACAGATTGAATTTGCTCAGGAAGTTGGTTCAACTGTAAAAAGAACCTATTGTCATGAGGTTAACGATGAGGATCTCAGGAAAAAGATATGGGATGAGACATATAGTAAATGCCATGAGGCAGCCAGATCATGCACAGCCGACAAACATAAACGTATTGATTCATTCGAGGCAATAATTACTGAATTTCTGGCTCAGTTTACAGAAGAGAATCCTGTTAATGAGACTCTTGCAAAAAGATATTACCATGATGTGATGAAGGAAGCTGCACGCAGGTTGGTGCTTGATGACAATATCCGTCTGGATGGCAGGAAGCCTGAAAATATCAGGCCAATTGTCTGTGAAATTGATCCGCTTCCCGCTACACACGGTTCATCACTCTTTACAAGGGGTGAAACACAATCACTTACGACAGTCACCCTTGGCACAAAGCTCGATGAAAAGATAATAGATGATGTTCTGAACAAAGGGACTGAAAAGTTCACACTACACTATAATTTTCCACCTTTTGCCACAGGCGAGGCAAAACCTTATCGCGGAACAGGCAGAAGGGAAATAGGTCATGGAAACCTTGCACTGCGTGCTTTGAAAAACATGATGCCTTCGGATGATGAAAATCCGTATGCAGTCAGAGTCGTTTCGGATATTCTTGAATCTAACGGTTCATCTTCAATGGCAACAGTATGTGCCGGTACCCTTGCTCTTATGGATGCAGGCGTAAAGCTTAAAAAACCTGTTTCAGGGATTGCAATGGGACTTATAACTGACAAAAAAACAGGAAAATACGCCGTACTGTCAGATATCCTTGGTGATGAAGATCATCTTGGTGATATGGACTTT
>Ga0129298_10000547_pt1 | contig 15026 bp, 13 predicted proteins | sample I19B2metaG_FD_94707 | JGI IMG/M metagenome (GOLD analysis project Ga0129298, IMG submission 94707) | Lake sediment bacterial and archeal communities from Gulf of Boni, Indonesia to study Microbial Dark Matter (Phase II) - ​I19B2 metaG | ecosystem: Environmental > Aquatic > Freshwater > Lake >... | reverse complement strand
GGCTTGGTCGGCTATAGCCCGATTTATGGATTGCCTAATCCACCAAGTTGCATAGGTTGAAGACTTGAACCCCCTCTTGTATTCAAATTTGTCAACCGCTTTCATCAGCCCGATACTTCCTTCCTGAATTAAATCCAACAAAGAGAGGTTAGGATTAATATGTTTTTTGGCGATACTTACCACCAGTCTTAAGTTTGCCTTAACCAGTTTCAGTTTGCCATCAAGAATTTCTGATTCAAGTTGAGCGACTTGGTTATACAACTCCTTTATGGCTGAGAAGTCCATTCCGGTGCTCCGCTGAATCTGCAGGAGGCGTTGAGAAACGTTTTTTAAATCCTTGTGTATTCTTTCAATCTCCTTTAGAGTTACTCCTGTCTTCCTTTTAAATTCTGAGTGGGAGATTTTCTTTGCCTTCGCTTTTCGCCAGAGCTTTTTTACCTCGGCAAGGGGAAGCTTGAGTTCTCGCCGATAATAATCATCTTCCTTTTCCAGCTGCTTCAACTTCAGACCTGTCTGTTTTATTTTTGCAATTATTTTCTTAATTTTCTCAGATTTCAGGTTCAAATCCAGAATTTGCTGTAAAATTTCCTTTTTTTCCTGGCTTAATAATTTCTCGACTTTCTCCTTTGACTTGAGAGTAATTCTCTTTGCCTTTAGCCTTTCTTGATAGGCAAGGATTTTCCTTTCACTCTTACTGATTTCCCGAACTACTTTTCTCATCTTCTCTCTCATTCTGCCCAAAGCTGCGCTAGTCTTCCTCCCTCGAGGCATTAAGTCTTTAGGAGTAATTTCACATTTCTCCAGCATCTTACCCATTTGCTTTATCTCTCCCAAACCTATGGGAGATTCTAGCGCTACCTGTTTCAGCTTCTTCTCGTTCTCTTTTATGCTTTTGGCTAAATACATCTCCTGAGTTCGGCTAAGAAGAGAAACCTTGCCCATCTCGTTGAGGTACATCTTTATGGAATCGCTTGTTTCTACCTCAGTGGTAGGAGTTATGGGAACTAAGCCCCCCTTTTCCTCCTCGGCTTTCTCAGGCCTTTCAATCAGGGCAATTTTATCAACTACATCGATTCCCAACTCATCTAATTTGGTAAATATATCATCGATTTCATCGGAATCGGTTATATCTTCAGGAAGTTGCTCGTTTATCTCTTCATAGGTCAATTTTCCTGTCTCTTTTCCCTGTTCAATCAATTCAGAAATTTTTTCTCGATAATCTCTCATTCTTGCTTCCTTTAAGTTTCTTTGCCAATTGTTGATACCTTTCTATTTTCTTCGGTTCTACTGGCAATCCTCTGTCTATTAAAGTCGCGACTTCTTCGCTTATTTTTTTATATTCCTCTTCTGGCTTATGCATCTTTACTCTATCAATCAATGCGTTGACCGTACCGGATGAGAATTCTGCTTTCTCTTCTTCGATAGCGAGTGAAGCGATAATTTGATTAATCTGACTGGAAAACTGTAAATCTTCACTGTAAACTCTATCCATGACTATGGCGGGCTTTATAGGTTCCTTTCTATCATATAGTTCGTATATAACCTTCACAATTTTGGAAAGATCGCTTATAATGAAGTCATTGGGTGTCACTTCTGCCCTGATTGATTCAATTTCCTCAGGGTAATTAATCATTACCTGTACAAGGCCCTTTTCTGCCTTGAGAATTCCCTGCTGAGAAGTGGAGTCTCGAAAGTCTCTGGCGAGTTTCTCACTATAAAAGGGCTCTTCCCACTGGTAAGTCCTTCTGTTTATCCTTCCCAACTCCAAAAGTAACGTCTCTTCATCGACAGAAATTAACCAGGATAGCTTTCTAATTTCCTCTTTCTGCTCTATCAGATTCTTTATTCTGGCAATGGTTGGCAAGACCTCTTCCACTAAGGTTACCTTCCCTTCAGAACTATTCAAATCAGCATTTTGTGAAGCTAATTTAATCCTATAGTCAACTAAAGAGAGTGACTGGGAGATTTCTCTTTGAAATTTTTCTACTCCCTGAGAGCGGAGGAAATCGTCAGGGTCGCTGCCTTGAGGCAGTGCCACTACCTTCACTTTTAGTCCACTCTCTACCAATAAGTCCAATCCCCTTAATGAAGCCTTAACACCGGCTGTATCGGCATCGTATACTATTACCGCCTCTTGAGCATACCTCGATATTATGAAAACATGGTCGCTGGTCAAAGCAGTTCCCAGAGTAGCTACACTGTTCTCCACTCCAAATTGATGGCAGGCTATAACATCCATATATCCCTCTAAGATTATGACCTGGTCCTTCCTCTGAATAGGTTGCTTAGCGAAGTTAAGCGCATAAAGGGTCTTTCCTTTATTGAAGACTGCAGTTTCGGGGGAATTCAGGTATTTCGGTAATCGTTCCTCTATAGCCCTTCCACCAAATCCAATTGTCCTGGACTGGACATCACAGATTGGGAAAACAATCCGATCGAAAAACAGGTCGTAATGATCGTTTTTTTTCTCTGAGAAAACAATCAAGCCGGCCTTTTCCAATACTGCCTTGGAATAACCTTTGCCTACAGCAGCTTCTAACAGACCCTTCCCAGAACCAGGGGCATAGCCTAGTCCAAATTTATTAATAATTTCTTCTTCTAATCCTCTCTTCTTGAGATATTCTCGTGCCTTTTGAGCAGAGCCGTGACTCCTTAAACACCTGCGAAAGAAATTGGCTGCATGGTGATTGATTTCAAAGAGAATATTTCTCTCTTTGGAGATTCTGGAGGCTTCCTCCTGACTATCCTTATCTTGGGGTAAGGAAATCCCCGCCCGCTCAGCCAATCTCTCTACAGCCTCTATAAAGCTTACCTTCTCATGCTTCATGAGAAAATTGAAGACATTTCCTCCTTCCCCGCAACCGAAGCAGTGAAATATCTCTTTATGAGGTGAAACGATGAAAGAGGGTGTCTTTTCCTGATGGAACGGACACAGCGCTTTAAAATTGCTTCCCGTTTTCTTCAGAGGTAAGTATTCAGAAATGACCTCTACAATGTTATTGCTCTGCCGTATTTGGTCTATTAAGTAGCCAGGAATAGCCATATTAACTCCTCTTCAAGAAGAGACTATCTCTCAACCCGGTAGAAACCCGAACAGGAGATGATATTTAGAGGTCCAAATTTTTCTCTGGCTCGATCTAATATAAGATTAAGCCCTAAAGTATCAGATGCCATATGACCGGCAATTACAACATTTATGTGAAACTTTTCCGCATTTTGGTAATGTTTCTCGCTCATGTGCATTCCCACTATAGTCCCGATTCCGGAAAAACTGAGTTTCTCTAAGGCTTCTTCCGACCCCTCAGTACCACCTGTCATATCGACGAATATCTTTCCAGCCCGCCTATTTTCAGAACCAATGATAATCTTCGGTCCGCTACCCCTGACCGTGGCCTCTTTATACTCCGGTATTCCCTTCAAAAGCCCAATTGCCTCTTCCACCCGGTCTGGTTTCTTTTCATCCATCAATCCTTGCAGATATGTAGTTACAAAATTATCTGCTGGAGTGTGCACGCAGATAAAGGAAATATCGAGCAATCTTGCTGCATCCACTGCCCTGAAGTGATTTACCGGCATCACCTTACGGCTAACATCTTTTATCCTTTTTTCCAAAAGGTCCTCAGCAATATTTATAGGAACGCCATACTTGTTCAAGATGTCCGCTTGCATACCCATAACTTCATAGAAATTTGCATACGCGCGGCCTTCGGGATGATGGGCAAGGGCTAATTCGACTTCTTTCCCCCGCGATCTTAATCGATCGGCTAAAAGCAATTCAGGAGTTTCTATATCAATTCCTACAAGGATGTTCTTTATTTCTTTTTTAGTGTCGTTTAATATCCTAGTATCACTGTAAGGATTGTGCAGAGTTTCTTGATCGAACTCTCTTTTTTTTGCTTCTTCCATTTTCTCGAACTCTTCTTTTTTCCTTTTTATCTCCAGCCTAACCCTCTCCACACTACGAGGATCCCTGGAAATTCCCTCTTCTATAATGAATCTGTAAAATTCGGTAAGGTTCAATTTGTCTTCCCCCCTCAGATTATCCCGGTTAGGGTAGTCGCCATTGGCTTTAGGGAATTGATTTTGTCCAAAGACAAACCCTTATCCGTATCCCTATTTTCTAACCGGGGTGGTTTGAGATACAAATTTATTTCCCTCAATATAATAGCGATAAAGAAGATTTGTACCTTTCTTTATTCCAATACGACCCGTCCTAATAACACTAAAACCTTTTGAGTATCTTACCTTTTCTCGCGAACTGCTCTGGGACATAATAAATAGCTTATTTCCAGTTAGGTCAACCCCGTTCATAGACCCTGTAATGCCTAAAGCCTGGGTCAATTTTCCAGGGCCGTTACTAAGATGGGGTAAGGGACCATCTACCCTTCTGTTTTTCTTCATTAATTCTATGCCTTCTTTGGGCTCTAAGGCCCTAATTAGAACAGCCCCGGCCACACCATCTTTTTCTGTAACTACATTAAAGCAGTAATGGTTCCCATATATGAGGTAGATATACGCTTTCCCTGCCGGCCCAAACATTATCCTGTTACGTCGGGTAATTCCTTGATAAGCATGGCTTCCCGGGTCTTGTTGGCCAAAATAAGCTTCTGTTTCTACAATCTTACCTGAAATTATACCCTCGTCCGTCTTATGGACGATTGTTTTACCTAATAGTTGTTGGGCAACGATTCCTGTCTTGCGGGAATAGAATTTCCTTGACAATCTACCCATCAATTATCTTTTTCTTTTTAGGCGATTTAAAAACTTGAGTTCTCTTCTCTTCTGCTTCCTCTTTGCTTCGGCGATCTTTCTCTTTCTCCGGACACTGGGGCTTTCATAATATTCCCTTTTCTTTATCTCAGTCATAAGTCCTGCTCTTTCGCATTCGCGTTTAAATCGCCGTAGAGCTTCATCTATGGACTCGTGTTCTCTAACTTTTACTTCAGTCACATTTCTTCACCCCTTATGTGAATCACCCTCCTATAGTTAGCCGGGAGGCCAGGTCAATTTTCGACCGCCCAACAAATGGAAATGTATGTGAAAGACTCCTTGGCCGGCATCGGCATTGCAATTTGCTACAATGCGGAACCCACATTGAGCAATGCTTTCCTGAGAAGCTAATTTTTGGGCAAGCAGATAAATTTCTCCTATTAAATCCTTGTCTCTTGAACTTAGGTCCATAATTGTAGGAACATGTGTTTTAGGCACGATTAAAAGGTGTACCGGAGCCTGTGGATTGACGTCTCTGAAGGCAATTACACGCTCATCCTCATAAACGATGTTCGCTGGAACCCTTTTTTTTACAATTTCACAAAAGATACATCTTTGCATATCTTCTCCTAAGTCATACATTTGGTTTTACGGTGGGGAAAATTGCCTAAAATATTAAACTTTAATAATAACACAAAATTTAACGGTTGTCAAGCTAAAAATCTGATTCTTTTACTACAGCTGGGAGAGCTTCTTCTTTAGCAAGTCGATCATGGGGGTGGGGATTGGGTCTACAGAACTTGTCAATGCTAGATAGGTGCTGACCCAATCACCAAGATAGATCAGGGAATGGAGGCGAGATAGGAGAGATTTCCCACGAGAGGTTACATGCTGGATGCCTGCCACCTTGTTTCTTAGAATGCCTTCCGTTATTATGATTCTCTCTTTGATTCTTTCGTTTTCACCACTGTCCCTCAGGAATATGAGATAGAATTTCTTGGTAAGTTCGCTACCCGTTGCCCACACTTCAATTTCATTATGGTTCATCTCTGGTAGGAGACTGAAAAAGGCTACAGTTTTGCTATTTTCATTAAATTGGTTCTTCCAGCGGACAGCACAGGCAGCCAGATGGTCAGGAGCATATATTAAGAGAATGTGCCCCTTTATTCTTTCCGATATCTCTTTTGCTAAATTGGCTTTACTCTCAGGGTCGTACTCTTTGGACAGGATTTGCAAACTCTGAATTGTCTCGCCAATTTCCTGTTCTTTAGAACCAATTAATCCCAATCTTTCCAGGATAGTAAGCATGGGAAAAAATAGATAACCAAAAGTTGCCCGCGGTGGCATATCTCCAATGATTTCTATTACGTCAATCCCCTCCTTCTGACACAGCTCTTTTAACTTTCCGCCACTGGTAATAGCTATAACCTTTGCTGAGCGGGAAAGTGCATCTTGATAGGTACATAGGGTCTCCTCAGTATTACCCGAGTAGCTGACCGCAAAGACTAAGGTCTTCTCTCCTACATACCGCGGAAGAAGATAACCCCGGTTAACGTCAATGGGAATCTTTGCTTCTCCCTGGAGATAGGACTTTAACAGGTCGCCACCGGCTGCTGAACCCCCCATTCCACAGACAACCACCTGGTGAATGGAGTCGTATCTTTTCATATCAATACGATATCTCTTAGCAATTTGCACTGCCTTTTCACAGTGAGCGGGAAAATCTTCCAGGTATTTAAGCATTTTACTCATCTTCGTATTGACCATCTATCATCTTCTCCAAGGGTCACCCCATTTTCGCAGGATAAATTGCAGGTCACCATGCAGTCTATCCAGATGTATCGGAATGTTCCTTTTGTTGTTTGACCGACCGAGTTATCCTTTACGTTAATGAAATTATGCTAGGGCCTCGAATTTCTCGATAATTTTGTCTACCTCTTCCTGCTTTGAGGTAGCCAATACTTGGTCGGCAAGTTCCTGCGCTCTGGCCAAGCTCGTTGAGCGAATAATTTTCTTAATCTTGGGTATGGATAATGGAGACATACTGAATTCATCGAGACCCATACCCAGGAGAATCCTTGCAAAAGAAGGGTCGGCAGCCATTTCCCCACACATTCCCACGCGCTTGCCGGCCTGATGGCTAGCATCTATTACTCTTTTGATTAGGCGCAAAATGGATAGATGCAGGGGCTTATAAAGGTGAGTCACATTTTCGTTAACGCGATCTACTGCTAAGGTGTATTGGATTAAATCGTTTGTCCCAATGCTTAAGAAATCGGCCTCTCGAGCCAGAATATCTGCAATCAGGGCAGAGGAAGGAGTTTCAATCATTACCCCTACTTCCATATTCTCATTGAAAGGGACTCCTTCTTTTCTCAATTCATTTTTTACTTCTTCGAACAATTGATTGGCGTGTCTCAGTTCTTCTACACAACATATCATAGGATACATTATCTTCAAATTCCCTTCTACCGAGGCCCTAAGAATAGCCCTTAACTGGGTTTTAAAAACGTGAGGATATCTAAAGCAAAGACGGATTGCCCTCAAGCCCATAAAGGGATTACGCTCTGGAGAAATGCCAAATTCACCCACAAACCTATCTGCGCCCAAATCCATTGTCCTGACTGTTACTGGATACGGCATCATTTTCTGAGCTACAGAAGCATATTGTTGATATTGTTCTTCTTCCGATGGCAGATCGATTCGATTTAGATATATGTACTCGGTCCGGAATAATCCAATTCCTGTCGCACCATGACCATGCACCGAGGGAATTTCTTCCGGCACTTCGATATTTGCATGTAATTCAACACTATGCTCGTCAGCCGTGACCGCTGGAAGTTCTGTCAGCTTCTTCAATGCTTCTTCAGCATCGGAATACTTTATTTTCTGGCGCTCATAATTCTCGACTGTCAGTGAATCGGGGTTGATAATAACAATTCCCTCTATTCCATCTATGATTATTGTGTCACCTGGCTTGACTTTCTTGGTTATATTTTTCAAACCTACTACAGCAGGAATTTCTAAGGATTGCGCCATAATCGCGGTGTGCGAAGTCCTTCCCCCAATATCTGTGGCGAACCCTATCACATTCTCTTTGCGCATAGCAATAGTGTCTGCAGGAGTGAGGTTATGAGCAACCACAATTACTGGTGATGAGAGAGTAGCCAGCTCTTCCCTCTCCCGGCCAAGGAGACGCTTTAATACTCTCTTCCCAACATCCAGAATGTCGCGGCTACGGTCTCGTAGATACCCGTCATCGATTATGTTGAAAGTCTTTGTTATTTTGTCAATTACCATCTGCAGGGCATATTCGGCATTTACTCTTTGCTCTGTAACCATTTCTATAACGTCGTCTCGAAGAATGGGATCCTCCAAGATTAAGACATAGGCATCGAAAAGGCGCACGTGCCTCTTCCCTAGTTGTTTCAGTACTTTCTGCCTTATTCCGTCCATCTCCTCTCTTGTATGAGTAAGCGCCCTGCGAAAGCGAATAATTTCCTGCTTAATATCAGCAGGATCTATTGTCCTTTTGGAAATATAGAATTCCTCTTCTTCAAGGAGGAAAACCTGCCCAATCACAATGCCAGGCGATGCAGCAATTCCTTTCAACATAATTTCTACTCCTCATCAAATTTTCTTTTAAATAATTCCTCTATTTTCCTTATGGCTTGTTTTTCATCTTTTCCATTAATCATCACTGTTATCTCAGAACCGAACTCTGCTGCCAACATCATAATTCCCAAAATGCTGTCTCCGTCCACTGCTTGCCCATCTTTGATTATGGATACTTTTGATTCGAACTTAGCTGCAGTCTGGGCGAGGAGTGCCGCAGGTCTTGCATGTAAGCCCAATTTATTATTGATTTGAAAAATTTTCTTTATCATTTAACATTCCCAAAATCAAAATATATACGCTCCTGCACAAGAAATCCCGATAAGCAAATATAAAAGCTTTGCTGAAGAAACTCGCCAGCGATTAAGCAAGACAATCGAAAGGAAAAACGTCAAAAAATACAGTCTTTCCATCGCCTTCCAGTCCCGAAGGAGTATTACTATGAAAGCCAGTAGAACAAGACCTAAACCTATAACGTTGCTACTCGATATTGTACGAGAATAATGCATTTTCTCCAGAAGTCTTACCACTTTTGCCTTTCCCTGATAACCTTTCATCATTCCCTTAATGCGAGTATGAAAATGTAGAAAATTATAGAGAAATAGAAAAAATAGTGGTGCCAGCCAAGCTCCTTGCCATTTCCTTAAATATATAATCACCAGAACGCAGCCTACCAGTGCAGTAAACGGTCGCCAAGCTCCCCAAAATAGTGTATCGCCGATGCCTCCGAATGCTCCACCCATACTCATTTTCACTGTGGTAATCTGTTCCTCCTTCACCTCTTTTCCCATTGCCATTTCCTCTTCCAGACGAGCGACTATCCCTATTAGCACATTTGCAAAATATGGATGGGTGTTAAAAAACTCTAAATGTCGGCTATAAGATTGGATCCTCTTCTCTCTTTCGGGATAGAGCTTATTCAGAACCGGGGCTAATATATAGAGAAAGCCCAAATTTTGCATCCGTTCGAAATTCCAGACAGCCAGTATACAAAACGACCTCCAGAAAAGACGATATAGATCAGATCTATTGATTATTCTATTGCCCATTGGATCACATTAATACCTACGAGATTGCCACACTACGAAAAATCCCTGAAAGTGTTGAGGGCTATTGCCAAACCCAGAGCTGGCAATACCCTGTATGAAAAATCTAACCCTAATAATATGCCGCTTGGCAAACACAAAAATAGTTTTGGAAGAAAATATGCCCCGGCGCTAATTGCAACCAGGGAGAAAAGGAATCCTTTAAGAAAAAACAGAAATAAGCTGAAATAGTTGACTTTTTCTATAGCTCTCAAATTACCCTTGGGAATTTCTCGATCCAAGTAGTGGACGAAATGTGCGTTTAGTCTCCTTTGCTTAATATCTATACTCCTAAAGATTTCTCCCAAAGGCATCGTGAGTGCCAGAACAACCATCCTATAAGAACCTTGGAAATTATTATCTAGTCCAAACCTTCTTTCCGTCAACATTATCAAAGTTGTGCAAGTTACAGCCACTATCGTTGCATCAGGGGGAATGGCTGCACCCACGGATTTCACATTTATCCAAATGAGTTCCAAAATAGCGCCAATAATGAGTCCTGTCCTGAAGTCTCCTAATAAGAAACCTATGAGGGGAGCTGAGACAATAGGTCGGGAGACCATTATCTGTCCCCAGGCACTTACATCTAAACTTAACAATCCTCCAGCGAAACTGGCTGAAAGAATTCCGGCAATCATTGAAACCTTTCCAGTCAAGATATTGGCATGTTTAGAAACCTGGGCTAGATTATATATCTGTGATTTTTAGTTTTAGAGTGATGGCCTGTGCCTCGTTGGGTCTTAGATATAATTTCCAGTGGGGCAATACAACGGATTGTTGGTACATACGCTCGTAAGCTGCATCCCCTTCTGAGACTGTCTCTATGGGAAAATGCCACAATGAACAAAGTGGGTTGGATTCCAAGGTTATGTTTACTCGATAATGCTCATCGTGCATACCTATTTCCTTTAAATTCAAAATTTCTTCAAGTGAAGAGAAAGATTTCTTCTCCTCTCTACCTGGCACATAATAATAACATCCTTTATCTTCCGGCGAAGAGAACGAGAAGTTAAATTCAGAGCCGAACCATAAATCTGTCGGATTCTCTCCTCTATTAACAATTTGATAAATAATGAGAATCTCCGCTGAGCCCACCGATACTACTACTTTCTTTTCCACTTTTACGGGTTGCTGAAAATCTCCTACCCAGACAAACCCTTCTCTGACGAAACTTATTCCATTCGGCTCAATTCTATATGTGTAAGGTTGGTCGACAAAGTCTCCCTGTTCCCCATACTGGCAATTGGAGAAATCATCCATCTTTGTATCGGGATGCAGGAAATGGTCCACCAGGGAGATCCTTTCATACCAGTCATAGTGAAGATATCCCGCCAAGCTTTTATCTTTTACCTTTTCCATATTGTGAATTGATTTTACATTCTTATCTTTTATATTGGATTTAGAATTAAAGAGACTGGCTCGAATAATCTCTTCGTGGTAGGCCTCTTTCCTTCGAGTCAGTATAGTCAATAGGTTCAAGTTGCGTGGCTTGTAATCCAATTCGAAAAGAGATCCTCCCACAGGTGGTCTAAAGTAGACATTGAGTAAGGAGGTACTGATTAAAACTTCCGTTCTCCCGTCCAAGTCGAAATCGAATTCCTGCTTTTTCATCCATTGAGAACGCGACTGGTTCTTATCTTCAACAATTTTTTCTGCATTGATTAGATGTGTATAAATTGCTCTTCTTAAATGAGGAAAATAGAGTCCTCCGAAAACGCCATGCCAGTAAGCGCAATTACACTGGCCTTTCCACAGTTCATCCCTCGCCTTTTCCAACCAATCTGGGAGTTCTATATCTTGCCCCTTAGGCCACACTGAAAACTTGGTTCCTTTTCTATTGCCGGAACTTTCCGAGGCCTCCAGGTTCTGAAAAGTGCTGAAAATTTTGTTACTGACCAGAAGCATCTTCTTCTGCATCCAGTTACTCTCGGGGTATTTCACAAAGAAGTTCCGCCAGAAGCCTCCTTTCAGAAACCTTGCATACCTTTCGGACTGAGACAATTTTTCAATCTCTCTCTGGATATCGTTAAATTCTTTCCTCGCCCTAGTAGGCAAAACCCATTCCATCATTTGGGAATAGGATCCCGTGGGAAGGTATATTCTCCCCTTGGGTGGAAACTGGGCAATATGCTCAGAAAAAGTAAATGTTTGAATCCATTTTCTATTCTTTTCTAATTCAGAAAAGAACTCTTCAAGCCAATTCTGTCTATAGACCAGTTCATGGGTTCCTGGCCAGATGCCAAACTTCTCTCCATCATCAGCCATTACTGCCAGTTTCTCCTCTTTCTCAGTTGCTTCAGATTCAAAATAGTTAATGACTTCTTTTACTGGATGAAAGGGTATAAGAAATCGCAACTTTTCATTAATGGGAAAAACTTTGAGGGGATAGCCTTGTTCCTCGGTAATGTAATATCCAAAAAGTTGTTCCTCGAAAAGCCCAGCAGATTTGAAGGGTAAATCGTCAATAACAGTGTACTCCACACCCGCCTCGGAAATTAACTTTGCTAAATGTGGCTCCCAGACACGTTCTGCCAGCCACATACCTTTTGGTTCATAATCAAATAGCTCCTTGATATATTCGCTCAATTTCCTTATTTGACCAATTCCATCACGGTCGTACAACATAGCCAAAATTGGCTCATAGTAGCCACCGGTCATAAGTTCAATTTGCCCCGTTCCTAAAAGGTTTTTTACCATTGAAATAAATTCTGGGTGATGCTTAACAATCCACTCCAGAAGAATCCCACTAAAATGGAAAGTCACTTTTATAGTAGAATGTTTTGCCAGCACTTCCAGGAAAGGAAGATATGCCTTCTGGTAAGCCTCCTCAAAAATGGATTCAAAATTACCAATTGGCTGATGATTATGAATACCGAATGTGAAGTTTATTTTTTTCATATTCCTAAAAACCTATCAGAGAATTTCGAAATTGCGACTCAAAATTACTTTGCTTCTCTTCTAATAATATCCATTATATCAGTCTTCTCATCATCAGGAACCATTCTCGCTTCCAAGTGAACTCCTAGTCTATCCAGCTCCTGAAAAGCTTGGATGTCTTCCTTACTAACTGAAATAGCTTTAAGAATCTGTTTTTTCTGAGGAGAGTAATGCATTCCACCTACATTTACTTCCTCTATCCTTACCCCCTTATTCATTAGATTCAGCACATCCTGAGGCGAGGCAAAGAGAAGCATCGCCCTATCCCCTTGGAACTGGTCGTCCAGTATCGCCTCTTTCGCTTGAGCTAAAGTCAAAATGGATATCTTGGTATGGTCTGGAACTGCCATTGAAAACAAAGCTTTTTGCATTCGGTCATTGGCAACAAAGTCGTCCACTACAATTACATGATTGATTTTTAGTAATTTTATCCAGCTCTCAACTATTTGACCGTGAATTAACCGATCATCAATTCTTACCAGAACAACGCCCATTATTATTTTTAACCTTTAAGACTGTATCAAGAAACTTTTGCTTAACGTCAAGAATGCTCTCTTCCCCCTTTTGGCGGATAAGATGAGCCAGTTCTTTCAGAGGGAGAGATTGACGATAGTTTATACCAGCAATTAGCATAGGCAGATTAACTCCACTAATAATTTCAACTTTCTCCTCATTGACAAACTTGAGGCTGGCGTTTGCTGGGGTACCTCCAAACATGTCCACCAGAACGATTTTCCCTTCCGATCGTTCGTCCTTTTCCCTCAATATTTTCCCTATCCTTTCACTCAATGTTTCTAACCCATCCTTTTCCTCTAAGGATAACGCCCATATCTCTTTCTGTTCTCCTAAAATAACCTGCGCTGCTTTAACCAATTGCTGACCGAAATCACCATGAGTTATAACAATCAATCCAATCATATGTAAATTCGCCTGTTTATAAAGCAGAACTTCGCTCTCCCACTACATTGTTGATTTTTCAATATCGCGGTACTGAACTTTAACAGGATATTTCTTCTCCAAGAACCTTTTCAATTCATTTACAATAATTACTGACCGGTGGCGCCCTCCCGTACATCCGACAGCTATGGTCAAATAAGATTTTCCTTCTCTAATATAATAAGGAATAAGAAATTTCAACAGCCCAGAGTATTTCTTCAAGAACTTTTGCGTAACGGAAGACTTCAGAACAAATCGGGAAACTTCTGGCTCGTTTCCGGTTAATGGTCTAAGCCTCTCTATATAATGAGGATTGGGCAGAAAACGAGTGTCGATTACAAGGTCAGCGTCAACCGGGATACCATATTTATAGCCAAAAGAGACTAAACTGACACTCATTGTATCAAGTTCTGCTACTTCTTTGAAGCTAGAAAAGATGACTTGCTTAAACTCCTGAGGTGTGAGAGTCGTAGTGTCAATTATCTTATCGGCTCGCTCTTTTATACCCATAATCCTTTTTCTTTCCTGAATAATAGTCTCAAGAATGCTTCTTCCTTCCTTATCCAAGGGGTGTTTCCTGCGCGTTTCGCTATATCTTCTCACCAGGACGGAATTGCTGGCTTCCAAGAAGAGAATCTGGTGACTGAATCCCATTTTACCGAGTTCTTCCAATGAAATAAAAAGGTCATCTAAAAAGTCTCCCTCCCGAATGTCAATTCCTAAAGCGACTCTCTTTATTTTATTCTCTAACTGCGAGCAGATTTCAGCAAATTTAGGTATCAGCGTGGTAGGTAAATTGTCAACGCAGAAATACCCCAAGTCCTCAAAATTATTCAGGGCTGAACTTTTTCCTGCTCCAGAAAGTCCTGTTACGATGACAAAGTTACCCTTGGCCATATGTTTTTACCTCAGAAAAATTAGCCCGATTTCATCGCTGATTCCAGTACCAGGTCTCTACCGGACGACCACCCCGCTTGCGCGAGGTAAACTTCGTGTTGCCCTACACTCTATACTGAAGCATAGCAGTTAGGGACCGCTCTGCCACTATATTCTTCCGTACATTTGAAAGGTAGTTTGTGAACAGCATTGGCGTCTAGTAATTCCATATCGATGAACAACCTATCTTTCAATTTCTGAGGTTTTTTACAGTCCCTATAAACCAAAAAATTATCAACCAGCGAACGCAAATCCCGGGTTATTACTTCCTTTCTCCCTTTTGCTGGATAATTCTTATCACTTGCCTATCCAACTCACTGATTGCAGAATATCCCTCTCTTCTTAGCCGTTGATTCATAGCTGCTACCTCAATAATAATTGCCATGTTCCTTCCAGGACGGATTGGAATTACCAATTCCGGAACTTCAACTTCCAGAATCCTTGTATACTTCTGGTCGAAACCCAGTAGTTCATACTCTTTATTTTTGGCCCACTCTTCAAGTTTAATTACCAGATCAATCTTTGATGAACTTCTTACTGCACTTGCCCCAAATAATTTTTCAACATCTATTATCCCTAGCCCTTGGACTTCTAAATAGTAGCGGATCGGTTCTTTGGCAAAGCCAATAAGAATCTTGCCCCCTTTCTGTTTAATTCCCACCATCTCTCCAGCAATTAGACGATGTCCTCTATTAATTAGTTCCAAGGCGCACTCGCTTTTGCCAATGCCAGTCACTCCTAATATCAAAACCCCAAGACCGTAAACTTCGACCATTACCCCTTGAACAGATGTAGTGAGTGTAAGTC
>Ga0129298_10000543_pt1 | contig 15084 bp, 10 predicted proteins | sample I19B2metaG_FD_94707 | JGI IMG/M metagenome (GOLD analysis project Ga0129298, IMG submission 94707) | Lake sediment bacterial and archeal communities from Gulf of Boni, Indonesia to study Microbial Dark Matter (Phase II) - ​I19B2 metaG | ecosystem: Environmental > Aquatic > Freshwater > Lake >... | reverse complement strand
GCTCGAGGAAGCTCTTCACGTACACGGCATCGGCCCAGAGCCACTGGCTGATCCCCTGGGTGGGGTCGTTGCTCATCAGGACCGGCCGGAAGGCCCGCCCGGCCGCCCCGGCGAAGCGATGAAACAGGAACCCGTGCGCGCGGAGCAACTGATCGATGTCGGCAAACAGCGGCTGGTCCTGGTAGAGCGGCACGAACTCGACCTCCGTGTGTACCGCCACAATCTGCTCCAGCAGGCGCGGAGCGCCCCGGAGCACGTTCCCTTCCCCGCCTTGCACGTCCAGCTTCAAGTAGTCGGCCCCGCGCACCTCTTCCACATCGTCCAGCCGCACGGTCTGAACTTCCTGGCGGCCCACCACGCGGCACAGCGGCGGGAGGTTCTGGAACAGATCGAGCAGGGGCATGTTGGGCTCGTACAGCGAGGAGGTTCCCGTGTCCGCGCACACCCGAAAGGTGCCCCGCGATCCGTCGCCTACCACGTACGGCAGGCAGGTGCGGCGGGAGCCGTACATGGCCTTGAGCCGCTCGAGTTCTTCCGCGACAGGCTCGAAGCCGACGATGCGGGCCGGCACTTTAGCCACCAAAGGAGCGTAGGGATCCTTCTCTTCGCCGTAAGAATGTGCTCCCACGTCCACAATGTGAATCGCCGGAGGCGGCTCCGGCAGAAGCTCCAGGATGCTGAACATGGTCAGTCTTCCGTGCGCTTGCTGCCGCGCACAAAACCGCGGCACAACGCCAGGGAGGTAGGAGCCTCGGTCAGCTTCCACGCATGCACCCTGGGGAAGCCGGCGCTGTGCACCATCAGAGCCAGGCAGGGCAAGGTGGGCACCCACCAGTTGGTGGGGTTGCCCCCGTATTCGGTGCCCGGGTAGAATTCAGCCACCATCTGTCCGCCCGGGTAGCCTTTTCCCAACCCGCCCCGGTAGGGGCTGTAGTCGTCGAGGATGGCGGACTCGACGTACATGGCTTCTGCACAGACCGCCGCCAGCCGGTCCAGCGCCAGCAGAGGATGCCGCAGGTGGTACAGCGTCCCGAAGAAGAACACGATGTCGAAGCGCCCCACGCGCTCCGGGGTAACCTCGTAGACCGACATCTCCTCCCGCTGGCAGCGGGCCTCGTCGTATTCCAGCGCTTCCCGGCACAAGTCGAATGTCTCCCACTCGCGCGGGCGGCTCTCCAGCTTGCCAAGCAGGTCCGAGAAGTCGTCGATGGCCAGCACGCGGCTGGCGCCGCGCCGGAGGGCCTCGAAGGTCCAGTATCCGTCCCAGGCGCCCACGTCCAGCACGGTTTTCCCGCTTAGGTCCGCGGGCACCCGGTAGGCGTCTCTGTGCACCGGGGCCCATCCGGGGGTCACTACTCCCCCTGGCAGCTCGATCCGGTGATACCAGTACGGGATAGCTGCCACCCGCTGCCGCAAAAACTCCGTGTGCGGACTTTCTACCACCCGCGCATCACACTCCGTCACAATTGCTACCTCCATGCTCGGTCAACGCTGGTCTGGTGGCCCTGCTGCGCACCAGCGGCGCCACATCTGCCGATAGGCGGCCTCCAGCCGGGCCGCGAAGCCGCTTGCATCCATCAATGCAGAGCTTCGCATGCGCTCCCGCAAGCTGCGCCGCAGTGCTTCCAGCTCGTCCAAATTCCGGGCGCGACGGGCCGCCAGTTCGACATATTCCTCCCAAGAAGCGGCCACCCAATCTCTGAGCCCGACCGTTGCTAGCACACTGCTGCCTACGCGCGCGGCGTGCGTCTTGCCTTCGAGCACGACCACAGGAACGCCCATCCACAGTGCCTCGCAGGTCGTCGTAGTGCCGTGATAAGGGAAAGTATCTAGGGCGACGTCCAGGCCGCCGTACAGGGCCAGATGCTCCGTGCGTCCTGGCGCCGCTCCAAGCAGATCCACGCGCTCAGGGCCGACCCCGCCCGCGGCCAGGGCTCCGAGCACTCGCTCCCGCGCCCTCGCGTGCGCCAGCGGGTGCGATTTCAGTACCAACCGGGACCCGGGGGCAGCCTGAAGAATGGTGGCCCAGGCCGCCAGCACTTGCGGAGTCACCTTGAGCAGGCTGCTAAACGAACCGAAGGTGACAAACCTGTTGCGCCGCGCGGGGAGTTCACCCACCTCGGGCGCGTCCTCCGGCGGCTGGTAACACAGAAAGGACCGCGGCAGCCGGACTAACTCCTCGCTGTGCAGGTGTTCGGTCGCGCCCGGCGGGTCGGCCATAGCATCGGTGATCCGGTAGTCGATGGTTTCCAGCCCGGTCGTGTTGGGGTAGCCCAACCAAGTCACCTGGACCGGCGCAGGCTTGCGCGCCATCACCGCAAGGCCATGACCGGCTGTGTGCCCCGCCAGATCCACCAGGATGTCGATGCGGTCCTCCCGGATCAGGCCGGCGGCGGAGTCCTCGGACAGGCGCCAAATGTCGCGCCACTGGTCGGCCAGGCCGGCCAGGCGGCGCGTCACCGCGTCGGGCTGGACTGTTTTCGAGTAGCAGTGGATCTTAAACTTAGACCGGTCGTGCGCCGCGAGCACGGGTTCAAAGAACGAGGCGACCGAATGCGAGCGGAAATCCGGGGAGAGATACCCGATGCGCAGCCGCCGCTCAGGTTCCGGTTCGTTGAGGTGCGGGGCCATGGCGCCCGCCAACGGCAGGGCGTGCCGCTCCGCCCAGCGGCGGTGCTCGGCGAACACCGCCTCAGGCCTCGCAGTCGGATCGCAGTTCAGACAGTGCAGCAAGGCCGAGTGCGCTGCCAGGCAGCCCGGGTCGAAGGCCAATGCCTCGCGGTAGCTGGCGACGGCCTCTTCCAGGAAAGCCAGTTTCAGATAAGCGTTGCCCAGGTTATTGCGCGCCTCGGCCCAGCGCGGCCGGATTTCCAGGGCGTGCCGCAGATGCCGCACTGCTTCTTCGGGCCGGCCCGCCTCCATCAGCGCGTTACCCAGATTGTTGTGCGCCTCGGCGTAGCGCGGGTTCAGCCGCAAGGCTTCGCGGTAGCAGGCCATAGCCTCATTCAAGCGCGACTCCCCTTGCAGCAAGTCGCCGAGGTTGTTGTGCGCTTCGGCATAGCCGGGGTCCAGCGCCAGCGCCTTCCGGAAACTGGCGGCGGCGCGCTCGGCTTGCCCTAGCTTGCCCAAGATGATGCCCAGATTGTTGTGAAACGGCGCGACGCGGGCGTTGAGACGGATGGCCGCTTCGATCGCGGCCAGTGCTTCCACCGGCTGGCCGAGCTGGAAGCGCAGCACCCCAAGCAGATGCAGTGCGTCAGGGTTGCAGGGCTGGCGTTGCAGGACCTCGCGGTAGATCGACTCGGCCTCCCCCAGCCGGCCTCGCTGGTGGTGTTCCAGCGCTCGCTCGAGTAAGCTCGCCATCACGACGCGCACCACCGCCGCCACATGCGCCGGTAGGCCTCCTCCAAGTCGCGGGAGAGGGCTTGCGCATCTGTGAGGGGAGCGCGCGACATCCGCGCGCGCAGGCCGGCACGCAGCTCCGCCAGGCCCGCCAGTTCGCAGGCCCGCCGCGCCGCCAGTTCGACGTAGCCTTCCCAGTCCGCGGCGATCCAGTCGGCGAGGCCCACGCTGGAGAGCAAGCTCACGCCCACGCGGCTGGCGTGCGTGGCGCCCTCCAGCACCACCACGGGCACGCCCATCCACAGCGCCTCGCAGGTGGTGGTGGTGCCGTGGTAGGGGAAGGTGTCGAGGGCCAGGTCGATCCACTGATAGAGGCCCAGGTGATGCTCCCGCTTCACGGGGCCGAAAAGCTGCACGTGGCCGTCGGCAAGACCGTGCTGGCGGAAGCGTTCGAGCACCAGCCGCCGCGTTGAGCCGTCCACCAGCACAGGCGACTTCACGATCAGACGCGCCTGCGGCGTGCGCCGCAGAATCTCAGCCCACGCCGCGATCAGGCGCGGCGTCACCTTGGCCAGGTTGTTGAAACAGCCGAAGGTGACCGTGCCGGAGCTCCGCGCGGGCAAGGGACTCGCTTCCGGCGCGTCCTCCGGAGGGCGATAGCACCAAGCCCCGCGCGGCAGGCGCACCAATTCTTCGGTGTGGAGGTGCTCGGTCCGCCCGGGCGGGTCCGCCCAACCGTCCGTGAGCCGGTAGTCGATGGTCCGGAGGCCAGTGGTGTCTGGGTACCCCAGGTAGGTGACCTGAACCGGCGCAGGCTTGCGGGCGAAGACCATCAGCCGGTTGCCTGTGGTGTGGCCGGCCAGATCCACGAGGATGTCGATGCGGTCCCGGCGAATCAGTTCGGCCGCGTCGGCATCGGAGGTTCCGTAGAGATCCCGCCACTGGAGGGGCAGCCGGCGAATGCGCTCCGTGACCGGGTCGGCGATCCGCACGTCGGCGTAGCAGTAGATCTCGAAGTTGTGGCGATCGTGGGCCGCGAGCAGGGGCTCGGAGAAGAACGCCACCGAGTGCCCGCGGAAATCCGGCGAGACGTAGCCGACGCGCAGGCGCCGCTCCGGGTCGCGATCATTGGGGTGCGGCGCGACCGCCGCACCCAGCGGCGCGGCGTACCGCTCGGCCCAGCGCAGGTGTTCGCGGAAAACCTCTTCGGGCTCCCATAGCAGGTCGTTGTGCAGCAAGTGGAACGGGCCGTAGTCAGGCTGGAGCTCCGCCCCCCGCCGCCACATTTCGACGGCCTCCTCCAGCCGGCCCTGGTCTCTCAGCGTGCCTGACAGATTCAGGTAAGGCCGCGGAAGGCGCGGGTTCAGACGGAGGGCCTCCCGAAAGCAGGCCTGGGCTTGTTCCACACGTCCTTCGGCGCGCAGGGCGTCGCCCAAGTTGTTGTGCGCCTCGGCGGAAGCGGGTCGCAACCGTACCGCCTCGCGGCCGCTGGCGATCGCCTCCGGAAGCTGTCCCAACTCCCGGAGCACGCCTGCCAGGTTGAGCCGCGCCTCAAAGTAGTTGGGATCTGCCTGGATGGCCCGGCGGAACCAAGCCTTGGCTTCCGCCAGCCGCCCCTGCCGGAACCATACGTTGCCCAGATTGTTCAGCGCTTCCGGAGCGCTGGGTTTCAGGCGAACTGCCTCCTCGCAACAGATTCTGGCCTCTTCGACGCGGTCCTGCCGGAGCAGGATCGCCGCCAGATTGGAGAGCGCCTCCGCCAGCTCGGGCTTCAATTCCAGCGCCCGGCGGCAGGCCGCCTCAGCTTCCGCGAGCCGGTCCTGCTCCAGCAGGACAGCCCCGAGGTTGCATTGAGCTTCCGCGAGATCGGGCCTGCGGCGCACGGCCTCGCGCGCGCAGCGCTCCGCTTCCTCCAGACGCCCCAGCGCCTTGAGCGCGCTGGCCTGATTGACCAGCGCCTCCACGGTCATGGGACTCACCTCAGTAGGCTCCGGCATTCTGCCCCTCGCACCAGCGGCGCCACATCCGCCGGTAGGCCACTTCGAGCTCCCGCGTGAAGCGCGCCGCATCCGTCAGCGCTGAACGCGCCACCTGCTCACGCAACCCGGCCCGCCACTGGCGCAGGCGCGCGCGGTCCTCCGCCAGCGCCGTCGCCAGCCGCACGTAGCTCTCCCGCGAGTTAGCCACCAGTTCGCCGAGCCGGGCGTTTTCCAGCAGGCTCACTCCCACGCGCGAGACGTGCGTGCGCCCGGCCAGCGTCACGACCGGCACGCCCATCCACAATGCCTCGCAGGTAGTTGTGGTGCCGTGGTACGGGTAGGTATCCAGCCCGATATCCACCTGCCGGTACATCTCCAAGTGGTTCCGGTGCGAGGGAAAGACGCCGTGCATCTGGAGGCGGCTCGGAGCCACTCCGTGCTGCTCGAACTGCTCCGCCAACCGCCGCCTGACGCTTTCGACCGCCAGTGCGCCGCTCTTCAGCAACAGCCGCGAGCCGTGTACTCCGTGCAACGCCTCCGCCCACAGGGAGACCGTCTCTGGGGTTACCTTCGAGATGTTGTTGAACGACCCGAAGGTGATGCTCCCGGCATGATTCGCAGGCAACTCGCCCGGCTCGGGCGCCTCGGCCGGAGGCTGGTAGGCCAGAAAGCACCGCGGCAAGCGCACCAGTTCCTCGGTATGCCAGGCTTCCGTGGCGCCCGGCGGATCGGCCAGCGCGTCCGTGAGCCGGTAGTCGATCGGGCTGATGCCTGTGGTATTGGGATAACCCAGCCAAGTCACCTGCACGGGGGCCGGTTTGCGGGCGAACACGAGGAGCCGGTTGTGGCTGGTGTGGCCTGCCAGGTCCACCAGAATGTCGATCCTGTCGGCCCGGACGGTCTCCGCCGCACGCGCGTCTGTCAGGTGCCGGATCTCGCGCCAGCGCGGGCAAAGCCGCTTCAGGCGTGCGGTGACTCCGTCGGGTCGCGCCACGCTTGCGTAGCAGTACACTTCGAGCTGCTCCGCATCGTGCCGGCGCAGCACCGGCTCGATGAACCACGCCACCGAGTGCGCCCGGAAATCCGGAGAAACGTAGCCGATTCGCAAGCGTCGCTCCGGGTCGGGCTCATGGGAGTGCACCGCGAGGGCCGGCACCGCGTGCCGTCGCGCCCAAGCTTCGTGCTCGGCGCGCGCTGCCGCCGGATCCAGACCCTCCACGTAGTTCAGACAGCACAGCAAATTGGATCCCGCCACGGCGAAATCCGGTTGGAGGGCTACGGCGCGGCGGTAGGCGGCCAGGCCCTCCTCCAAGCGCCCTGCCTGGTAGAGTAGCGTGCCCAGGTTGTTGAGGACCGGGGCCGAGTCGGGTTTGACCGCGAGCGCGCTGCCGTAACACTCCAGGGCCTCGTCGAAGCGGCCCTGCTGTTCGAGGACCGCGCCCAGGTTGCCCAGTGCGCGGGCCGACCCGGGTTCGAGGCGCAAGGCTTGCTCGAAGGCGTGGCCGGCCTCGGCCAGCCGCCCGCGCTCGTGAAGCACGTCGCCCAGGCTGTGCAGCGGCTCGGCCCACGTGGGTCTTAATCGCACGGCGTTCCGGTAGGCTTCCGCCGCCTCGTCCAGTCGCCCCAGTTCGACCAGCAAGGCCCCCAGGCTGTGATGGACTTCGGCCAGATCCGGATGTTGGCGCAGCACCTCCTGGCAGCAATCCAGCGCCTCCTCGACTCGCCCGGCTTGGTAGTGCCGCACCGCCTGGGCGACGGTTTCACTGACCGAGAAGCTCACGCAAGGCCCTCTCCACGCGCGCCACGACCGGCGACCACTCGCCTGCACTCCGCTGCCGGAACAGGCGCATGGTCGGATACCAGGGACTGTCCTCGTGATCCATCAGCCAGCGGTAGTCGAAAGGACAGCTCAGCAGGGTCCACACCGGACGTGCCAGCGCTCCCGCCAGGTGCGCCGCCGCGGTATCGACGGTTATCAGCAGGTCCACGTTGGCCAGCGCCCCCGCAGTTTCCGAGAAATCCGTCAGTTCCGCACCCAGGTCCGTGTATTGGGAGGCGACAGGCTGAAGGCCTGTCCCACTTTCCTTTTGAAGCCCGAACCAGCTCACGCCCGGCACTGACAGCACGGGCGCAAGCTGCGCCGGGTCGAGTGACCGGCTGCGGTTGCTCACCTGCCGGGGATTGCCCGCCCACACCAGCCCCACTTTCAACCCGTGGTACGGCGCCAGGCGGCTCCGCCAGCGTTCCACTAGCTCCGGGTCAGCTTCGAGATACGGCGCCTCTGCGGGGATGCTCGCCAAAGTCGTCCGCAGAATCCAGGGGAGGCGCTGCAAGGGCGCGTGAACGTCGAAGGTGGGCAGCGGCGAGCCGAACGAAACAACCTCATCGACGCCGGGGCAAGAGCGCATCAGGCGTGCCAGCGCAGGCTGGCATTCGAGAATCACCGTGGCGCCGAGCGGCTTGAGTCCCGCCGCGAAGCGCACGAACTGGGTGGTGTCGCCAAAGCCCTGCTCGGCCCACAACAGGATGCGGCGGCCCGCCAGAGACTCGCCCGCCCAGAGCGGCTGCTCAAAGGGAGTGAGCGAAACCCCGGGCAGCCGCCAGCGCCACTCCATTTCCTCCCACCCGCGCTCAAAGTCGCCCTGCACCAGTAAGGTGTGCGCCAGCGCGAGGTGCGCCTCGGGCCATTCCGGCTGGTGGCGCAAGGCCTCGCGGTAGCAGGCGATGGCCTCCTGGTTGTGGCCCTGCCGGCGCCAGCGCTCACCCTGATCGAAGAGCCAGGCTGCCGGACCGGTCGTGCTAGTGGCGTGCTGCATTTCCAAGCTCCTGGGTCACTCGCTCGATGACCGCCGGCCAGTCCCCAGGCCGCGGCTGACGAAACAGGCGCATGGTGGGATACCAGGGGCTGTCCTCGCGCCCCAGCAACCACCGGAAGTCCGGCACGTGAGCCAGCAACGTCCAAGTGGGCCGCGCAAGCGCCCCGGCCAGATGCGCCGCCATCGTGTCCACAGCGATCACCAGGTTCAGGTGCAACATGATCGCCGCGGTGTCGAGGATGTCGGTGTCTTCTTCTTCCAGATTGGTGATCGGGAAAGGCGCCGACGCCAATTCCGCGGCCTGCGGCCCGCGCTGCAAGCCGAAGAGACGGACGCCCGGCACTTGGGCCAGCCGCGCGAAGGCGGACAGGCGGATCGAGCGGGTGTGGTCGTTCTTGTGCTTCGGGCTGCCGGCCCAGACTAGGCCGACTTTGAGCCCGTCGAAGTTCGCCAACCGCGCACCCCAGCGCCCCGCACGCACAGGATCAACGCTGAAGTAGGGCACCTTGGCAGGGACGCTCGTCAGCCGGGTGCCGAAGATCCGTGGCAGGCTGAGCAACCCGGCGTGCGTATCGAAGGGCGGCAGTTCCGAGCCAGCCTCGACCACCTCATCCACTCCCGCCACCGTCTTGGCAAGAGGCGCGAGCCGCGGCAGGCATTCCACCACCACCCGGCCCCCCGCTTCCTTCACCCACGGCGCGTAACGCACGAACTGCACGGTGTCCCCTAAGCCTTGCTCGGCGTGCAGCAGAATGGTCGCTCCCCACAGCAGCGAGCCATCCCAGACCGGCTGCCGGAAACCGCGCGGCGCCGCGTTGCCCGTCACCCAGCGCCACTCGTATTCCTCCCAGCCGCGCTCAAAATCGCCGCGCAACAGCCGCAACCAGGCCCGGTTCCAGTGGGCCAAGGGATGCCCAGGCTCCTGGCGCAAGGCTTGCTCGTAGCACTGCGCGGCCTCCTCGAGCCGCCCCTGCTCGAGCACTGCGTTGCCCAGGTTGCTGTGCGCTTCCGGGTATAGCGGCCGCAGCCGGATGGCCCGCCGGTAGGCGGCCTCCGCCTCCTCGTGGCGGCCCAGTTTGGCCAGCGCGTTGCCGAGGTTCATGTAAGCCTCGGTGTAGTCAGGCTTCAGCCGCACCGCTTCCTGGCAGGCGGCCACTGCTTCCAGGTGCCGTCCCAATGCGTCCAGCGCCGGCCCCAGATTGCTATGGGCCTCCACGTAGTCGGGGGCCAACCGCAGCGCGTCCTGGTAGCAGACCACCGCCTCGCTGAAGCGCCCCAGGGCCTGAAGCACGTTGCCCAGGTTGTTGTGATAGAAGGGCTCCAGCGGATTCAGTGCGATCGCCTCCCGAATGCGCTCCACCGCCAGTTCCTGCCGACCCTGGTGGCTGGCCAGCAGCCCCAACAGGTGCAGGGCCTCGGCATTGGCGGGCTCCTCCGACAAGACCGCTTGGTAGACTGCCTCCGCTTCTTCGAAGCGCCCGGCCTGGTGGCAAGCCAGCCCGCGCTCCAGGGACTCAACCGTGTCGGGCATTTGTCAGCGCCTCCACCAGCCCTTCGATGACCGGTTCCCAATCGCCGGACCGCGCCTGCCGGAACAGCCGCGCGGTCGGATACCACGGGCTGTCGGTGCGCTCCAGCAGCCAGCGCCAGTCGGGCGCGCATCCCAGCAGCACCCACACCGGGCGGGCCAGCGCGCCCGCCAGATGCGCCACCATGCTGTCGATGCTGATTACCAGGTCCAGGTTTAGGATGGCCGCAGTGGTGTCCAGAATGTCGCCGTCGGGCTGCTCGAGGTCCACGATCTCCAGCCCCGCTGGGAGGTCCTCCAGTTGCTCCCAACCCGCACCACGCTGGAGGCTGAAGAACGCCACTTGAGGGACGCGCGCCAGCGGGGCGAATTGTGCCAGCCGCAGCGAGCGGCTGCAATCACTCTCGTGGCGGGGATTCCCGGCCCAAGCCAGCCCCACCCTGAAGCGGGTTTCAAACTCGAGCCGCCGGCGCCAAGCTTCCACGCGAGCAGGGGGCACACTCATATACGGGAGCTCTGCCGGGATTGTCTCCAGCCGGGTGGCGAATATGTGGGGCAGGCTCAACAGCGGAGCCTGAAAATCGTGCTCCGGCAGCGGCAATCCGGCGGGAATAACCTGATCGATCCCCGCGACGCTCTCCACCAGCGCCGCCAGCCGGGGTTGGCACTCGACAAGCAGCGTGCCTCCGCGCTCCTTGACCCGCGGCGCGTAACGGATGAATTGCAGCGTGTCACCGAAGCCCTGCTCGGCGTGCAGTACAACGGTCCGGCCCTTGAAGGAGCTGCCGTCCCACCGCGGGCAACTGAACGGCCGCCGAGCGAAATCCTTCTTCTTCCACCGCCACTCGTATTCTGCCCAGCCGCGCTCGAAGTCGCCCTCCAGCAGCCAAGCGATGGCCCGGTTCAGATGCGCTTCAGCGAGCTCGGGCTTCCTTCGCAATGCCTCCTCATAGCAGGCCATCGCCTTCTGGCGGCAGCCTACCCGCTGATAGCCAAAGCCGAGCTTGTTGTGAAGCTCGGCCGCGTGGGGCTTCATGGCGAGCGCTTTCTGGTACAGCGGCAGCGCCTCCTCGGGGCGGCCCAGCTTGGCGTAGGCGTCGCCGAGGTTAGCCAGGGCCTCGACCAGCTCGGGCTTCAACTCCAGGGCGCGCTGTGCCGCCGGGAGGGCTTCTTCGGGGCGCTTCTGGTCGAGCCGGATGAGGCTCAGGTTGGCGTGGGCCTCGGCCAGGCCGGGCTCTAGTTCGAGCGCGCGGCGGCAGTGCGCTTCGGCCTCGTCGTATTTTTCCAGCGCGGCCAGAATGCCGCCCAGGTTCGAGTGTGCCGCGGCCAGCTCGGGACGCAGCTCGAGCGCGTGCCGGCAGCAAGCGGCCGCCTCTTCCAACTCGTTTGCCTCTTTCAAGGCGCTGCTCAGGTTCACCAGCGCCTCCGCGTAGTCAGGCCGCAGACGCAGGGCCTCGCGGTAGGCGGTGGTGGCCTCTTCCAGGCGGCCCAGCGCGCCTAGCGCGTTGCCCAAGTTGTTATGAGCCTCCGCCAGGTGGGGCTTGAGCTCGAGCGCACGGAGATAGTGTTCGCCCGCCTCTTCGTGGCGCCGCAGGGCTTGCAGCGCGTTGCCCAGATTGATGTGCGCCTCGGCGTAGTCCGGCTCGATGCGGAGGGCGCGCTCGAAACAGGCCAGGGCCTCCCGAAACCGGCTCTGGGCTTCGAGCACCGTTCCCAGGTTGTTGTGGAAGGCGGCCACCGCGGGCATCTGCCGAATCGCTCGCTCGATCAGCTCCACGGCCGCGGCGTGCCGCCCGAGCTGGTGGCAGGTCATCCCCAGCAGGTGCAGCGCGTCGGGATTGGCGGGATCCTCGGCCAGCACCTGCCGGTAAATGGCTTCAGCCTGGGGCAACCGGCCTGCCTGCTGGTGCGCCAGTCCGCAGTGGAGGGCCTCAACTACCGACGACATCCTGTAATGCCTCGACCACGCGCGCCATAACGTCGTTCCACTCTCCCAGGCGCGTTTGCCTGAACAAGCGCGCCGTCGGGTACCACGGGCTGTCCTCCCGCCCCAGCATCCACCGCCACTCCGGAGACGAGGCCAACAGCACCCACACCGGCTTACCCAAGGCGCCCGCCAGGTGGGCCACCATCGTATCCACCGCGATCACCAGGTCCAGATTGAGGATGATCGCCGCCGTGTCGATGACCTCGCCGCCCTCCTCCTCGAGTTGCGTGACTTTGCAACCCGGCGGCAACGAGTCGAGTTCGGCCACCTGCGGCCCGCGCTGAAGGCTGAACAGGCGCACACCCGGGAGGGCGGCCAGGGCTGCGAAATTCGCCACCGGCATGAAACGCTTCCGCGCGGTTTTCGAGTGGGGATTGCCGGCCCAGGCCAGCCCGACTTTCAGGCCCGGGGCCGCTCCGATTCGCTCCCGCCAGAAGCGGATGCGCTCCGCGGGCGCACTCAGGTAAGGAACCTCCCTCGGAATGCTCACCAGCGTCGTGCCGAACACGCGGGGAAGGCTCAGCAGGGGGAGGCGCACGTCGAACTCGGGCAGGAGCGCGCCTGCCGGGACGACTTGGGCGACGCCGCCGAGCGACTCCATGAGCGGGGCCAGGCCCGGCTGGCACTCCAAGACCACCTGGCCTCCGCGTTCCGCCACCAGGGGCGCGTATCGCGCAAACTGCACCGTGTCTCCCAGCCCCATCTCGGCGTGCAGCAGGATGGTGCGCCCGGCCAGCGGCGCGCCGTCCCAGAGTGGCTGAGGAAACCGCCGCCACGGCACGTCGCTGAGCCGGCGGCGCCACTCGTATTCTTGCCAGCCCTGCTGGAAGTTGCCCCGCCGCAGCCAGAGCGTAGCGCGATTGTAGTGTGCCTCCGGAAACTCCGGGTTGAGGGCCAGGGCCTGCTCGTAGCAGACCAGCGCCTCGGCGTCCCGGTTGTCCCATTGCAGCGCTACGCCCAGGCCATTGTGCGCCTCAGCCATGCCGGGCCGCAGACGCAGCGCCTGGCTGTAGCACTCTATGGCCTCCTCCCACCTGCTCTGCTGCTGGAGGAGCGCCCCTAGGTTGTTGTACGCTTCGGCAAACTCGGGTACCAGCTCGATGGCCCGGCGGTAGCATCCCTCCGCCTCCGGCCACCGCCGGCCGCGCTCCAGCACGTTGCCCAGATTGTGGTGCGCCAGAGCGAAGTCCGGTCTGAGCGCCAGGGCGCGCCGATAGCGGGCCTCTGCTTGCTCGAAGCGCTCCAACCGCTCCAAGGCGTTGCCCAGGTTGTTGTGCGCCTCGGCGTAGTCGGGCTGGAGAGCCAGAGCGGCTTGCGCGGCCGCCTCGGCTGCGGCGTAGCGCCCCTGCGCCAGCAGGACCGCAGCCAGATTGGCGTGGGCTTCTGCCGAAGCCGGTTGCTTCTCGATCACTTGGCGGCAGGCCTCCTCGGCCTCACCCAGCCGCCCCACCTGATACAGCAGGATGGCCAGATCGCCGTAAGCCTCGGCGCAGTCCGGAAACTCGCCCAGGATGTGGCGATAGAGGGCTTCGGCTTCGCTCCAGCGTCCCGCCTGCTGGTGCGCCAGAGCTGCGCCGAGCGCTTCACTGGCAGGCAGCATGCTCAAGTGCCTCGGCCACCCGCTCCATCACGGGCCGCCATTGGCCGGTCACCGGTTGGCGGAACAGCCGCATCATCGGATACCAGGGACTGTCCTCCCGGTCCAACAGCCAGCGCCAATCCGCCCGATGCGCCAAGAGAGTCCACACCGGAACGCCCAGCGCCCCCGCCAAGTGAGCCACCATGGTGTCCACAGAGATCACCAGATCCAGGCCGAGGATCGCCGCAGCCGTGTCGGTGATCTCCCCGACCTCGCTTTCGAGGCTCTCAATCAGCGGCCCTTCGGGGGGACGTGTGGCCGCTTCATCTCCTCGCTGCAAACTGAAAAACCGCACTCCCGAGACCTGCGCCAGAGGGGCGAACTCGCTCAGGCCCATCGAGCGCTGCCGGTCGTCCTTATACTCCGGATTGCCCGCCCACACCAGGCCCACTTTGCGGCGCCCGTCGCTGGCGAGACGCTCACGCCAGGCCCGGACCTTCTCTTCTGGCGCCCGCAAGTACGGTACCACACTAGGAATGTTTTCCAGCGTCGTTTTGAACACCCGCGGCAGACTTAGCAGGGACAGGTGCGCATCGTAGTAGGGTAACGGCTCCCCGGCCGCGACTACCTGATCGATCCCCGGCGTATGCCTAAGCAACGGGACGAGCCTAGGTTGGCATTCCAACAACACCGTGGCGCCCATACTCTTGACGAGCGGCGCGTAGCGGATGAACTGGATGGTGTCGCCCAAGCCTTGTTCGGCGTGAAGCAGGATGCGCTGGCCTGCGGCCGGCTGGCCGTCCCACAAGGGACCCTCGATGCGCCGCCCGGCGAAACCTTTCGCCATCCACCGCCACTCGTACTCCAGCCAGCCCCGCTGGAAATCACCCGTCAGCAGCCACAAGGTCGCGCGCCCCGCGTGCGCGTCGGCGTCCCCAGGATTCAAGGCCAGCGCTTGCTCGTAACAGGCCAGCGCCTCCTGATACATTCCTTGCCCGCGCAGCGTACCGCCCAAGCTACTGAAACCAGACGCGAAGTCAGGCTTCAGCCGCACGGCTTCCAGGTGGTGCGACAGCGCCTCTTCGAACCGGCCCAGCGCGTTCAGCGTGTTTGCCAGATTGCTGTGAGCCTCTGCATAGGAAGGATCGAGCCGGATAGCCTCCTCGTAGCACAGCAGCGCCTCCGTGAACCGGTTCATCTCGTGGAGCACGTTGCCTAAGTTGTTGTGGTAAAAGGGCGGAGCGGGATTCAGGCGGATGGCGCGAGCGATCGAACTCAGGGCCCTGTCCGGCTGGCCCTGCTGGGCTGCGATCACGCCCAGCATATGCCAGGCGTCGGCGTGATCTGGCTCTTGCCGCAGGATTTGCTGGTAGATGGCTTCCGCTTGGCTGAGGCGACCCGCTTGATGGTGTTCGAGCGCTTCTGCCAAGGCCGCCGATACGCTGCGCATGGGGTCAATCCTTCCGGCGGGCACGCCCGCCCCGTACCTTGTTGGGTCTGCAACCGCGCGTCCTGGCCGGGAAGCCGCTGGCCTCAGCGTAACTCGATGAAACATAAGCCAGACCGGCGCGCAGAAGATCGGCGGTGGGGTGCAGGTTCTTGACCCCTGACAACCGTTTGTCGCTCATCGCAACTCCTCAACGATCCGCTCGACGACGGGCTGCCATTGCCCTGGGGCGGGCTGCCGGAACAGGCGCATGGTGGGGTACCAGGGGCTGTCCTCGCGGTCCAGCAGCCACCGGTAGTCCGGCGCGAACGGCTGCAACACCCAGATTGGCCGGCCTAGCGCTCCGGCCAGGTGCGCGATCATCGTATCTACAGCGATCACTAAGTCCAGGCATGAGATCGCCGCG
>Ga0129298_10000542_pt1 | contig 15104 bp, 10 predicted proteins | sample I19B2metaG_FD_94707 | JGI IMG/M metagenome (GOLD analysis project Ga0129298, IMG submission 94707) | Lake sediment bacterial and archeal communities from Gulf of Boni, Indonesia to study Microbial Dark Matter (Phase II) - ​I19B2 metaG | ecosystem: Environmental > Aquatic > Freshwater > Lake >... | reverse complement strand
TTAAAGAACCGGCAGATATTGTTCTATTTCGGAAGGGTGAACCTTTATCCGATAATCATCCCATTCCACCTTTTTGCTTGCCATGAGTTGTTCAAAAATATGATCACCGAGAGTCTCCCTTAAGAGCTCGCTCCTTTCTGCATATTCCATTGCTTCTACGAGACTTCCTGGTAACTGGTCTATCCCCATTTTAGCCCGATCCTCCTCAGAAAGATGATATACATCTATCTCTGTTGGACCAGGAAGTTTGTACTCCTTTTCTATTCCCTTGAACCCTGCATTCAGCATACAGGCAAAGGCAAGATAGGGATTACAGGCTGGGTCAGGAGAGCGGAGCTCTATGCGCGTTGCCTTTTCCTTTCCTGGCTTGTAGAGAGGAACCCTGACAAGGGCTGACCTGTTTCTCCTTGCCCAGCAGATATACACTGGTGCCTCATAGCCCGGAACAAGTCTCTTGTAAGAGTTAACCCATTGATTTAACACAAGGGTGATCTCTTTTATGTGGGTAAGGATTCCTGCAATATATTTCTTTCCCATATCTGAAAGGTAGTATTGATCCTTTGGGTCAAAGAAGGCATTCTGATTACCTTTGAACAGGGATTGGTGAGTATGCATTCCGCTTCCATTCTGTCCGAATATGGGTTTAGGCATAAAAGTAGCGTAGACGTTATATTGCTTAGCTATCTCCTTCACTACAATCCTGTGGGTCATAACGATATCTGCCATAGTCAAGGCATCTTCATATCTTAAATCTATCTCATGCTGTGAATGGGCAACCTCATGATGGGAATACTCTACCTTTATGCCCATGGATTCGAGGGCAAGAATAGTGTCACGGCGGAGGTCTTCTGCTGCATCCATGGGATAATCAAAATAGCCACCTTCATCAAGAATTTCTGTGCCCCTGTCGGTTTTAAAATAGAAGTATTCGAGCTCAGGACCAAGATAAAAGGTAAACCCTTTCTTTTTGGCTCTCTCAAGATTCATCTTTAAGACATATCTCGGATCCCCTTTGTAGGGAGAACCATCTGGCTCATAGATATCGCAGAACATCCTTGCAACTGCTCTCTCCTTAGGTCTCCATGGAAGGATTGCAAAGGTACTTGTGTCAGGTCTTGCAATCATGTCGCTCTCATCGATCCTCGCAAATCCTTTGATAGATGAGCCATCAAAGCCCATTCCCTCGTCAAAGGCATATTCAAGTTCTTCAACAGGAACAGCAAAGCTCTTGAGTTGACCATGAATATCAGCAAACCAGAGCCTGATGAATTTCACATCATGTCTTTTTACTAACTCCATTACATCTTTTTTGTCTTTCGGTCTTTCCATATTTACCTCCTGTTCATTTTATTGTTTGAAATGTGAATTTCCCTCTCAATAGCCTCGGTTTATTTTCTTTCCTCTCACCTCCTGTCAAAAATAAATAGGTTAAAAAGAATATCCACTTTCTCCGTGCTGGGATATATCGAGACCGCTTACCTCTGATTCTTCGTCAACCCTCAATCCAAGGGTTTTATCAATGGCCTTTAATATAATCGCCGTCATGATGAATGAATAAGCTGCTGTGATGAGTATGGCAAGCATCTGGGAGATCAGTAATTTATGATTGCCAAAAAATAAGCCGTTGTTACCTGAAGGGTTAATAAGTGTTTGGGCAAAGAGTCCTGTGGCAAAGGTTCCTAAAATTCCGCCAACTCCGTGAACCCCGAATGCATCAAGGGAATCATCATATCCAAGTCTGCCTTTCATATTCAAGGCAGCATAGCATGCAGATCCGGCTGTCAATCCTATGATTAATGCAGACATGGGTCCTACAAACCCGGATGCAGGAGTGATCGTTGCAAGTCCAGCAATTGAACCTGTTGCAGCGCCAAACATCGTTGGCTTACCCCTGTGCAACCATTCAATAATCACCCATATCAAAGTCGCTACCACTGCAGATGTATGAGTAGCTACAAAAGCCATGGTGCTTAATGTTCCAGCGGAAAGGGCACTCCCTGCGTTAAAACCAAACCATCCAAACCAGAGAAGCCCTGCACCAAGTACAGTCATGGGAAGGTTGTGCGGATAGATCGCCTCCTGTAAATAGCCTTTTCTCTTGCCAATAATTAATGCAGAGGCGAGTGCAGATATTCCTGATATAAGATGCACCACAATGCCGCCTGCAAAATCTAACGTGCCCATTGCTTTAAGCCATCCGCCAGCACCCCATACCCAATGAGCTACAGGATCGTAGACTAATGTTGACCATAAGAGCGTGAAGAGAAAGTATGATGAGAATTTCATTCTTTCTGCAAAGGCACCGGTAATCAATGCTGGTGTAATAACAGCAAACATGGCCTGATACATCATAAACGCAATATGAGGGATTGTCGGGGCGTAATCTGGATTGGGCTCAATTCCCACCCTTTGTAAACCTACCCAATCAAGACTTCCAATTATTCCGTTTATGTCCGGACCAAAAGAAAGACTATAACCGATCAATATCCACTGCACACTGATAATCGCAATAGCAATAAAATTTTGCATGATCGTTCCGAGCACGTTTTTTCCTCTCACCATTCCTCCGTAAAAGAGTGCAAGTCCAAATGTCATCAACATCACAAGTGCGGTAGAGATTAAAATCCACGCTGTGTCACCTGAGTTAATCTTTGACGGAGTCGTTAAAGCTGCTTCTGCCGTTTGAGGAGACTGTCCTTTGCCAAAAACAACTACTGGCGTGCAAAGGAATACAAAGATGAGTAAAATGCCAAGTAATTTTCCCATGCTCCCTCCCTTCATTTCTCATTTATATCGCTGCCTCTCCTTTTTCTCCAGTCCTTATTCTTATGACATCCTCAAGGGAGTAAATGAATATCTTTCCATCGCCAATATTTCCTGTTCTTGCGTTTTCAATAATGGTGGAAATCACTTTATCTATGATGGAGTCAGGTACAACAATCTCCAGTTTTATTTTGGGCAAAAAGTTGACCTCGTATTCTGTTCCTCTATATACTTCCACATGCCCTTTCTGTCTCCCGAAACCCTTCACCTCTGTAACAGTCATCCCCTTTATTCCAATTGCATTTAATGCACTCTTTACCTCATCGAGTTTGAAGGGTTTTATTATTGCTTCTACCTTTTTCATGGTTCCTCCTTTTTAATCCTTATATTCCTCCATCTTAATGGGGGAGGTTAGGAGGGGGTGATTCAGCAGTGTTATTTTCACCTTCCCCATAATCCCCTCCCATCAAGGGAGGGGTTGCATACTGTAATGTCAAGCTCATTTAAAAGCCGTATGCCTTTTCTCCGTGCTGGCTTTCATCAAGTCCATTAATTTCGTGTTCAGCTTCAACTCTAAGACCGACAAATGTCTTGAGAAGCATGAAAATGACAAAGGTGACAACAGCACTAAAAATCATTGTCACTCCAACAGCTGCAAGCTGGATAAAGAGTTGCCCTGGATTTCCAAAGAGAATGCCCTTACCAACCTCATTGATCGACGGGTCTGCAAATACCCCAGTGAGAATTGCACCTAAAGTTCCACCTACGCCATGAATGCCAAAGGCATCAAGACAATCATCATAGCCAAGTTTTGCTTTGATACTTGCAACTGCAAAATAGGGGATTATACCGGCCAGGATTCCTATAATAATCGCACCTTTGATATTCACAAATCCTGCAGCAGGGGTTATAGCCACAAGTCCTGCAACTGCACCTGAAGCAAGACCTAACACAGTTGGTTTTTTCGTATGCATCCATTCAGTGAGCATCCATGATATTGCAGCGAGGGCAGCTGCAGTGTTCGTATTGATAAAGGCTGCTCCTGCAAGTCCATTTGCAGCTACTGCTGAACCTGCATTGAATCCAAACCACCCAAACCACAGAAGACCAGCACCGGTTACAACAAGGGTCAAATTGCTGGGCTTCAGTGATGCTTCATGCCTTCTACCAAGAACTAATGCTCCCACAAGAGCTGCGATACCAGCATTAACATGCACTACTGTTCCCCCTGCAAAGTCTAATGCTCCAAGCTTTGCGAGGAAACCGCCACCCCAAACCCAATGAGCTACAGGGATATATACAAAGGTCATCCACAGGACTGAGAAGAGTACCCATGCTGAGAATTTCATCCTCTCAATATATGCGCCACTTGCAAGGGCTAAAGTGATGGCTGCAAAAGTAAGCTGGTAGACAATATATACATACTCAGGAATTGTTTTTGCGAGATCATTGACACTGTTAGTGCCAACTCCTGAGAGAAGCAGCTTTTCTGCGCTTCCAATGATCCCACCAATATCTGTTCCAAAGGCAAAGGAGAATCCATAGAGAACCCACAGAAAACTCACAATACAGTATGTCACGAAGGACATTGCCATGGTGTTGAGACTGTCTTTACGTTTTGCCAATCCCCCGTAGAATAAGGCAAGGCCAGGAAGTGTCATGAGCATGACAAATGCAGTAGCAACTATCATCCATGCAGTGTCCCCGGTGTCTATCTTTGGCGTTTCCGCAGCTACAGCCACTGAGGAAATAGGGGGAGTAGCATGCTGTTCTTCAGCAAACAATATCCCTGCAAAACTCAGTAAACCAATTATTATGAATATGCTTAAAAATCTTTTCATGTTCACCTCATTTTTATGTGTTGTATTTACCCTATGATTACCATGTGTACATTATCCCGAGGGCAATGGTATCTTGTGTTTTTTCATTCCCGGAATCGAATACTCTCTCATCCGACCAGTCATGTCTGTACTCAGGCCTAATGATCAGCCCTTGAGCCAACCTGATTTCAGGTGTGATAGTCATCTCTTTTAAAGCCTGAGCAGTACCTGTCCTCACGCCTGGTCTTTAAAATATTCAGCCCTCAGAGATAGACTAAATATGCCAGTAAAGTCATACCTTATGATGCCGGCAATACCATACCATTTTGCATCATTGCCATCAGGAGCAGAGTTTTCCTCTGTTGCATAATCTGTATTTAGTATCAAGGCTAAGTTTTTTACAGGCTTAATAGTTCCAACCCAGTCAAAGAGAATCCTGTTGTGTGAATTGTTATCATCTTTCTCAGGTCCATATATTAGGTTAAAATTCATCGAGAGCTGTTCCATTGGTGTATAACCGAAACTGAGCCCGAATGTTTTTCCGTTGTTGTTATCATCACTATTATCCCAGCCATTCACGATATGAATATTTCCACTCAATGCATCAGAAAAGGGATAACTTATCATCAGTCTAGTGTGTGTAAAGGGGATTGCGAAATTAAAAAGAAATGAACGGGAGTAATTGGGATTATCCCTTGCCTCAATGACCTCAAACCAATGGCCTTCTTTATATCCTCTACAGTTATACCGTAAGCTTTCTTTTCCTCAGCCCTTGCACTTGCAACAAAGACAAAAATGAAAAGAAACAATAAGCTAAATCTGAATCCTCTTATTTTCATCTCTCTTTCTTCTCCCTTTTTATCCTGTATTTTTCCATCTTGTAGCCAATCATCCTCTCGGTGATGCCGAGTCTTTTTGCTGCTCTTGCCATAACCCAGTTACTTTCCTTAAGGGCATTTATTATCTCTCCCTCTCCATGTTCTCGACCTTATCTTTCAGAGAGTTTATCCTTAATACCATCATTTATTAATCCAAAACCATGCCAGGTGTAAGTTGTTGATTACTAAGGATTCTTAATCAGAAAAATTGCTACAATTTTGTAATTACTACAATTTTGTAGGACAATGGGAAGATAATAATTGGTAAGCAGTTGAAAAATTTTATGTTATTTGAGATTATAAATATAGTATGCCTATCAAACGTAACCCTTCTGTAAGAAAGGGGCGGAAGGCGGAGGGTCTAATCAATTGGAGGTGAGCCGAATTGCCAGAGGGTGAACCTTTGGTAAGATCGGCTTTTTGCTTTGTATAACCACATTTATCAAGGATATGATGATTACTAAGGTCTTCCTGAAGATAGTTCTTATTGTGCTCATCTCCATGGATGCCTCTTTTACGTTTGCTTACGTTGCCACACTCTCCTGGAACGCTCCAACCACGAATGCTGATGGGACGCTCCTTACTGATCTTGAGGGATACAGGGTCTACTATGGGACTTCGTCGCATAATTATTCCCAGGATATTGATGTGGGTAATGTCACAACATATACGATAACTAACCTTGTATCAGGGGTTACCTATTATTTTGCAGTGACTGCATATGATACGTCGGGGAACGAAAGTAATTTCTCCAATGAGGTGAGTATAGAGCAATATGTTCTTACCACTAACAAAGGAGGCACTGGCAACGGGATGGTAACCTCATCACCTGCAGGAATAGATTGTGGTTCTGATTGTAAAGAGTCATACAAAAATGGCACTGTGGTGACACTTACAGCTACACCCGATGCAGGTTCACTATTTACCGGTTGGTTAGGAAACGGTTGTGCAGGGAATGGACAATGTGTATTAACACTCAATGCAAACACAACCATAACAGCCAATTTTGATGCGATGAACCCAATGGTCATCCTTACCTCTCCTAACGGAAGGGAAATCATACCTTCTGGTTCAACATACCTTGTAGAATGGGATGCATTTCCTATTGCGACAAAATTCGATCTCGTGTATTCAATGGACAATGGAGTAGTATGGTTGCCAATAGCATGTAACCTAAGAGATACAAACTACAATTGGCAGGTGCCTATACCATCAAGGAATAAATATGGATGTCTCGTCAGAGTCACGGGATACGATTCTTACGGTACCAAAATAGGTGAGGATACATCAGATATGACATTTACTGTACAAGTAGCGAAAGTAATATCACCAAAGAAGGAAGAGATACTTGTATCAGGCAGCACATGGATTATACAATGGCTGACCAATATGACGATGAGTCCCGTAGCAAAAACCATAGTGAAGTACACCTGCGATGAAGAAAACGGTGATGAAACCGGTGATGAAACCAATGAAACTAACTGGAATAAAATAGATGTCATCCCGGGAAATCCTGGACGTTATCCCTGGACGGTACCTTATGTTTCATCTGCGCAATGCAAGGTGAAAGTAGTGTTTTTGGATGTAAATGGAAATATAGTAGGCATTGATAAAAGTAATGGATACTTTACAATTCAGCCCTGAAATAGATCCGGGTAAGACTTGTCTGTATTGAGTAACGACCCTCCAAAACTCTGCATTATCTCGGAAACTACAACTCAGGCAGATTGAGAAGGCATAATCGCATACTTCTTCATCTTATACCCGATCTGCCTCGATGTAATGCCAAGCATTCTCGCCGCCTTTGCCTGAATCCAGCTACTCTCCTCAAGGGCATGAAGGATACTTGATTTCTCCATGTCTTCGATTCCTGCTATTAAAGATTCTTTTTGTAGAACCTCTCTGGAAGAAAGTAATTTAAGATTTATGGGAAGGTCAGAAGGTTCGATGGTTTTCCCATTGCACATCACTACTAACCTCTCTATCGTGTTTTCAAGTTCTCTGATATTACCAGGCCAGATATAGTTCATCAATAACCTGAGCGTTTTCGGTGATAGAGATACATCCTTCTTATTTTCATCATTGATACGTTTGAGGAAATGCTCCGTTAAAGGAAGAATATCCTCTTTCCTCTCTCTGAGAGCAGGCATACATATCGGTACAACATTGAGCCTGTAATATAAATCCTCTCTGAATTTACCTTTTAAAACGAGCTCCTCAAGATTCCTGCTCGTTGCAGCAATAAGTCTTACATCAACCTTGATTGTCCTTTCTCCACCTACGCGCTCAAACTCCCTTTCCTGAAGCACACGCAATATCTTTGGCTGAAGATTAATAGGCAGATCTCCCACTTCATCAAGAAGTATTGTCCCTCCATTTGCAAGTTCAAATCTTCCTTTTCTTGCTGTTATAGCACCAGTGAATGCTCCTTTCTCGTGCCCGAAAAGCTCTGATTCAAGTAATCCCTCAGGTATAGAAGCACAATTAAATCTCATGAAGGGTCCTTTTGCCCTTGGACTCATATAGTGAATAGCCTTTGCTATTAACTCTTTTCCGGTACCACTTTCTCCATATAAAAGAACTGTTGCCTTTGAATTGGCAACGCGATGAACAGCCTCAAATACCTCCTGCATCTTGTCTGAACAGCCAATAACATTTGGCAGACTGTATCTGCCTTTCAGTTCGAGTCTCAGGTTTTCCCGTTCCTGTTCTGATTCCCTGTAATGTTCCCAGAGGATGACATACTGGGCAATGATGGATGCTACTATCTCTAAGACCCTGATGTCTTCGTCAATAGTTATATCCCTATCCTTAAAGATTCTGTCAGCACTCAAAACACCTATTGATTCTCCCTTAAATTTGATGGGAACACACAGGAAAGAAATACCACTTCTTTTCATCCGTGAGCCTGTCTTATTCAGAAATAATGGTTCTTCTCCCACATCAGGTATAACCAGAGGGGAACCCCTTTCGAGGACCCTGCCAACGATACCTTCCCCCATCTTATATTTCCCCCTTTCTATCTGATCCTTCGTGAGGCCATGGGCAGCAACGATTCGAAGCTCTTTTGTGTTGTCGAGAAGAAAAACAGATCCTCTTTCCATCTCAAGAAAATCTCCAAGGACATGCATAGTCCGGGAAAGATTCCTTTCGAGGTCAAAGGAAGAGTTCAGAACCTTGCTTACCTCAAGGAGGGCTGAAAGTATTCTATTTTCTCTTAGAAGTGACTGAGGCATTTAAGCGTTTCTCACTTTCCTTTCTCTCAATTGTTATATTGTTCAACCATTTCCCTAATCCGCCTCCACCCATTCCTCGTTTATGGCGAGGGTGCTTGCCGAAAGGACGGAAAGCTTCACGGCGCCGATGGTGCGATACACCTCCTCAGGCCTGCATTTTGTGCTGTCTACGGTAAGCAGTTCCTCGATCGTGATGCCGAAGAGGCGCTCATTTTCCTTCAGATAGGGAAGTATCAACGCCCAGTCCCTTTTGGTGAAAGGAAAGATCTGTCCGCCGTTCAATTGCTCCGGCACGATGCGATGATGGGGATCGCGAACGAATATCGCGCCGCCCGATGCGAGGGAAAAGAGGTTGGATCCCGGATAGGGTATCTCCTGTGGGATGATGCGTTCTTCTCTGTCGAAGGTCAGCCCGTTCAGGATGACGAAACCGCCGCCATTATACGGATCACCTGCCATGAAGGACTCGGCAAGGTAATCCAGTGCCGTGCCATTAATCACAACCCTCGGTTTTCCTACGGCATTGATGAGGGGTCGACCTGCCGCATTCCCGAGAACGTAGACCTCTCCTCCCTTTGCTCCGTACATGAAGGTCTGACCCACATCGCCGAATACCACGAGTTTCCCTGACTTCATGATCTGCCCGAGCTGATCCTGAGCGTTCCCGTGGACGTAGATTTCGAGACCGTCTATCCCGGACCCCAGATAGTCTCCGGTAGATCCATAGGCATCCACGCGCACACCCCGCGTGTCCGGTCCCAGCCCGCAACATAGGAAGCGCTGGCCGCGATGGCCGAAACAAATGAACCGCTTCCAGCCGAGTCTGTATGCCTCTGATATGAGACGGGCGTACGAATCATCTCCTTCCGGCGGAAACCTGCCTGCATCCGCAACCAGCACCTGTTCTCCTTCCCCTGGTCTGCGAAGGGCATGGCGGCTATTGAAATCGATTCTACGGAAAGATGAAGCGGCAACCCAGTCGTTGATCATGGGAATCGCATTAAAGATGGAATTGAGGGTGTTGGTAACCATCTGGAGAACGGAGCGCCGTCTCTTGTTGCCCGTTGGATAGCGCCGGTCAAGAAAAAGTGAGAGAAGCCCGATCACCCGTCCTTTCAAGGTATCCTTCTCCGCAAGTGCAGCGAGGTGGTGGAGGAATGCAGAGAACTGTGCATAGTCCCATTCAGCGATTTCACCCTTCAGATCGGTAAAGAGTTCTTCTATGGTGTTTCCGGACAGGCCTCTGATAATATCAGCCATGTGGTCGACATGGGCGTTTGGAACATGGGACAGCTCAGCGCGGAAATCAAAGGGTGTTGCATCTGTGGGGACATCGACGGGCCGTCCGAATTTGTCTGTGCAGGTGAGGGACATCTTTCCCGGTGCGGATTCCTTAATGGTGAAGATGAAGGCGCCGCCGTCGGTGTAACTTCCTCCGCGGGCGTTCCAGTAATGGTCAGCTATAGTGCCGAAGCGCGGGTCTTCCTTCGCGAGGCTTTCGAGGGTTGCGTCGATGGCCTGTTTTTCCGAGCAGATCAGGCCGATCTCCACGTCGCCCTTCTGCAGGGCAAAGACCTGGGGCCTTAGCATGGACGTGTCAGTGATGCCGATGAGCTGGAAATGTTTCTTTTGAACATCGTTCCGGGCGATGATGAAGAACCAGGGTCCATCGGGGGAGGCATGAATGTGGGCAGCTTGGATCTGTCTGTATATGCGCTGTTTTTCCTCCGACAAATGGTCGAAATCCATCTCTGCTGTCGGGGCGAAGGCTTCAATGATGTATTCGAGTGGATAGCTGTACACCCTGTTCAGGAGATCGAACACCAGGACCGAGACCTCCGTATCTGTGAGAAACAGGGGAAAGACGTTCCTCTGTTTCAGGTATTCGGAGACGGAGTAATAGTTGGCGAAGTCTCCATTGTGCACAAGAGCCTCATCGAGACCGATAAATGGGTGGGCGCCTCCAGGATGCCACACGCGGCCCTTGGTGGGATAGCGCTGATGTGCTATCCATATGTGGGCGTCGAAGCTCTCCAGCTTGTAATACTGAGCCACCTGTTCCGCGTATCCCACGATCTTCAGGATCATCATGTTCCTGCCGTGGGAGAGGACAAAAGCCCTCTTGTCACCGAGGGCACTGTAGAGGGAGAGATTCAACTGATAGGTATTATGATAGATGAACTCCTTCTCCGCCTCGGCTGACGACAACAACTCGAGCCTGCGATCTTTCTGGAATTGGGCGAGAACCTCTGGCTTCACCCGCACAAAGTAGCGCTTCACCGCAGGGGGCTTCACCTCGAGCCCAGGGATGTCCCGGTAATCGTCGATAGTCTCGATGAATGCCTCATGGGTGACCCGGAAATGAGGCCGGATGAAGCGCGATTCCATCTCAGGTAGAACGGTCTCGTCGAGGAGCGCTACCTGGAGGAGGAAGTCATTGTCGAGGGTTTCCTGGTCCACACCCATTTTGGCTGCGCTCAGGCCAACAGCCGCGAGACCGCCGCCTTTCCCGTTCCCCCTGTTGTGCATCTGTACAGACGGTTCGAATATGTGACGGCCGCTCACAGGGATACTGCAGGCGAAACCAGTGACGCCGCAGCCACCCTCTTCAGCTTCTGCGCCAGTTTTCATGACAAGTCTTCCAGCTTCGCGAAAACGGTACCGTGAAGCTATTATTGCGTCTGATATATGTTTTTGTCTCATAGCTCGAGCTCTCCCTCTATATCTTCCTGTTTGATGTAATCGAGGTGGGCGATTACATCGAAGCGACCCACAAGCTCAGTAACGCTCCTCATGCCCATTCGCTTGAGGATGGAGATGAGCTGGCGCTGCCAGGTCAGATACATGTTGATGATCCGCTGCGTTGCCCAGTTGAGATCAATGAGGTTCGTCAGCTCCTCGTCCGTTGTGGCAATGCCCCGTGCGCAGCCGCGGCCCGATTCGCAGTGATGGCAGCGGATGCACTCGAGGGCCACGAGATCTGCCGTGCCGAGACAGACCCCGTCAGCGCCCAGAGCAATGGCCTTAGCCATGTCGTAGGCAGACCTTATCCCGCCGCTCGCGATGATCGTGAGCTTATCCCTGATCCCCTCTTCACGGAGAAATTTGTGCACCTTGGGGATGGCGTATTCGACGGGCATGGCGATATTTTTCTTCGCGATGTCCGGTGCGGCACCGGTTCCTCCGTAGCTTCCGTCGAGCTGAACAATGTGCGCACCTGCATAATAACTACCTACGGCCACCATATCCACGTCCGTCGGGGTCGAGACCTTGACCGCCACGAGGGTGCAGGGATTCGTCTCTTTGATCCAGTCCACGTGCTTCTTGTGGTCTTCCACAGAGTAGACGCTGTGGAACGGAAAAGGCGAGAAGAGGGCGCTCCCAGCCACTGCCTCCCTCATACGGGCTACGCGGGGCGTTACCTTATCGCCGAGGAGATGCCCGCCGAGTCCGGGTTTTGCCCCCTGGGCATATTTAAACTCCACAATCCGCACCTTCTTGATTGTCTCTTCCCTTACGCCGAAGAGACCCGTCGCTACCTGAGTTATAATGTGATCATCGTATGGAATGAGTTCTTCCGGGTACCCGCCTTCACCGGTACTGCAGAAGGTCTTAAGGGCGGCTGCAGCCCTCACACGGGAGAGCATGGTCACGATACTGACAGAGCCGAACGACATGCCTCCGAGATAGAAAGGAACGGGGATCTCGACGCTGGGCCTCGAATCGCCGGAACGGTTCAGTTCGATGGCAGTCGATATCTCCTCGTCCGGGATGTCCAACACCTGTTCCCTGGGAAAGATAAATCGCATCTTGTCAAAGCCGCCCCCTGAATCGCCTGTCTTGTAATTCAGTCCCTGGTGAGGGATCTTCCCTGTTTCTGCCATATGCCAGGTGCTGGCGAGAAGCTCCGCAGGCCATCGCCTGTCTCCCAGGATTTCGAAGGACGGATTCAGATTTAAATGGATCGCCTTTTCAGGGCATCTGTTCACGCAATAAAAATCATTCGCGCTGCATGGAAAGCCGATACAGAAATGCTCGCCTACAACCCTGGGTCGATTCGAACCGGCCTTGTAGACGCCATAGGGACAGAGCTTTGCGCAGAGTCCGCAATTTTTGCATGCCTTGTCTATCGTTAAGCGGTATTTACCGAGGGCATTCCGGAAGCGACTTGGCACAGGTTTAACTTCCAGCAATTCGTGTAATTGTGATTCAGTTGCCATCCCATTACCCCTTTTTGCCCAAAACGGCGAAGAAGTCTCTCTCAAGATTATCGTAGAACATGGCGCGTCCCATCTCGCCGCGCAGTCTTCTGACTTCCCGGATACCCATAGCCCCCAGGATCTCGATGAGTTGATTATGCAATCCTGATAGGAGATTCCGGATGCGGCCGGCACCCCAGACAGGGTCAACACTATCAAGCCCTACGGGACAGGCAATGCCCTCCTTGCAGCGCCGGCATACCCTGCATTCCATGGCCACGAGGAGCGGTATGTCCATGGACAACAGGTCAGCGCCGCAGATGATCAGCTTTGCCACATGTTCAGCCATTGCTATCCCCCCGCCTGCGATGAGGGTAATCTGGTCCCGCATACCCCTGTCAACGAGTTTCAGGTGAATCTCTTTCATCCGCTCTTTTATGAAGAGAGGCCTTTCTGCGTTTTCCAGGCCGTACTCGTCGGCAAGGAGATGGATGGCTTCGGCGCCATCCCTCGTAAGGCGCAGGACATGCTCGGATGAATCAGGACCGAGATCCATACGGATGAGTACCACGAGGCCGGGGTTCTTCTCCTTCAGCTTGTTCTGCAGAGCGATGACATTTTCCCCATAAGGGATCTCCACCATGCGCAGTTCACGGATGATTGAAGGATCGATATCGGATACATTCCCGTCAGCGAAGAGAACTGTGTGCGGGAGATATGCCTCCATCGCCGGATTAAATTCGCTTTGCCGGACTACGGTAAAGGTGCCTATTGACGCCGCACCTTCGAGAAAGACCTGATTAATTCCCCTCCTCGGAGGTGACCACGGCAGGATGTCGAACAGGATAGGCAACGGTATCTCTATGAGGGGAGGCGGTGAGACGGCAAGAGCCCCGGTCTGGTCAAATTCGAGGGCCATCACCTTGCGGCCTATGTCAACAGTCGTGCTTATGTATTCCCTGCCGTGGATGCCATCCCTTGTAGGACGAACGATTTCGGACATGTCGGTCCACATGGCATCGAATCCTGGACCGGAAAATGGCCCGCCGTAACCAGCGCCCGAGACAGGAATGCTGCCTGATTCGGCCTGGTACCAGAGCCCGGAAATGATCTCCGGTGTCCAGTAATGGTCTCCGAGCACTTTATAAGCAGGATTGAGCCCTTTCTGGATAAGCCTGTTCGGACAGCCCTGCACGCAACGGAAGCAGTCCTTGCAGGCACTGTCGAGGGATTCTATCATCTGGCGGGCATCGATACCCCTTTTTTCATAGACGTTGTACACGCAATCTTTCTTTACGCAGCGGGCGCATTTAAGACACCCTTCCTCCCATGCGATGACTCCCGACCGGGTGATCGGCTGGAACCGGTTCGGCACATGAGCGGTATGAATGTGGTATTTAGGGGGCATGCAGTACTCCTCTTAAACCTGAGGTCTTGGGAAAAGGTTCGCTTCCTGCACGATATGCGGAACAATCTCTTCCCATTCGATTGCCATTATATGAACACCGTGAACGCCGTCTATTTCCTGGAGGGCATGGATCGTCTCCACGGCTATCCTGACCCCTTCCTGCCGCTGCTCTTTTGCCGGCACTGATTTCATCCTTCTGATGATCTCTTCGGGCACTTCCATGCCGGCAACCTGCTTCGCCATGTACTCCGCCATGCGGGCTGACTTGAGCGGCGTGATCCCGCCTAAGATGTAGACCTTATTATCCAACCCCTGATCCTTCACGAGTCCTATCCATTCCCTAAAGCGGTTGAGGTTGAAAATGCACTGGGTCTGAATAAACTCTGCGCCTGCATCTACTTTTGTTGCGAGACGGGCGACGCGGTAATTGAACGGATCGGCAAAGGGATTCTCTACGGCCCCTATAAAAAGGTGAGGCGGCTCGGTCAATGTCTCTCCTCCCATGATCTGAGCTGCATCCCTCATCTGGCGTACCGTGTGTATCAACTGGATGGAGTCTATGTCAAAAACTCCTTTTGCCTGTGGCTGGTTGCCGAAAGACTGGTGATCGCCGGTAAGACAAAGGATATTTCGTATCCCCAGGGCAGAAGCTCCCAGGATGTCCGATTGGAGAGCAATACGGTTCCGATCTCGGGTGACCATCTGGAACACGGGGTCGAGTCCTTCCGCCTTGAGCAGGGCACAGGCGGCAAGACTGCAGAGACGGACCACACCGGTTTGGTTGTCTGTAACATTTATGC